>Ga0306912_1001495_pt1 | contig 10448 bp, 24 predicted proteins | sample AntRauFillE10628_FD_190443 | JGI IMG/M metagenome (GOLD analysis project Ga0306912, IMG submission 190443) | Saline lake microbial communities from Rauer Islands, Antarctica - Metagenome Filla E10 #628 (v2) (version 2) | ecosystem: Environmental > Aquatic > Non-marine Saline and Alkaline >... | reverse complement strand
TTTAAAAGATATGGTATCTGGGACAGTACTTACTAAAGTAAAAAAAGCAGTTCGTTTTGAGCACGTTGGTTTTCTTAGAGGTAAGACACTAAAAAGATCGGCAGTTATATTAGAGGAGGCTCAAAACCTAACTTTAAAAGAACTTATATCGGTAGTAACAAGAGTATCTGATACAAGTAAACTATTTATAAATGGAGATGCCTTACAGTCAGACATTAGAAACAGTGGGTTTTTACCGTTTGTAGACATCGTATCAGGCATAGAGGGAATAGGTGTCATGGTCTTAGGAGATAACTACCAAATGAGAAATAAAATGATTGTATTAATTAACAACAAGTACGTAGACTTTTTAAACAAGAATAAATAATGAATTTGACAAACGATGAAGAGTTCGGGGAAAAGCTCAAAAGGGAGATAGAAAAGCAAAACCGTGAAGTATTAAATTCTTTTAGTGCTAACAATACTTGGAGCGCATCTACAGAAAAAGAAGGTATTAAAGAGTCAGAAGATAAGATAGATTACTCAGAACTAGACTGGGAGTATATAGATGCTATGGCTGTTAGGATGGCTGAAAATATTAAGTATCCACCTGAGAATTGGAAAAAGCCTATGGATGTAAAAGAACTAGCAAAGTCTGCAATAAGACATGCTAGAAAAATACTTCAACCAGTAGAAGGCGATACAGAAACTGATTTAGAACATGCTGAGGCTCTTGGTTGTAATGGAATGATGATTAATTATCAACTTAAAAATTACAATAATGGCAAAGGGTAAGAGAGTAAGCTGGATGTATGGCGGTAAAAAATATTATGGCACCGAAATTCCTTCAAGGGAAACTTCTGAGGCAAGATACGCCAGAACAGAAAACAATAAGATAAAGAAAATAATTAAAAAGAAAAAATAAAATGGCAGGAGCAGAATTTAATAGTCTAAGAGAAGAAGAATTACATAATCTAGCAGTACTAGGACTGAATGGAGTGCGAAGACTAGTAACAGATGATGAAAGCACCCCAGGTGAAAAGTTTGTATATGTAAGAGCATTTGCAGATTCTACTTTTACTTGTAAAGTAGGTGGAGGTGGAGACAAAACATTTACAGGAAGTTTAAAGGAAGAAGCTGGTCTTCTTTTACCTATGTCAGACATTACAGATCTAACAGGAGATTTAATGTTTTATAAAGCAAAAAAATAAATTATGAAATTAATAACAGGACAATCTACTACAACAGGCGAAAAGTTCATGGCTGTTTACGCCAATGTAGATAGTGATTTTACCGTTGCATCCACAAGCGGTGGCGATGCTTCATTTACGGTAAAATTATTAGCTGGAGGTTCTTTAGTTGGCCCTTACAAAAACATCACAGGATTAACTGGGGATATCTTATGTTTTAAAAGCGATGAATTATGAGACTCGGATTCGGATTAGGATTAGAATATTCTAAGTTAAGTGGTGGTGTATTTAACAACGCCTTCACTATTGAAGTTAAAACCGATAATGTAGGAACTTCAAATGATAACCAATTTCAATTTACGGGTGCAGAAGGGGATTACGATGTAGTGGCTAAGCAAGGCGGTGTTATAGTTGAAACCTTTAGTGACTTATCCGATGCAGCTACTATAACATTTTCTAATGGGGTGGGAACTTATATTTTAGAGGTGACACCAAAAGAAGTAAGTCCATTTAACCGTATTAAATTTGATAATGGAGGAGACAAATCTAAAATTTTAGATACAAAAAATTGGGGGAATATAGTATGGGCTAGCTTTGAAAATGCTTTTTACGGATGTAATAATATGAAAGTAACAGCAACAGATGTTCCTAATTTGAGTAGTGTTACTGATATGAGACGTATGTTTGAGTTAGCAACATCAGCAAATCCTGACACTTCAAATTGGGATGTAAGTAGTGTTACTGATATGGGACGTATGTTTCGTAATGCAACATCTGCAAACCCAGATACTTCAAATTGGGATGTAAGTAGTGTTACTGATATGGGTTTTGTATTTTTTAATGCAACATCAGCAAATCCTGACACTTCAAATTGGGATGTTTCAAGTGTTACTGACATGAAAGCTATGTTTTATTCTGCAACATCTGCAAACCCAGATACTTCAAATTGGGATGTAAGTAGTGTTACTGACATGAAAGCTATGTTTTATTCTGCAACATCTGCAAACCCAGATACTTCAAATTGGGATGTAAGTAGTGTTACTGGTATGAATAGTATGTTTGAGTTAGCAACATCAGCAAATCCTGACACTTCAAATTGGGATGTAAGTAGTGTTACTGATATGGGACGTATGTTTCGTAATGCAACATCTGCAAACCCAGATACTTCAAATTGGGATGTAAGTAGTGTTACTGATATGGGTTTTGTATTTTTTAATGCAACATCAGCAAATCCTGACACTTCAAATTGGGATGTTTCAAGTGTTACTGACATGAAAGCTATGTTTTATTCTGCAACATCTGCAAACCCAGATACTTCAAATTGGGATGTAAGTAGTGTTACTGATATGGATTTTGTATTTTTTAATGCAACATCAGCAAATCCTGACACTTCAAATTGGGATGTTTCAAGTGTTACTGGTATGAATAGTATGTTTGAGTTAGCAACATCAGCAAATCCTGACACTTCAAATTGGGATGTAAGTAGTGTTACTGATATGGGACGTATGTTTCAAGGTTCAAACTTATCAGTAGAAAACTTAACAGCTTGTTATGAAAATTGGTCACAACTTAACCTTCAACAAAACGTTTCATTTTCAGCAGGAACAACTGAATATAATGCTTCAGGACAAGCAGGAAGGGGTATATTAGTTAATACATATAATTGGATTATAACAGACGGTGGACAAGTATAAATAAAAAAAGAGAAATTATGAGTATAAACGAACACAAAGATTATAGTAAACCTTATTGGGTTGCTAAGAAAGATGATAATAGTGTAGTTAAATATGGAGAAATTTCAGAAGGTTCTATATTAAACACTAAAATGAAGATATTTACTTTTTCTGAAAAAGAGGATATGATATTATTTGTTATAGATAGTGGTGGAACATATACAGATGATGAGATTGGTGAAGAAGGATACAGCCCAGATATTCCAGATAGTTGGTATAATAATACAGAATTATGAAAAAATTTAAAGATTACCTTAAAAGAACACGCCACCACCTTCACGCCATTGTAGGCATAACAGCAGGATTTTTAGCGTCTTTAGCCTTATCATGGGTTTGGTTAGGATTTAGAAATTTAGATGCACTAGATAAGGCTATTTTATTCCTACCTCTAGCTTTTGTAATTGGCTATGCGTGGGAAAGATACCAAGGCATTATAAATAAGTGGGACATATTAGTTAGCGGTATAGCAATTTCTATAGGAGTATATTTAGGCGGATTATTATTTTAACAAAAAACAGATTATGAGAAATCCAGGAACACCAACAGGCTTTATAGAAGTCGAAGTAATAGACAGTAGACTTACTAAAGAAAAGAAAGAGAAAATTGATATCAAAAAAAGAGAGCTCTTTGAAAGATTAGAGAACGAAGATGGTGGTCTTACAAGAGAACAAAAAAGTGCACTAGGTCTAGACGAAGAAACTACGGACCCTAATACAATCACAGAGTATTTAATGGACGAAGATTTTGAAGAGTTTACCTACAAAAAATATATTAGGGAAGACCTCAGAGTAATAATTACAGATAAAGGAGAAGAAAAAATTACATTCTTAGACATAGACGGAGAGGTGATAGAAGTTACAGATAGTGTGTCAGATTTAGTAAAAAAGTTTGCACAGTAGGTAATAATGTTGTATCTTTGAATACACAAAATAAACCAAATATATAAAAAATGGCACAAGATTTAAAAACAGTGAAAGTTAAAAAAGGTACTTTCTACATATCTTCAAAAGAAGATCAGGGTGAAGGATGGACAAAGAACGAGTTCAAAAACCCTCAAAACAAAGACGAAACCTTAGTAAGGTATCACAGAGAGCTCTCTATAAAAGGTAAAATTAATTATCTGGCTATGAAAGAAGATAGATTTGCAGGAAATGTGATGTCTCTAATCGTCAATAATAAGGAGAAAGATGAAAGCTATTCCTTACAAATACCTATTATGGATACGGGAGGAACAGTTCGGACTACTAACCAGTATTTTAATTCTATTGCAGGAGTCTTTAAAAATGTAAAAAAGGGAGACACAATTACGATGTTTGTCAATAACAAAAATAAGGACAAAGACGATAGGCTGTATAGAAATATAGTAGTACTGAACGAAGATAATAATCTTATTAAATCTGATTTCAGTTTTATGGACTCTCCAAAGTGGGCGGTGTCTATTACCGAAGATGAATTTGGTAAAGAGGTTAAAAAATATGATGCAACAGAGTCTAATAAATTCTATATAGAGAAGTTTAAAGAGTCCATAGCAAGCTTTGAAGCATCACAGGCTAAAGACCCTATTCCAGAGCCAAAGAATATTAATAGTATACCTTTAGCAACTCCAGAAGAAGCATTTAAACCTTCAGAAAAAGAAGCAGAGGAAGACGACGACAGTGACCTGCCCTTCTGATAATCAGGTAGTTACAACAACTTAAACAACTCAACCCACTATAGTATATAAGTGCTATCTAGGTCTCGCATAACCGCAATATGTGTGGGTTTTTTAAAAAACTAATAAATGGCTAAAGAAACAAATACAGGATACCAATCATTCTTTCATAAGTACTGGGTGAAAGAAATTAAAAAAAGAACCAAGGCCACACACGTTGGACATATCGAAGGATTCTATGACCAAGACAATAAAAGAAAAATAAACTGCATACACATAAAAAGTAAAACTTTTGAATTAAAGTATGGAGGAGCTAAAGCTTTCAGTCTTTTTACAGACAAAGATTATGAAGATGCAATAGAAAGTTATTTAACAGGATTAAAATACGAGAGTGATGAAAGAAACAACAGCTAAAAAACAGTACCAAGATTTTTTAATGAATGAGGAACTACTAGAAATCTTTCCTCATTTTTCTGGAAATTGGGAAGAAGACAAAGAAGAGTTCGAAATAATGTTCGAGCAAAACAAAAGCTAAAAATAAAACATGCAAGTAAACTTACTTTTAAACTGTTTTAGAAAATATTCTTGTGATAAAACACTCCCCACAAAAGAGGCTCTCATTAAGGTGATTTCTTATTTAAATAAAGAGTATTACGAGTTTGTGCTAACTAACTATCCTAACTATTATGCTTCTATAATTTTAAAGTTTTTCGAAGAAGAAGAGGATTACGAAATCTGTAAGAAAATAGTAGAGAGAGTAACAGTCTACAATCTAGTAAACACAGACATAATATCAACAAAACTACCCAACTGCAATGAAGTATAATTTAGAAAAGATTCAAGATATTTTTGAAACTGAACAAAATATAACACTAACCGCTAAAAGATATGCCGAAGAAGAAGGTATAGAGTATGATGATAGTCTTAGGAGAAAGTTTAGCAGCTTAATTAATAAAAACAAAGAAGTAGAGACTGCAATTGATAACGACCTTGATAATGAGACAGTAACAGACACTAATCAATACAACATGGGGGAAAATCCTATGTCGGCCTTAAATCCAGACGGTACCATAATGTCATTATCTGAATATTGTATCCATTATAATATTCCAGAATCTAATATTAAATCTTATAAACTTGTTACTCACACAGGTATTCCGAGATACAACCTGGCCAGTCATAGCCTACAAGGAAACGCTTTTGAAGAGTTCTATGAAAACCTACTTAATGAGATTTCTGCCATACCCAACTTACCCATAAAATCTAAGTTAGTACCAAAAAAAGACTCAGAGAGTTATCTACTTGTTTTAGACCCTGCTGACATACACGTAGGAAAACTAGCAGAAGCTTTTGAAACGGGGGATGAGTACAACAGTAATATTGCAGTACAGAGGACACTAGAAGGTGTTGAGGGAGTTCTAGAAAAGGTCAGTGGATTTCCTATAGACCAAATACTATTTGTTGCTGGAAATGATATCCTCCACATTGACAACCCTAAAAGGTCTACAACAGCAGGTACACCACAAGATACCGACAAAAGTTGGTACAGTAATTTCTTACTTGCTAAACAGTTATACATTGACATCTTAACTAGGATATCTACTATCGCAAATGTCCACTTTTCTTTCAACCCCTCAAACCATGATTGGACTCATGGTTTTTTTCTTGCCGATGTAATCAAAACATATTTTAAAGATCACGAGGGCATAACTTTCGATACCGATATGCGCCATAGAAAGTACTTTACTTATCATGATAACCTTATTGGATTAACACATGGAGATGGTGCAAAAGTAAATGATCTTGGACCTCTTATGGCACATGAAGCAGAAGACTGGGGAAAATGCAAGCATAGATATATTTACACTCACCATGTACACCATAAAACAGCAAAAGACTTTATAGGGGTCACAGTTGAGAGTTTAAGGAGCCCTAGCGGAACTGATGGTTGGCACGACAGGAATGGTTTCTGTGGAGTCCCCAAAGCCATAGAAGGATTCTTACACAGTAAAACTCAAGGGCAAATTGCCAGGATCACCCACATATTTTTTTAAACGCTAATTTACTATTTTCAATAGACCTCCTAATTTTTAGGGGGTTTTCTTTTTTTATAGAGATAAAAGTGTTATCTTTGATGAAACAAATAAAATAATGGAAGATAATAATTTACAGTTAGACCTCTATGACTTGATAGAACAGGAAGTAGTAAGAGAGAAGTTAGAAAAAGAAGATCAAAAAATGATTGATAAGCTTCACAAGAAAGGGATTAACTTCACGGTTTTTAAAAACGCTTTACCCGAACACAAAAACATAACAGAAGATCAGAAAGTGTTCTATTACAAACTGTTTGCAACAGATAACTTTAGAGCCCAGATTAGTCTAGAGAGCTTTGTAACAGACTTAGAATTTTTACTTTAAAACAATTTAATTATAATGCCAATAATTTTAAAAATAGGCAAAAATTTAAAAATATGAAAAATCTTTTATGGCTTGATGACACGAGGAACCCATTTTTAAATGAGGACGAGAAAGTACCTGGGGATATACATGATTGGAATATCAATTGGGTTTTAGACTATAATCAGTTTGTAAAATGGATAGAAATGTATGGTTTACCCGATGCAATCTCTTTCGACCACGATTTGAGCTCCGAGCACTATACACCCGAATATTTTTGGGATGATTACGAGGCAAGTAAAAAATTTCAAGAGTGGAAGAGTAAGTCCTATAAGTATAAGACTGGAGAAAGTTGCGCTCAGTGGCTAGTAGAGTACTGTAACAATAATGATGAACCTTTGCCAGAAATATTTATTCATTCGGCCAACCCCGTTGGTGCAGATAAGATAAAACAAGTTAAAGAAGATTTTGAATTTATAAATGAGCTGCGAAAGTAATATAAAGTACAACACAATATAGTACCTAAGTCAGGTTCAAACTGGCATAAAAGATACAAATTAGATTAATAACTCGAATATTAAACAATTCGATAAATACAACGAACAGAATGAAAAATTTAACAGTTTAAACAATTAATAATGTACGAAATAATATTAAAAACTTGGTACCCAGAAACACCTTATAAAAGGAACACTGAAGTTTATAAAAACTTAAGCTTTGAGGATATGGAAGAAGCTGTAGAATACCTCAGCAACCATTTAGAAAGCATATTAGATGAATTTCCTGTTGATGGTGAGATAAAAATTAAATATAATCAAGAGTTAAGCTTAGATTAATTATGGAAGAATCAAAAACAAAAGAAAACAAATACTGTGAGTGTAAAGATACAGAAATAGAAGAGGTCGATAGTTCAACTTGTGAAATCTGCGGTAAAGAAAAGTAGCTAGTTTAAGCAAGTCTTGGTTATTCTCTATTCCAATCATATAACAAAAAGCTAATACTAGCTTAAAAAAGCTTTAAATACAACCACAGCAATTAATTTTAGTGGTATTCTATATTCGAATACAGAATAAATTTATATTGTAGAAACTTTAACAATATTACTTTAGATTTAACCAATGATCTGTTGTATCTTTGTCAAAACAAAAATTATGAGAATTTATCAGTTAAAAACAGCAAAAGAGTTTTTAGAACACCATTTTACTAAAGAACAAAATTTCACCACAGCAGAGTTAATGCAGCTTTATGCTGAAGATGTCGCAACACGATTTGCTGCTGAGATTGCAAACGAAACATTAGGTAATAAAATGGAGGTTTCAAATAGTTTACACAGTAAAATTGAAAGTAAGTATAAATCTATAAATTGGTAATCATGTTTAACACCACAGTAAGAGATGTAACAATAGGAATTATAGTTACAGTAATTGTAGCTTTTATTGTAGGCAAATTTTTATTTTAAGAACCCTTTATTAGTGTTGGGGATTTAACGCTATAACTAAAATTAAATAAAATGTACGAAACAGTAGAATCACAAGAGGCAGATAAGCAAAGGCAAACATTAATGTCAGCTTTTGAACAATTATCTATCTCATGTAGTAATTTAGATGATATTTCTAATCTAACAATAACCTTAAATAAAAAACTAAACAGAACAGAAAATGAGCCTGAGCCTGCTTGTGAACAAAACCTTAAGGCAGAAGCGGTAGAAGATAGAAACATTGTAGAATTATTTTATAAAATTTCTTATAGAATAGATGAAATATCAAAAAGAATAGAGTATTTCACAACACAATCTATTGACTTGATAGAGTAAAAAATAAAATTATGAAAGGAGCAACAAAATACGCTAGACTATTTAAAACAGGACAATACGGTAAATTATATATTACTAGTGGTTCTCACGCAAGGGGTGAGACTTTTGAAATACAGGTGTTACCTCAAGGAGAAAAAGCAAAACCAAATGGAGAATGCAACAAATGCCTTAACTCTGATGCGATAGAAGTTTATGGTGTTGTCTCTGGAAACCCTGGTTGGACAGAAGAGTATGGATGGCTACATAAAGGTAAGTGGCAAGAAGACTTTGAAGAATTAGTATTACATAAAGAAATGGATGAGGAGATACAAAAAAAATTAGAAGTGCATCTAAAAAAAGCAAGAGAACAAAAAGAAACAGAAAGAGTCAACAACCTTTTATCCCACTATTAAAACAAAAATTATGAAAGAAGTAATTGAAAAACTAAACGAAGGATTAAAAGACGAAAGCTACAGACAAATTTGGATTGCCAACATAGCGATGTCACAGTTAGATAATGAAAGATGGTACCGAGAGAAACATGATAAAGTTGGTAAGTATTTAAATTACGAAGACAGACATGCAATTGCAAATTTAGGTGCAAAGCATTTTCTGTTTTGTTTAGCAGGAGGGGATAAATAAAGCTATGGAAGATAACATATTTAAATTTGTGGGTAAAGAACATACAGTAGACTTAAAAAGATATGACAAGACGGACTTAGAGCATGATTTAGATAAGTTTTTTGGTAAGGAAGATGAAGAGTCAAAAGTCTATAGCGATATAGCTAGAACTTACAATGAAGCTATGTTTGAACATGGATCACCGAACATAAAAGTAAGAACAAACTTAGTCCCGCCTCAAATATATAAAATAGCAGCAGAGGAAATTGAAATAGTAAAAGAATAAATTATGGAAGAAAAAAACGGAGCTTGTCAAACACCAAAGGAGGATTTGATGAATGATGCCTTAGAGCATTATGAAGAAGCTAGTAGTGCTATAAATGAATGGTGCAGTAATATACCTAAAGCGATAAGGCAATACTACTCAGAAGATTAAAGCCATGACAAAAAAAGAGCATTTACTAGCAGTAAGACCAACAATAGAGTATGATATATTTTCTAACATACTAAATGATGTACTAGAAGCAATGGATAACTACAAAAATGAACAGTTACATACGCATAGAACTAGTAAGCTTATTTGTGGACAGTTTAATGCGGACCCAAGAACTAGCAGCGCAACAAAATGTACATGTGGCCGTGAAAAATGGGAACACCCTAAATCAAAATAAATTATGACAATAAAACAAATTGAAACAATAAGATTAGCATTGGATACTCCTGAAGCTAACAAACAATATATAAAGCATTGTACTGATGCTAAATTAATACTAAATCTGTTTAAAGATAAGTTAGAGGGTGATATTGAGAGAGGCTTTGATGATGTCGCAGAGGAAAAAACCGAAAGATATTGGGATACCACCGATTACTTACGTAATCTAATGGTTGATACTCCTCTAGTTATAACAGAGGTAGAACCGAAAGCCAAACCCGTATTTTTAGGCAGGATAGGAGATAAGACAACTAATGAAGAATACCTTGAACTACTAGAAGATTTTACTGAGGACCTACCTGCTTACACAGTAAAATTTGTTTGGAACGACTCTAAAGAAACAGTATTTGAAATTATAAAATAACAAGTAATA
>Ga0306912_1001494_pt1 | contig 10449 bp, 10 predicted proteins | sample AntRauFillE10628_FD_190443 | JGI IMG/M metagenome (GOLD analysis project Ga0306912, IMG submission 190443) | Saline lake microbial communities from Rauer Islands, Antarctica - Metagenome Filla E10 #628 (v2) (version 2) | ecosystem: Environmental > Aquatic > Non-marine Saline and Alkaline >... | reverse complement strand
GAGGCGGACGCCACAAAATCAGATTATTAGTCGAGTAAATTTAGTTAAATCTTGAAATTTTTATTAAGGAAACTAGCAGTAAAACGTTTTATATGAGGCTATCGCATTAATAGATTGAAAATATCGCATTAATACGTTGCTTTATCAGAGTTGTTACGTAATGATAAATTCTCAATACACAAACCCATAATAAAATGGCAAGATCAAAAGCAAATAAAGGAATAAGCCGCATCGACAGTGGCTCAACCCACGGCTGGTTCGTGCGTGGTTATCGAAACGGAAGAACTTACTCCAAGTTGTTCAGCGACCGAAAATGCGGCAGTAAGACCAAGGCCCAAAAGCTAGCGAAAGCCTACCGTGACGAGCTCTACACAGAACTCGAGGCGATACCCAAACGGCCCCGCCAGCGACGCATCGTTGTCTCTGACTCGCGCAACACCACCGGCGAGCTTGGCGTTTCCCGCACCACAAAGGTGACTCAAGCCGGCACGAAACACGAGTGCTACTCTGTCAGCTGGCGACCCGAACCAGGCGTGCAAAAATGCACCTCCTTTTCGATTAAAAAGTATGGCGAGAAGAAGGCCTTTAAGCTCGCAGTCGAGCATCGTCGTAAAATGATGCGCGAAGTGCACGGTCCGAATTTTTACCGTCAACTGAGTCAACGCGCGCGCAAGACTACATAAGACTGAATTTCGATCTCTTTCGATTTCAAAAGCGTAACTGTTTACCGGTTACGCTTTTTTTTATGAGTCCGCTCAAGTGAATATCATAGATCAATAGCACAAGCAATTCGACCCTCCAGCGCGGCGAGCCTGTCGAAGCCTCCCCCCTGACATCTGCCACCTGAATCCTGACACCTGACACCTGCCACCTGAATCCCCCCCCCTACGGACCGACCACCAGCCGAACTTTATGAGAGGGGTCAAAGTTGCGTCGTGCGAATCGAGCCAGCTCCTTCGCATCAATCGTATCGAGCCTTGCGGCATGTTCGGCGTCATCATTGAGCGGCAGGCCATAGCAAAGTTGCAACCCGGCATGCATGGCACGAGCCCCGATCGTCTGGCGGCTCATCGGGCGAGCTGCTTTTAATCGGGTGCGGCACCTCGCCAGCTCCTCCTCACTCACCTCACCCCGGATCACACGCTCAATTTCCTGATCAATTTCTTCCAGCACTTCATTAACCCCCGATGGATGCGTGCCGGCGTAGAAAGCGAACATCCCCCCATTGACCGCGATGACGCGGGTCGATCCGACATAGTAAGCCAGCCCCCGGTCTTCGCGAACCCGCTCAAAGAGCTGGCTCGACATGCCACTGAACAGCTCGTTTAACACCTCGCTCACGGCAAAGTCCTCATCCTTTATCCCCGCATCCGGATAAGCTTGAAGCACGATCGCCTGTTCACGCTCCATCACTTCCTTTAGCTCCTTTGGATCCAGCACTTGAGGCATCGCAGGCAACCTGGCCTCAAACACGGCCGGGTTAAGCTCACTCGTAAGAAGGGGCCGAAGCTCGGCGAGTAATTGATCGCGGTCAAAGTCGCCCGCTGCGACGAGAATGAGATTTCCGGCCCGCACAAGCTCCTGAAAATGAGTGCGCACATTCTCGCAGGTTAATTGCTCCAGATCGGCTATCCGACCATCGGGGCCGACCGAAAAGGGGTGATCTCTAAAAAAATGCTCTCGCAAACGGCGAAATCCGTAATCGATAATTTCGTCGTCCTCTTCCTTGAGATTCGCAATTTGTGCCTCACGCTCCCTCTCAAAGGTCGCGGGGTTAAAACTCGGTTGAGTTAGGGCATCCGCCAGTAATTCAACGGCTAGACTCAGATCCGAGGGCATGACCTCCAGTGAGAGACCAATCGTGTTGTTGCCAGAGGTCGATTGAAAGCTGCCTCCGATGCTCTCGATCATTTCTGAGATTTCTTCGGCACCACGCTTTTCCGTATCTTTCGTCAACAGCTCGGCCATCAGCGAAGATACCCCGCGCTGGCCTTCCGGCTCGTAGAGCGGCCCACCAAGTATGATCGCGCGTAAATGGACCTTGGGCAGACGGGTATCCTGCTGGAGCAGGAGGCGGGCACCGGACTCGAACTCGATTTCTTCGAAGGGTTCGAGCGAAAGTCGGGACTCTTCGGCGACGCTGGCGAGAGCACCTTCCGCCTCCGGGCCAAGCGTCACTGCCGAAAGCTTGCCATCAACCAGATATTCTTTCGCCATGGCCTGTAAATCTTCATTGTCCACAGATCGCAGACGATTGAGGTAGCGGCGGGCATAGTTCGTATCACCGATAACCACTTCGCCGACCCCTAGACGGGTCGCCTGGCCACTCATTGTTTTACGACCGTTGATTTCCGAACTTAGGGCCTGCCGACAAGCCTTCTCCACCACGTCCCGATCAAAGCCTTGGGTCACCACCTCAGCAATCAACTCGTGGATGGCAGCCTCCACCTCGGAGCCACGCTCCGGATCGCAGACGTAGCTGATCATAAGCAGCCCGCTATCGCCAGGATTCCAATTCCGGCAGTCCACGTAGTGGACGAGTTTTCTTTTATTGCGAAGCTGCTCCCACAAAAGGGAGCTCTCTCCTCCCCCAAGCGCATGCGCCAGAGCATCCAGTTTAGGTGAATCAGGATGGCTCAAATGCGGCACCTTAAAGGCCATTCCGCCACGAAACACATTGAAGTCGCCGAGGATGTCCTCCCGTCTCGGAGCCAACTGAACCGACTCCGATTCAACCTGAACCGGAGCCAGCCTGCCACGGGGCGACGAACCGAAGGTCGAGTCGATGACTTCCATGCAATCGGCTGGCGAGACCGCCCCCACCACTGAGACGACCATGTTATTGGGCACGTAGCGCGCGGCGTAGTAATCGCGCAGTTCCCCGACAGTTATCCGTTCAAAGAGTTCGCGGTGCCCGATCACCGGCTCCCGGTAAGGGTGATTTTGAAAAGCGGTCCGGAAAAGTGCCTGCGTGAGCTGGCGATCCGGATCGTCCAGACACATATCAATTTCGCGCAGAATCACATCCCGCTCGCGCAGAACTTCCGCCTCGGGGAGCGTCGAGTGTAGGACTAAGTCCGATAAAACATCGCTAATTTGGGAAAACGCACCAGCGGGCCCGTCGATATAGTAAACGGTTCGGTCAAAGGTCGTGTAGGCGTTGATGGAGGCCCCCATCGCGTGCACCTCACGACTGATCGCCTTCCCATCCCGACGTTCTGTCCCCTTAAAAAGCAGATGCTCCAGATAGTGCGAGAGGCCGGAACCGATGAGAGCACCTTCATGAATACTGCCGGTCTTTACCCAGACCTGCATGGAAACCACCTCACTGGAGAAGTCGGGGCGGTGCACCAAGGTCAGGCCATTGCCCAAAACATGCCGCTCAACTGGCGCGCGAAAGAGTTGGTCGATCAAATTATTGGATTCAACCGATGCGATTTGCTGTGTTAGGATACTCATCTAAACTGTATTGGTGTGATATATATAGGTGGATTACAAACTTAAGTTAAGCAGGGCCTTTACCTCATAAGTTGCCCTTGAATTCTCTGATAATATGTAAAAGAAATGTTTAAGTGGTTGATAGGACGATGGATAAATGTTTGATACCTTGCTAAATAGAGCCACCTCGCGTTATATTACCATTAGATACAAACCTTTATAATGCCCAACATGTCTCAAGCATCCAATATTCCGCCACCACCAATCCGTAAAAAACCGCGTAACCTCAGCCTAAAATTGGCCATCAAAGCGGCGACTCAGCGTAAAAGCGCTTCGGTCAGACCAGTGCTAAACCCTCAGGATGAATTCCCGAAAATTAAATCTCAATCCGGCAAGCAGCAGGAGATGGAGGCCCATTTACTGGAGCTTCAGGGCGACATCGTTAACCGCGAGGAACTACTGGCAGAGAAAGAGAAGTATCTAGAAGCACGTACCCTCGAGATTAATGAGAAAGAAGCGCTTCTCGAAGCACATAAAAAGGTGGTTGATTCGAAAATGGTCAACGTTTCGGGTGCTGCGGCAGAAAGCAATGCCACTGAATTAGCTGCCTTAAAGGCGCTTAAAGCTGAATTGGAAAACCAGGAAGCATCGCTGAAGGAAGCGCGCAATATGTTGTATGAGCGGGAGATCTACATTGAACAGTGCGAGAATGATCTGCTCGATAAGTCGATGCATTTGACAGAACGCGAGGCTTGGATTGAACAGCGGGAAGAGAATCTTAAAATGCCGCAGGCCGCCTTGCTAGCTAAATTCTAGCGCAATGGTGGCCGTTTCGTCGTTGGCTTGATCGTTGTTGGTCGAAAAGGCTTATCAAAGGCAGCGCTGAAACTGTAGCCCTTGTTAAAGTCTTCCGGGCTGTCCTGATCGGTCTTTCCCAGAACCTGACACTGCACAAGATTAAAGACTATATTGCCAAAATCACGGCAGTTCTTGACGCCCCAGTTTTCGAGCACTGTGCGTGCCATCGGCCCATATTGATCGATAGCGAAACGGCGAATGCCTTCGAGCAACTGCTGCCCGCTCAAGTGATTCGTTTTATCGAGGTCGCCGCTTTCATGAAGTTCTTTCAAACTATAATCAAGTGCTTGACGCAGGAAGTAATAGGCCCCGCGCTCATAGCGCGTATCGTCCTTTTGTATCGCACGGATGACTTCGTTAAAATCTCGGTTGGAGTCGTTCACAGGCTATTAGATAAGATCTTTCAGACGATGCGTCAAACACTGGCGCAGAAAGGAGCTAATCCTTGTTAACTTTCAGCCCCTGGTTATCGCAAAAAAGTCGGTAAGCTCGACTCCGAATATCGTTCAGCGCATAGGCCTGCTGCATGGCATCCAACACTGTTTTGACGACGGAGGGCCTGCAAACACAGACCACGGTCGAGCCACTCCCGCTCAGCCAACCGGCGTAGGCACCGGAACTGCAACCCGCATCTATGCTCTCATGCCCAAAAGGATTGAGCAGTTCGCGATAGGGCTGGTGGATGCAATCGTGCACCGCTCCCTCCAATCGCTCAAAATCACCTGACACAAAAACCCCAACCAAATATGCAAGGCTGTTCGTCGTGCGCACGACATCTTTAAATGGCAAGACATCCGGAAGCACACGGCGCGAATCATCGGTCATGACTTTATAGTCCGGCGCCACCGCAGCGAATGCGATGCTCTCCGGCAACTCAAAGCGAATGTGATGACGGTACGCAAAAGTCTCGGAATCTGTTCTCGCGATACAAAACCCGCCACTAAATGCGGCACAGGCGTTATCCGGGGAATTGTCGAGTCGGGTCGTGAGACGAATCATCGCCTCCCGGTCGAGAGGGCTACCGAAGAAGTCATTCAACCCGGCAATAATCCCGGCTCGAACCGTCGAACTCGAGCCCAGACCGCGCGCCAGAGGCACCTCCCCCCAGATCTCGTAATCGAAACCAGTCAATTGGACCGCTGCCGCCTCAGCAAAATTCTGCGCCGCTTCCTCCACCATCGACTGGGTGCCGGAGTTTCCCTCACCAACCGGTGCGATCACACTATCGTCCCGCAGAGTCAGACGCACAAAGTTGTAAAGCGAGAGTGCGATACTCAGGCAGTCAAAACCAGGCCCACAATTCGAAGTGCTGGCTGGTATTTGAACAAGGACAGATTTTTTAGACATGATGGGAGAGACTAATAGTGCTGACGCATTTCGCGTTCTGCTTCGCGCATAGTAATCTTCTTTTTCAAAGTTTCGCGTTTATCGTGCAGCTTCTTGCCGGTGCAAAGTGCGATCTCGATCTTAATTAAACCATGTTTGAGGTAAATGCGCAGCGGGATGAGGGATTTTCCGCCAGCTTCCACTGCACCAAGCAATTTATTGATTTCCTTCCGGTGGAGCAAGAGCTTGCGTTTCCGGCGCGGGGGATGATTTTGAAAATTCCCAAAAGTATATTCCCCGATGTGAGAGTTGTAGAGCCAAACCTGACTTTTTTCAATCCGGCAAAAAGAGTCCCCAATCTGGGCATTTCCCTCGCGAATGGCTTTCACCTCGGTGCCCTGCAGCACTAGCCCAGCCTCAAAGTTATCACCTACAAAATAGTTGTGGTGAGCTTTGGCATTGCGGATTTCACGCTGGTGACCCGCAGACTTCTTTTTTTTGGCGCACACGTTACTTTCTCCCCTCTATTGGGAAGCGCAGAGGGCACGCTTCACTAGCTGGTGATCAACATTCCAGGCAGAAAGCTTATACTTCCTCCGTCTCTTCATCGAGTTGGTAGGTGATTTTACCTTCCATTATCTCGCGAAGTGCCATGTCTTCCGCCGATAGGCGTTCCAGCGACTCGATCAGAGGCTTGTAGCCGCTCTTGAGTTGCTTGGCACGACGCGACACCACGTTGACCAGAATCATCGGATCGGTAATGACCTTTTGCGCTCCCTGTAAATAATCGTCTCTCAAAATTTTATCTCCGCTGAAGTTAATTAGAAAAACCATAAATAGTGATGCGGCGAATCGGCTTTGCAACAATATTCTCCCAGCAAAAGAAAAGACCGTGAAAAGACCGTGACATTAGCGCAAGTGTTTGCCGCACCCCACATTTAAACTTTGCGAGTAAGCTTCAAACTTCGAACTAAGCTGCGTTAGCAGGGTCGCTACCCGACTCGAGTGTCGAAGCTTCTTCATCCTCATTACCGGATTTTCTAAGCTGCAATTTCGGCTTACTGCGGCCTTCCACCACTGCGCGATTAACGACCACCTTCGCGACATTATCGGACTGCGGCAGATCATACATGACATCAAGCATGATGCGCTCCATAATTGACCTTAGTGCCCGAGCGCCCGTCTTCAATGCGATTGCCTTTTCAGCGATTGCAGCAATCGCATCGCGAGTGAAATGAAGCTGCGCCCCTTCCATCGAGAAGAGCTTTGCATACTGCTTCACCAGAGAGTTTTTGGTATTCTGAAGAATATGCTCCAAATCTGAACGGCTTAGCTCGTTCAACACTGCCACCATCGGCAGACGTCCGATGAACTCGGGAATCATGCCGTAGTGAACAAGGTCCTCGGGTTGTGTCTCGCGGAGCAGTTTACCTACAGGCACTTCGTTCTGGTGACGATTGTGCATCGTATCAAAGCCCATCGCCTTGGAGCCGATGCGGCTCTGGACAATCTCATCGAGCCCGACAAATGCGCCGCCGCAGATAAACAAAATATTTGTGGTATCCAATTGGATGTATTCCTGATTCGGATGCTTGCGCCCACCCTGAGGCGGAACATTGCAAACCGTGCCTTCGAGAATCTTCAAGAGCGCCTGTTGCACGCCCTCCCCGGAAACGTCGCGGGTAATGGAAACATTGTCCGTCTTGCGTCCAATTTTATCGATCTCATCGACGTAAATGATTCCGCATTCAGCCTTTTTGACGTCGTTATCCGCGGACTGTAGAAGCCGCAGCACGATGTTTTCAACGTCCTCACCGACATAGCCGGCCTCTGTCAGGGTCGTGGCATCGGCAATAGCAAAGGGGACATCGAGCATATTCGCCATGGTGCGGGCCAGCAGCGTCTTTCCGCTACCTGTCGGCCCGAGGAGCAGAATATTGCTTTTTTCAATCTGAACATCGGCGTAGTCATTACTTGCGTCGCTAAAACCGGAAGTGGATTCAATCCGATCATCCGAGCGTAGGCGTTTATAATGGTTGTAAACAGCGACCGCCAGAGCTTTTTTTGCATATTCCTGGCCAATGATATACTCGTCCAGCCGCGCCGTAATTTCAGCAGGCTTGAGTAGATTGAAGCGATTGTCCTGCTTGGTATTCTTCTTCGGAGATGCTTCCTCAGCGTCGGAGAGTTCACGCTCGATGATGGTCTTGCATACAGAGACACAGGAATCGCAGATATGCACGCCGGCTGGGCCGGCGATCATTTTGCGAACCTCATTTTGCGCCTTACCGCAAAATGAGCAGAAGGTCATGCGTGTGGATTTTGCCATGTATTCGTTTTTTCTTGGGGTGACTCATTGCTAGCGAATGCAGGCAAGCAAGCAACAAACCGTATGCCATACTTTGCCCCAGCACTCAACCATCAACTAGCAGCTCGTTATCCCTTGCTCTTGCTCTTGCTCTCGATCACTTTGTCGACGATGCCGTATTCGAGTGCCTCTTGTGCGGTCAGATAAAAGTCGCGATCCGAGTCGGCCGCGATTTCTTCTGCCGTCTTCTTGGTGTGACTGGCGATCAACTCATTCATCCGTTCGCGCCAGCGCACGATTTCCCGGGCGGCGATGGTGATATCGGCGGCTTGACCAGTCGCACCTCCCATCGGCTGATGCATCATGACCCTGCTGTTCGGGAGCGCATAGCGCTTACCTTCGGTGCCCGCAGCAAGAAGCAGCGTAGCCATGCTGGCGGCCTGCCCGACACAGTAGGTCACCACATCGCACTGAAGGAAGTTCATGGTATCGTAGATCGCCATGCCATCGGTGACGCTGCCGCCTGGTGAATTGATGTAGAGACTGATATCCTTTTTCGCATCCTCCATCTGTAGAAAGAGCATTTGCGCAATGACGGCGTTGGCCACGAAGTCATTGATCGGAGTGCCGATGAAGATGATGCGGTCGCGCAACAGGCGACTGTAGATATCCCATGCGCGCTCGGTGCGACCCTCGCGTTCATAGACTGTTGGTAATGGAACGTAACTCACAATTTAGAAATGTAGATAGGGATGGGTGAATATCAACTGCTTTTACTCATTCAATGGAAACGGACTATTTCTCACTGCCGGCGGCTTCCGGCTCTACGGTCGAGCGCTCGGCTTTTTCCAGCAGGAGGTCCATTGCCTTACCGAGAATGATCTCGCTGCGCATGCCTTTGATTCGGTTTTGATCTTTCTGAAGTTCTTTGACCAACTTCTCCGGCTTCTCTCCAGACTGCTGAGCCTGCATCATAATCATGCGACTGAAGTCATCCTGCTCGGCCTTTATCTTTTCCTTTTCGGCGATCTTGCTGAGAATGAGGCGGGACTTAAGGCGATCGCGGGCCGCCTTGCTGGCTCCCTCATGAAGCTGTTCTTTATGCTTTTCCAGTTCCTCTGCGGAAATTCCCTGCTGCATATTGCGCTGCATGAACTCCCGGAGCACTGCATCCGTCTCGCTCGCGACCCCACTTTCAGGAATCGGAAAATCGACCGCTTTAAGAAGCGCCTCCGTTACTTGCTGGCGCTCCGCGTTGGCATTTTGCTGCTTCTTTTGGTTTTCGATGTTTTCACCGATGGCCTTGCGTAAGCCTTCCTCGTCTTCGACACCGAGGCTCTTCAGCAGTTCTTCATCGAGTTCCGGGAGAACCTTCTCACGCACTTCTTCGGCTTTCACACTGTAAATTGCGGTCTTTCCAGCCAGTGCCTCAGGCTTGAAATCCTCCGGAAATTCCATCGTGACTTCCTTTTCATCACCCGCGCTCATTCCGACGAGTCCGTCGACGACCGCGCGCACACCGGGTGCGTCTTCGGATCCGGCTTCTTCCCAAGTGACCTTCTGTGCGCCATACATTGGTGCGTCCGGCACCAGATCGGCGACAGATTCGTCACCGATTTTGCCCTCGTAGGAACAGCGCACGTAGTCGCCCTTTTCCGCCACCTTCTCAACGACGTTGTATTCAGCACGCTGGTTCAGGATTTGGCTGAGCATCTTGTCGATTTCCTCAGCGCTCGCCTCGGTCGGCTCGTTAGTTACGCTGATGCCCTCATATACCGGCAGTTCGAACTCGGGCACCACATCCACCGTAAAGATAACAGTGGCCTCGACACCGGGAGTAATTTCACCCTCCTGCAAGTCCACGATGTTGAAGACCTCAAAGTCTGCGCCACCCACACCCTCCTTGTGAGCCTGTGAGATGACACGCTGCTTCAGCTCCTGCTGGATGTCCTTGCCGAAGCGGGCCCGCAGCATTTTCTCGGGCGCTTTTCCCGGTCGGAACCCCGGAATCTTGGCCTGCCGCTGGTAGTCTTTAACCAGCTTGTTTTCCTGCTCCGCGATTTCCTCGGGAGAGATGCTTACGCTGATCGCCTTGCGGGTTTCGTTGATATCTTTAATGTCGGTTTTCACAGTATTCTGTAGATTTGAAATTTGCGGGGAAAAGCCCCGTCTGCACAAAAACGGAGCAATAAAGGCGAAAGGCTTTTTACGGTCAATGCCCTATTACGCTAAATTTTGCTTTTTCGCCGCTGCAACTCTTCTATTGCTAGGACTTACCAGTCAAAGTCCGTATCGGCTAGTCGAGCACGGTGGTATAATAGGCACCCGCGCGAAGCACCTAATAACCTCACCCAAAGACCTGTTTTCTCAGACCTTGAATCGTCGCCAGGTCTTGCCAGTCCGCACCGCGCAATGGATTGACCTTTGGCGGGTATTTGCGCCCCTTCTCCATTTGCCAGGCACCCACGAAGCCCCGCACGAACTCTGTGCTACCCAAAATGGCCCCATCCGTAAAGTAG
>Ga0306912_1001493_pt1 | contig 10450 bp, 5 predicted proteins | sample AntRauFillE10628_FD_190443 | JGI IMG/M metagenome (GOLD analysis project Ga0306912, IMG submission 190443) | Saline lake microbial communities from Rauer Islands, Antarctica - Metagenome Filla E10 #628 (v2) (version 2) | ecosystem: Environmental > Aquatic > Non-marine Saline and Alkaline > Saline... | reverse complement strand
AAGAGCTTTCTTTACATATTTTTCATCCTGCAAGCTGCTCTGGGATGCATCTTCTCGCCTGGATCCGTTTTCTGAATCGGAATTTGAACTCATTTAAAAAAAAAGTAATTTCGTGATACATATATCGAAAGACATACGCATTTAGTATATATGGCTATTATAACCAATAATAAATCTAACCTAACATAAGAATAGCACCATGAAAAAACTACTCACGATTCTACTTGTAACCGCGATGATGCATTAGCTGTCTGCATTTTATCAAACAGCTAATGCAAAATTATAAAATAAGAGGATTTTACTCATCAGAGCAGGAATTGGATATTATAGAGCAAGAAACTTTATTGGACTTCAAATTAGTAACAATAGAGAGATTTAATACTTAAATTACTTTGCTTCCATTTTAACACAATCCAATCATATATAATTATCGCTTAGAAGATGAGAACTTAAAATTTAATCAAAGGATTCTCTGATGGTTCAACCTCAGGGTAAATCATCTACAGGTAAGCTTTCTATAATGTGCCTGCTTTTAAATCCAATCAAAAACCAACTGACCACTATGATAACTAAACATTCAATACTTTTATTCATAACTGGATTATTCATTTTTTCAGGATGCCACCATGCTCAGGTAGTAACAGATCGCGAGCCTTCTGCACAAGTATACGAGGATAAAATGGCAAATAGCTTCTTATTTGGCCTTATTCCACCGAAAACAGTTAGAGCTCAGGATGAATGTCCTAACGGTGTGGCGAGATTTGAAACCAAAAGGAGTTTTCTTAATGGTCTTGTTTCGGCTATTACATTCAATATATATACGCCAATGCACATTGAACTAACGTGTGCATCTTCAAGTGCAGATACCTCTGTTACTGGTTCGAATACAAACACCACTAACAGAGAAGATGTCGATACTCAAAATACTGAAACTGTACAGGGAAGCGTACAGGAAGGAGATATTAAAATTGGTGCTGGTTTGGTTTTTGGATCTGGAATTGGATCTGGAGACTTTGATAATGATTTGGGAATCCGGGTTGATGGCTACTATGCAATTACCCCTGAATTCAGAGCGGGGGGTGATTTCACGTTCTATTTTCCAAAAAAAGAAGAATTAAATGATAATTTTGGCAGCTCCGTTACAGATAAACTTACTGTATGGGAATTGAATCTAAATGGTAATTACATATTTTTAGATGAAGATGACATGATCATTTATGGTCTTGCTGGTGTAAATATTACAGGTAATTCGGCAAGCAGAGATGTAAATACTAATGTGGGAAATAGCAGCGGGTCTGATTCAACATCAGAACTCGGTCTCAACCTTGGTGGAGGCATTGAATACGCACTTGATTTCGCAGACTTCTTCGGTGAAGTAAAGCTTGGTGGACTTGGTGGAGATGCGGATCAGTTTGTTCTTGGAGTTGGACTAAGGTTACCAATCTCTCCTTAGAGTTTCTAATAACATATCAAGACATAAAAGGGCGTTCTATTATTACGAGCGCCTTTTTTATTTTCTGAGTTCATCAAAAATATTTCTCTTAATTGAACAAATCTGTTTAACAAATATTTCTTTTTCTTATACCTCGGGAAATAGCTCAAAAGTGAAAATTGAACTGTATCTGTGCAAAGTCCGATAGTTCAACTTCAAACCACTTATCATCACTGTCTGACCCGAAGTTGTCCTCATCAATAAATCTGTTATAGTTGAATAACAATCTCGGCTCTACCGAAAGCGAAAAATGATCTCCAATACGGTATAGAAAACCAAGCACGGGTGAAAATCCATAAGAGGTAGTTCGCCTCTCATGTCCATCAAGGCCTTCATAAGAGAAGAGTATATCGCCACCGGTATAAAAATCCCAATTATCATGTTGCTTGAAAATGTAATCTACTCCGAATCTGAGTCTCGTATCAAGCTCTCCCTCTGCCCTTGAGGTGTAGAAGTAGCTTAATCCAGCTCGCAGCGAGTAGTGTTCTGACACTGCCAAGCGATAGTTCAGATCAAACGTATTTTCATCCGCCTCCAGTAACTTGAGAATGCGAGAACTGTCGAAGCCTATCTGTTGCTTTTGATTTCGATGAGATAAAGAATCCTGTGCATGTAATCCATTAACGTAAAAGAAAAAGATGCACAGGAAAACCCAAAAATTTTTATGATCACTCATCAGTCAAGATCGACCCATTCACCTGTGAAATCGAAAGTCACGGTTTCGAGACTTTCCAGAAAATCACGGTAGAACCGTTCAGAGCTTTCCGAACTACCGTCTTTATAGACAATTATAATGTCCTCAGAATCTTCATCATATTCCAAATCACCAATTTTCTGAGACCCAAAAAAAACTTCTGCTGTAAACAAAGAATTGATTTGGGGTTCGGTAGGATCGTCGAGTACTACCAGATCACCGATGTCGGCACTCAATTCTACTCTTAAGTTCTCTTTGAACAGGAAGGTCACCTCCACGTTGCCTACATCCTCGTCTTCCAACTCCAGGTAATCAGAATTAGCTAAATTTACGGTGGTACTTAAATCCAGAACATTTTCTTCAGCTTCCGTTATCCCAAATGATAACTGAAATCTGGTGCTTGACTCTTCGATCAACCTTAGATTGTGCATGATGGGTGCCGTAAATATCTCCAGATCGATATTTGTAGGTAGTGGTGCATCATTACCTTCTTGTGTATAGGTCACGTTCTGAAGATCAAAACGGAATAAATCATCACCATCTTCCTGCAATGTGATCAACAATCGGGATGGAAGCCTCACGTCATCGCCTTCGATAATCACTGGCGTATCACTATATTCCGATAAGATAAGACTCATCGTGTTTTCAGAAGAAGATTGCCTGGCGGGGAAACGAAGTTCAATATTATCCGAACTCCCCGTTTCTTCCCACATTTCAATGCTTGAATTCCAAGAATATACACCTGAATTAGAGGAAGGACTGAATCTGTAATTATTTGTGATTTGGTCGAAATCAATCACCCGATCCAGACCATCGGCCATATATTCTACCCACTCCGCAGAACGGTAATCACCATTTTGCACATTTAAAAAGTCCTCCATAAAGCTGCCAAATTCACCCTCGGTAATGTCTGTCATGGCAGCAATCACCTGATCACTGGTATCTTCAATATTTTGAACATCTTCCTGAACTGTGGTTTCAGTATCGACATCCGTTCCGCTGGTTCCACTATTGTCGTCGCAAGCAATAATCAGCGTTAAAGAAAAAAGTAGAACAAATATTAAATTCTTCATTTTGGTATAAAGTTTTTGAGTGAAGTATTATAGAGTAATTGGGCTAATATGCCTCGTTGTTCTGTGCTAATATTTCAAGCATTAAAATAGTTTCGTAGTAAGAGACAGATCTTTTAGACATTTTTACAATTGATGAAATGATGATACTTTTTAGAAAAATAGTTTAAGCTTGTCTTTTTCTTCTTTTGAAAAGTTCTCTTTACTAATGTAAATGAGAAACAATCTCTTTCACCGAATAAACATCATTTTCTTTGTTTCTTCCTTTTCTTCTGTAACGAGACGATAAATATAAGTACCGCTGGCCAATCCTAATTTATGAGCGTCAAATGAGGCGTAATGTGTAGCAGCTTCCAGTTCTTCATCAACGAGTGTAGCAACTTTGCGGCCTAAAACATTGTAGACAGTGAGTGTTACATGCTGTTCTTTGGGAATTGAATAGATAATTGTAGTTAATCGGGAAAAAGGATTGGGATAGTTTTGATCAAGCATTAGGCCTTGTTGCCCTTCGCCACCATCCGATGGAGTTTCTAATTCGGTAGTGAAAGCTGCATATGTACCAGGAGAAGGAATCTGAGAAACAACTGAATTACGCACAGTGTCTACCATTCCATCCATCATTTTCCAAACCTTATTTTCAGATATCCATTTGAATATTGTTATCGATGATTCTCTACCTTCGTTAATATCGCTGTCCGCATATTGAATGGTAAGTGCATTGGCCCCTGAAAATTGCTGATTGGATGGATAAGATGCTATGGTTTGGATTTCACCAGCCAACTCGGCACTTTCGGGTAAACCATTTAAAATAGGAGGAAAATTTGAGGTCAACATCAGAACATTCTCTATTGAGGTATTCAGAGAGTCCAGCAGCAACTCGCCGGAACCACTTGGTCCGGATAATTCAAGCCGGTTGTTGACACTCAATGAGTCATACAAGATGTAATCATGATCGACGAAAAAACTGTTCGACGAGTTATCTTCGGCAATAAAAGAAAAGAACCCCGTTTCTCCGATCGGCTCAGTTATAGAAACTGAATATTGACTTGCCTGGCTGACCGAAACTGATGGATTTTTGGGTGATCCCAGATTATTGTACAGCTCAAAGTCTGGTGTTTCAGGCAAGGGCACTTTAAAGACTGTAGAAAAGTTAATAGTATTTAGCTCATTAAAGTTCACAGTTGCAACATTTTGAAAGTTACCATCTAAAGGTTTTGCCTCAATAATCAAACTATCTTGGCTGGCTGAATTAACGGTGGATTTGCTTGACTGAATACTTGAACTTGATAAAGATTTATTTCTTTTATTATGCTCATTGGTAATTGGTATTTCACCTGAATAGATACTGCCATTATCCTTTTTATAATATCTGGCTACATCACCTTCGTGGGCACCCAGAATTACAATACCACCATTATCAGTAGTTTTTCCCTGATCTATTGTAGTTCCTGCTAAACCGACTAAAGTTACACTTGCTGCTGAAAGAATCTTAAGGTCTTCAGAACCATTATACCCAAATAACAGGATTTTTTTTGCAAATGCTCCAGTATTTGCATCTTCATACAAACTATCTTCAATCGACGAACCTACATCAATAGTTAGATCATCTAAATCATTATTTGGTCCAACAAGATAATCTCTGTTTCCTGTGTCTATTTGGTTTGGTGTTTTAATTGGACAAAAAATGTCGTCATAAGTGCCTTCAAATAGATTTGTGAAAGTGCCCCAACATGATGTTCTATGTTTCTGCCATTGCCTGGTGACTTTATATTGACTGTTTGGATATCGTTCAAGAGATGACATTTCTGAAGCATACTCGCCGCCCCTTATGTTGCCTTTGTACTGAGTTTGTGGAGAATCCATAAAACCAAAATTCCATGTATCAGTAGGTCCACTTAGTTGATTCCAGACCAGTGCGCCAGAATCATTTTTGTATTCATCTTTGAAACTAAATAAGTAATGACCAAGTTCATGTCCCACTGTTTTGAAGTCAAAAGGAGAACTCAAGTCTCCTTCAGAATAAACGTGATTTCTTGTTAGGTCAAAATCTATTTTCCAAATACGTGGCATTCGTATCGGAAGGCGATAAAGTATATAATCAAAGTAATCTTTATAATTAAAATTATATGTAGTGGCAGTCGGTCTTAGTTGATTATTTGCATACCTTTGAATATCAACCTTATCCCAATATTTCTTATTATCAAATACAGCAACTTTACCAATATAAAATTGCCCATCCGCTACGTCATACATATAATTGGATGTTTTTTTCATCCCTTCCAATATATCATTCAAATAGTCATCGGAAGCATCCCATTCTACAGATACTGCCAGGTTTTGAATAATCGTTGTGTGATCAAGTGGTATTTCCCTTATATCATATAAAGACGAAGTGACCGTGGGATATGACATATCTCCAACACTATCGAACTGAGCATTATCTATAAATATTTGGTAGTGCACATTGTCTAATTCTGCATATACGGGATTATCATCCGAATACTCGGTGTGAACTTTTCGTTCTATTTTAATTTTATCATTCGCTGAAAAAACTGAAGCATCCAGCTCAATATGTCCCTGTTCATCTGTTGTCAGTGTTCCAGTTGGCGTATCTGGAGGCCCATCCTCACTGAAATTATGGTCTGTAACTTTGTATATAGTAAATTCCTTATTGGGAATAGGGGCTCCATTTGCATCAACAATTTTAAGAAAAAATCTTGAGCCCACTTTAATAGTGTACGGTTCATCTGCCGCATTTTCTGGCATAGTCCTGTCTAAACCCCAGTCATCTTCAGCCTCAATATAGTATTCCACACCATCAGTCGTTACGAACTCGGCAGGGATGGTCAATAGAAAGTCACTCTGGTTTATAAAGCTATCAAATATTTCAACCTCATAATTTAATTGGCCTACTCGTCGGTAAAAAAGCTTTACGCTCTCAAGCTCCCGTGTATTATCCGTGGCGGTAAACGCTATATCTATCGGTTGGTCAACTGTAGCGTCGGTAACCTGTGTATGGGTTATATCCGGTTTATAATTCGGTAAAATGGCAATTTGAAAAGGGTCGGCCGCTGGATTTGTAGATGGACTTGTTGAAGTGGTGTTGCCGTCGGTAGCCGAAATATAATAATCCATACCAGGCTCATCCACAGCACTGGCGGGAATTTCAGCCCGGTAAATATTGCCCGTTGTGTTATTCATTTCTGCGGAGGTGTAGGAGCTCACAGGGTTTTGAGTAGGCTTATAAAATAGTCGTGCCTGTTGCACACCCGGTTCTATATCATCCGTTATTCGCGCCTCAATTGGAATTGCAATTTGATCCGGCTGAGCTTCATTACTGAGTGTTACTGTTTCATCTGTCCGTTGTATGCTGGGAGCTGCGCCCGGTACATAGGTTGCTTCACTGGAAGCTGTGTTCCCATTGTACTCAGCTTCAATCCGAACGGTTCGGGTGGTTCCATCGAACTCCGGATTACTGGAACGATATCTCAAAACATAGGTGCCGGCTACCTGCGTCGAAATGAAGTTCAGGATTTCACTGAATGATGAATAGATATCAAAAATTTGACCGCCCGTTGCCTCGGTTAGCGGTTGAAATTCTGAGAAAAGACTGGTTTCAGTCAGTGCAAATAACGATATATCTCCCTCATCCAGCTCATTCAAGGCATCATTCATTGAAGCACCACCCTGGTCGGGGGATTCATCAGTAATAATTATAAATATACGCTGTGATCCCGGACGAAAATTAAAACTATTAGCAGCCTCGGTTATGCCATAGTAGCCCGGTTCATCACCTCCCGATGTTCTATTCCTCATCCACACATCGGTTTTGAAGTATTCGGCATCAGAGGTCAAGCTCCCATTATCTTCAATAATTGGATTTCCCCTGTTCTCTCCTCCATACCGAGTTAATCCAAGCGAGTAATCGACGTTTGAATCTTCTAAACCATTTACAAAGTCAAAGACATTCGCCTCCACAGCGTCTTGTTCATCGTCCATGCTGCCACTATTATCCATTAGAAATACGATATCAGCACGCCGTACTCCTCCTCCTTCTTCGGGCGGAGTCACATTGAACAGATCAGTTTGTAAGACACCGTTTTCATACACCGTAAAGTTTTCCTGGGTAAGATCAGGAAAGCCTGCACCCAACGTATCAATCCTGACATTTGTGACAATTTGAGGAAAACCCTGGCTGCGGAGGCTTGTTATTTCTGCACTGAGAGGCTGAATAGTGCTATCAATAATCTTTACATCGTCAATAAACCAGCCGGTGTAGTTGATATTATAATCAGAAGAGAATCGAAAACTGAGCAAAATATCTTCGCCGGCGTAGGGAGTGAGATCAAGTTCAGTTTCCCGCCATTCGCTACTACCATCGCGAGTACTTAAAGTTGACCAGTTTGCCCCATCATCTGTGGTTACTTCGACATACCCATAATCGTAGCCGCTCTCTATTTCGAACCACTCCATAAATTGAAGTGTAATGCTTTCACTTTCAGAGATAGATGGAAGTGTAATAGATTGTGTTGACAAACTTTCATCCGCATTATCCGGGTAATCACCTGTCAAGTTCGTACCAGCCGCATTTAATGAGTTATAACCTCCCTCTGGACCAATCTCTGGTTCGCCTACATCCCACGAGCCTGTTGCATTCCAATTCCCAAGCCCGGATTCGAAGTCTTCTTCAAAAACCACCGTTTTTAAGATAGTTTTCTGATTTATAAGACCTTTTTTGGCTTCATTTGTTTTCCCTTGGTTAAGAAATGGAACTTCAATGAGTTGGCCTTTTTGTAACTGTTTTGTGTCTTGTGTTTGTGCAAATCCGCGTGAAGCTGTAAGACAAAAAATAACTATCCCTAAAACAGTAGCAAATTTCTTCATTCAAACTCCTTATTGATGAAAGTAAACCGTGGCAATGTGTAATTTAGATATAGAACTACTCTTTTTAGTTCTTTTCAATCCATGTATATGTCATTTTACTAAAAGTGGTCAAGATTTAAATACTTCGTAAAAACAGAGTGATTTAATCTCGAAAAAAGACGATCCCACATTTGGAGCGCCATTTTATAATGCAATTAATCTGTTAGGAATGATCTATTCTAAAAGTAATTGCTGCGTCTATTTGTTAAATCTTACTTCAATTCATTTTCTGAATTTGACTCCATTCTTCTTCTGTTAGCATAATCACATTAATACTATTTTCATCGTTTGAAGGAATCTCATCTATTATTCCCGAAGCCTGCATTTCTTCAAGGTTAGCCTGTACATCTGCAGGTTCTAAAGAATATGCGGCACCACTTGCAACATCAACAACAACACCAATTACCCACCAAGACACAAGGTTACCCAATATAGTTGTTGCTCCATCAAATTTTTTATTTACTTCTATCCTTACATCTTCATATCCATCTTTTTTGAATGTTAAAATATGGTCTTGATCTCTTCCGAGTGTGAGGGTTTGAGGCGTATTTCCCCGATCAATTTCATTGATAAAAATTGAAGCATCAGATGGTTGAGAATTTACTCGAATATCAGCGTCAGAACCTTTAAATATTGTAGCGCAGCCAACCGTTAGAATTGAAATTAGAAAGATGATGAAGAAAGAGTATGAACTATTTTTGGTAATCATATTTCGAAAGCCATTTTTTCTATATAAAAATTTAAGTCCTTCGTAAATACCTAATTAAATGGTAGAGATGCAAAAATGTTTTTAACTGTTTATGAAAAACAAGATTCGTTAGAAATTTTTTCTGAAATGAATTCAATTTCAAATCATCTTAAGGAATTTTAATACTTCTTATCTGCATTGACTTGATATTAATAAAATTACTTAATAGGATTGTATTGGTTAAATAAATTCGAGCTGCATCAGGAAATAGCTTTTTCGGGGTTTTATGTGATGCAAATAAAATAATACTTCATCATGAACAAACATTTTCTTAGAAAGAAATTTGGGTTATTCTTTGTTTTACAATTGATAATAATTGCAGCGTTTTCTTCACCTGCATTATTCGCAAATCCAAACATTGAAAAAAATACTGAGTCGACAGCGGAAGGAAATTATGTGAGTTCTTCTATTGATTTTACAGAACCTGATGGCATAAACCCATCAATAAATAATAAACCTGTTAATATACACGCGAATAATAAACAACGAACTGCCCCTGGAGAAATCGATTTCTTTGGGACTAATCCGGTAAGTAAAAGCGGAGAGGCTGTAGACCATAAATATACATCATTGAGCGTATCCGATGTAAATATGGTTTCTGACGGGACATTATCACTTAATAATACAAGAAAATTTCAATATGATAACAAGTTATTAGCTTCTGCTACAGATGAAAGTAATTCTACGAATGTATCCAATAAAGTTATTTCGGATTCACAATCCGTTCTTGTCAGTGGCACGATAGATAATGATGAAGTTTGGACTGCTGCTGAAAGTCCATACGAATTAACCGGCGATGTAACAGTAGTTGAAGGAGCAACTCTGACGATTGAGCCGGGTGTGGAGGTGTGGCTAACTGTTGATTATCGTTCCTTGTATATAGAAGGAACTCTGAAGGCTGAGGGAACAGAAGCCGATTCCATTCGTTTTTATCCTGGTCCGAATGTGAATTCCTATGGTGGGAACATTCGGTTCCAATCTTCCAGTACTGGTTCGGTGCTTGACCATGTGGTGGTGGATCGATTAACCGGGGATTACAATGACGGAGCAATAAATATTGATGGAACCTCCGGTGTGCAACTGACCAACACAACGATCACCGGTAGCCAGGCAAGCGGGCTTTACCTTAGCGGTGATGCTCGCCCGGAAGTCCACAGTAATATCTTTGCCGGAAGCGGTGGCCCTGATATTGAAGTCCGTACCGCCAATTCTCTGGACCGGGTAGGAGCCAACAAAGTGGGACTAATTGAATTACGTGGGACCATATCCACTTCGATGGTCTGGCAGTTGAACGGCAATGACAGCACAGACTATCGATTGGCGCATAATACTACAATAGCCGAAGGGGCCACCCTAACGATTGAGCCGGGTGTGGAAGTATGGATGCATAATTTCCGTTCCTTGTATATAGAGGGAACCCTGAAGGCTGAGGGAACAGAAGCCGATTCCATTCGTTTTTATCCTGGTCCGAATGTGAATTCCTATGGTGGGAACATTCGGTTCCAATCTTCCAGTACTGGTTC
>Ga0306912_1001485_pt1 | contig 10495 bp, 7 predicted proteins | sample AntRauFillE10628_FD_190443 | JGI IMG/M metagenome (GOLD analysis project Ga0306912, IMG submission 190443) | Saline lake microbial communities from Rauer Islands, Antarctica - Metagenome Filla E10 #628 (v2) (version 2) | ecosystem: Environmental > Aquatic > Non-marine Saline and Alkaline > Saline... | reverse complement strand
TGGACACACGCTTACAATGTTCCGTACACGATTAAAAGGCTGGAAGAGAGAGCAGATGTGAGTGGTATGAGCTGCGTTAGATAAGGCCAAAGAGCACTTCAGAATTGGACATCAAAAAGGCACTGCACTTTATAGGGTATTAGGGTGTCTTTTTTTTGGGTACGTCTTCCCGCACTCGATGCGGGGTCTCATAACTGCGCAAGGCCAGCGTCCACCTTGCTGCCCATTGGCTTAATTCAAACCGGGAGATTACGGATCGGGGTCCGCAATGATTTTTGGATCTACAGGAAAGTTTGAGGGTTGAGGTCAGATTTTCCAAAGTAAAACAGAATAGTAGTTCGAAAAACCTCAATGGTTAGCGATCCCCTTTGTAGAGGCTGTGAGAAATTAGAGACTAAAGTTTCGGGCAACTTAATTTTTTAAGACTATAAATTCATTCTGAAGCTCCCCTCTCTGTCAAGTCCCGCAGGGCGAAGAGTTTGTCCGGCCACCGACGGAAGGGATCGGGGGTGAGTTAGAAGGACTGGAAGTTCCGAATTTAACAGAATCCTTAATTTACTTAGGCGCAATTTCTTTGGAAATCAATTTTCTCACAGCCTCTGTAGTGGATTTACCTTGTTGAATCTCATTAAAAATGTAACATGGTGCTGAACAAAACAACCTGGTAGAGTAAGTAGCGGAGCGAAGTTCCTGCCGGAGTTGTGAATTGGGGAGGATATTTGTTGCTACAAAAAAATAAGAGCAGACAATTGCGACTCTTGCAGGAGCCCACGCGAACTGCAAAGAAAAATTGTAACGATAAAACTGGCACGCGTGGCCACTCTCAGGTCGCTGAACAAACAACTCCATCTACTTACCCACAAACTTTCCTGTAGATCCTGATTTTTAAACCTGTTTCCACAAATGACTGTTGGATTGATCACTCCCTACAAAAACGTGTATGTATACTTAACCAAAACCACGCGGTTATCAAACCGGGGCATTACGGGGATTGTTCGGTTGAGGTGGGTGTTGGAGACTTCGCTGTACACAATCCAGAAGTCGCTTCCTTCTCTAAAGTTGTATCGGAACCGGGCATTGGTGCCGATTTTTCGGTCAAGGTAATTGTACTGCGAAAGGAGTTGCAGGGAAACTTGTGTATTAAGCGCAATAAGAGAGCGTACTTTAAAAATGTTCAAAAATTCCCGCTGTTCCCGATCAGGAAAGTCAATCAGGTTAAAATCCACTCCTCCACTTAGCTCGAAAAAACGGGATTGATTCCACGTGGGTGAAATGCCAAACGAAATCTGGTTTCCATCATAAAAGGTATTGATTCCGGCGGAAACATCTGTCCGCAGCCGGTTGGCATTATTCATTCCATAATCGAATTGGACACCATAGAACGAATAACTTCCCGGCTCCACAAAGGTGTTACTACTGAAAATAAGGGGGTTCCGTAAATCTTCGTACCACCAGTTTGCAGTAAATCTCAAGTCTGAGCCATCTTTAAAACTGAAATCCCAATCTTGCTCTACCATCATAGATTCAACGCTGTTATCGCTATTTCGAAGAGTGACAAAATAACGGGCGGTAGGGGTTACCTGTCTAAGTGGAGATTCATCAGAATTAAAGTGTCCGTAGGAGAGACGGGCGTCGATTAAGGTATAATCAAAGCGAGACTCAAAACCCATTGCAGGTATATAATTGTCACCTGCACGTTTTGCCGTAAACCGATAATATAATCCGATTGAGGTCTGCTTTTGGAGGAAAATTCGGAATATAGCGTTTGCCAAAGGATCGGAGTTTCCGGCTATCCGGTCGTCAAACGTAGCGGCATATTTAAAATCCAGATAGTGATTTCCGGCATAGTTGTACAGGAAATCGGTGCCGGCGCCAATATTGTATGATCCGTCCATTCCAAGCCTGGTGGTCAGCATTCCACCTAAATGAGAATTTGTGTTCAGAACATCTCGTTTTGCCCGGTAAACTCCGAAATTCTCAGAGGGAGCATTCAGTTCAGGAACGGCTTCTGTCTGCATATTTAGCGCGCCTACTTCCCATTTTCCGGTACTTCCGGCAATTCGTGCGCCGCCATAAATCCGAAGGGGCTGTCCCGATTGCAATCCAATTCTTCGGCTATAGAACAGGGTGTTATTTCCGCCTAAATTGAAATCAAAAATTCCTGATCGCTCCTGGAAGAATTGTCTCTTTTCGGGAAAGAAAAGGGGAGATCGCGAAAGGTTTACTTGCGCTTCATCGGCTTCAACCTGCGCAAAATCAGTGTTTACCGTAACATCGAGGTTGATGTTGCTGGAAACCGGGTATTTTACATCGAGGCCCACTTCTGTGATGTAGTCCGTTTTATTTGAATAGTTGAGGTTGTTCGATTGGAACTGATTTTGTTTGTCAAAACCACCCAGTACATACGGTGTGATGTAAAGCGGCCGTTTATAGTTTACACCGGTAAGCCTGATTTTTTGAGCCTGCGATGGCTTTGTAAACCCCCGCGACCAGTTTGGCGGAATATCGGGGAAGATGTGTCGTTCCGCATTTCGGGCGATATACCGATAGGTTATCAGTCCCATGATGACTTCGTTATTAACTTCCTGAAAACCGAGGCTGGAGAATGGGATTCTCATCTCCACAAACCAGCCTTCATCGGTAATTTGGGTTTCTGTATCCCAATAGGTGTTCCAGTTTCGGTTGAATGATCCACCGCCTTCCGAGTCATTAGATACTAATTGATCCACCCGAACGCCGGATGGAGTCACAAAAAACCATCGGGCATTTTCATCATCATTAAATGAATCAAGAATAATGGCAAACGTTTCATCTCCGCTGTAACGGTCGCGGTACATGGTATTCACCACCATTTTTTCCGGTTCCGTATCGTACAGAGATCCCGCCACATAGATGAACCCGTCATCATAAGCTACTTTGATCTCAGAGAATTGGGTCATCTCTCCGCGGTGTATGGGTTGATACATGGTTAGGGGAAAAGGATCAATATCCTGCCAGGCGGCTTCATCCGGAGTCCCATCAAGAATAATGGGTGAAGAAATTCGCTGTAAAGTAAAAACGGGATCTGTGTCTGCCTTACCGGCTGAACCGAGAAGAAGCAGAGCAAAAATAGTAGTTAATAACAATGGTTTATGTCTCTATTAATTAACCCAGTTTGGAATTGCACCCGGTTCAATACCGAAGACGTAAGCAAAAAGGGTATAGCTTGCGAGTGTAAGTAGCACTGAGACAATTATATTAAGCCATACCCCCGCTTTTGCCATCTGTGGAATCGTCACTTTTCCACTTCCGTAGATTATAGCGTTTGGGGGAGTGGCAACAGGAAGCATAAACGCACAACTTGCGGCAATGGCTGCGGGCAAAATAAAGAGCATGGGATTCTGCCCAATACCAATGGCTACAGATGCAAGGATGGGTAAAAAAGCGGCAGCGGTTGCGGTATTACTGGTAATTTCTGTGAGAAAAACTACAATTAAAATAACCACCAGAACCAATACTAAAAGCGGAAGTGCGTCAAGTCCGCTAACGGCTTCTCCAATAGATGTGGCTAAGCCTGATGATGTAATGGCCATTGCCAGGCTCAAGCCACCACCAAAAAGAATAAGGATTCCCCACGGCAGTTCTTTCATGTCTTTCCACACAATCAATTTTTCACCGGGCTTTTCGCCGCTTGGGATCAAAAAGAGAACAACTCCGGCAGAAATTGCAATTCCGGCATCGGACAATCCCGGCAACACTCCTTCGAGCAATGGCCGGAAAATCCAAAACAGGGCTGTACAGACAAATACCAAAGCAACCCTTTTTTCTGATGTTGAGATTTCTCCAAGTTCTCTCAATTGACTGCTGATAACATTTTTCCCGCCGGGCAGCTCTTTCATGGTGATCGGGAAAATAAATTTACTGAGCAGGATGTACATAATGGGCAGCATTACGAGAACAAGAGGAACTCCAACCATCAGCCATTTGGCAAAACTGATTTCAACGTTATAGCTCTCCAGCAAAAATCCGGCTAAAAGTGCGTTGGGAGGCGTACCAATTAAAGTGCCAATTCCGCCAATATTACAGGCGTAGGCGATGGCAAGTACAAGTACAATTTCGAAATTTGTTACGGGTTTATGATTTCCATCACTTTTCTTTTCCACAAATTGAAGTACTGAAATAGCAATAGGTAACATCATAAGAGCCGTTGCGGTATTGCTTACCCACATGCTTAAAAAAGCTGACGAAATAATAAATCCAACAATAATGGATGATGGTTTCACCCCAACAAAATTGACTATTCGAAGAGCGATGCGTTTGTGCAGGTTCCACCTTTGCATGGCAATGGCAATAATAAACCCACCCATAAACAGGAAAATCAGCGGGTTGGCGTAAGGAGCTGTGGTGGATCCAATAGAAGCAATACCCAAAACTGGAAACAAAACGATGGGAAGAAGAGCAGTTGCATAGATAGGAATGGCTTCACCGATCCACCAGGTTGCCATCAAAATAGCAACGGCGGCGGTTTTCCAGGCAGAATCATTAAGACCCTCCGGAGTTGGAATAAGCAGAATAGTGACGAAAAGAAGAATACCCAGGTAAAAACCAAGCTGTGATGATTTCACAAACTGTTTCAGCATATCATATTTATTAATTTCTTTAGTATAACTATAGACAAAATGAAATACACAAACCCCTACTAAATAAACAAAAAAGTGCTTTTTTCGGAGGTAATTTGAGATAATCCCAAGGGGTTATTCCAAAAAGTATATTTTTGTTCGTGCAAATATGTGGGTATCGAAAAAAATGTTACTATGGAGTGCAGTAGGGGGAAAGCATTTTATCTTTGTCCTTATAAGCAGGCTCTAAATATTTTGATATCAACGTTCTAACCAAATCAACGAATTTATGGGAATAGATAAATCGGGTATTACTGAATTTAAAAGTGTGGATAATCTTGGAAGGGTACTTTTCCTTTCAACAATAGCCGCAATTGGCGGTTTTCTCTTTGGATTTGATAGTGGGGTAATAAACGGTACGGTTGGTGCTCTGCAGTTAGCGTTTGATTCGGACGCCGTAGGAACAGGCTTTAATGTTGCTTCGATGTTATTGGGTTGCGCTGTGGGTGCTTTTTTTGCAGGAACTCTTGCTGATAAGTACGGACGTAAACCGGTGATGATCATTACCGCTATTGCATTTATGATAAGTGCGTGGGGTTCAGGCGCTGCCGGTTCATCCATGCAGTTTGTATTCGCCAGAATTTTGGGAGGTTTTGCAGTAGGTGCCGCAAGTGTGTTGGCACCTGCATATATCAGTGAAATTGCTCCACCAAAAATCAGGGGGGCACTTACAACGTTGATGCAGCTGATGATTGTGATCGGCCTTTTTGTAGCCTTTTTAAGTAACTACTACATTGCCGGAGGAGCCGATGGTGCTTCCGGAATATTCTGGGGTGGATTTCAAGCATGGCAGTGGATGTTTTGGGTTGAAATGATTCCTGCAGCATTCTTTTTTGCGGGACTTTTGTTTATCCCCGAATCACCACGGTACCTGGTTGCAGCTGGGAAAATTGATGAAGCTCGTACGGTATTAACAAGCCTCAGTGATGAAGCGGATGCAAATGCAAAAATTAAAGACATTCAGTCAACACTCGAAAAAGATCACAGACCAAGACTATCTGATATCATTTCGAAACACACCGGTAAAATTCAGCCCATTATTTGGGTTGGACTCGGCCTTACCACTTTACAACAGTTTACCGGAATTAATGTGGTGTTTTACTACGGAGCTACACTCTGGCAGGCAGCAGGTTTCACAGAAGAAAATGCTCTGTTGCAGAATGTAATTAGTGGATCAGTGAATGTCCTGTTCACATTTGTAGCCATTGCACTGGTTGATAAAGTGGGCCGAAAGCCACTGCTTCAAATTGGAGCGCTGGGTCAGGCTGTAATGCTGGGTATTCTTGCACTTATTTTTGTTACGGCAGATGTTACCGCATCAGGTGATCTTATTTTGGATGATCAAATGGGTCTTTTTGCGCTTCTTTCTGCCAATGCATACATCGCATTCTTTGCCTTTACATGGGGACCCATTATGTGGGTGATGTTAGGAGAAATGTTCCCGAATCAGTTTCGTGGAGCCGCACTTGCCGTCTGTGGATTGATTCACTGGACCTCAAACTTCACCATAACCATGACCTTCCCCATCCTGCTCGGGAGCATTGGATTAGGATTTTCGTACGGTATTTATGCAGCCTTTGGTTTGATCGCATTCTTCTTTGTTAAGAAATTTATCAAAGAGACCAAAGGAAGGACCCTCGAAGATATGTCCCGGGATATCCAAAACTAAGCTCAACCATTCTATTTGAAAAGGGAATAGGCAGTAGTGATATTCAATTATCACGCTGCCTTTTTTAGTTAATAAAAAACAAGACCTTCAAGAGTAGCCGGTGCCGTTCGGGGTTCTCATTAAGATAGACTGACTTTTCAAAGGGTGAGAATAACTCTCCCCTAACAAGGGGAGACTTAGAGAGGTGTTCACTGAGTTCCGAACCGAACTACAAATACAGATTCGAATGATGAATTTATCAACCGTGAAAAATTAAAAAAGGGTTTATATCCAGATTTGAGTGACAAATGAACATCCCCCTCCATCCCCCTTTGGATAAGGGGGACTTTAAACTCCCGTCTCCGTGCTCCCTGTGGTTAATCCTTGATGTACTTCATCAAATGCTTGAAAACGCCGGCTTTTGCCTTTTCACTTCTGCCTTCTTCGATACCTTCGCGTTTACCCTCCGCGCCCTTTGCGGTTCCCGCCCATTAGAATTTCGAAAGAGTATTTGATCAAATCAAAAATTTTTTAAACTAATTGTTCTATGATAGTATCAATTTCTACGTATTTTAGGACCATGAATTAGAATTATTTTATTGATACCGATAGAGTCCGGTCGATAACTACGTCGTCTGTTCGCTATGCTTTATTAAAATATCCCCTGTTTGATATGCGTCTTGGAACTAAGCTTTTATTAAGTTTTCTGGCGGTAGCTCTGTTGGTGCTGCTAACAGGATCTTTGTCCTACTATCTGAGCAACGAAATTAAAAACGATCTGATCAATGAAAGTCAGCAGAGTGCAACGGAGCTTCAAATCCTTACGGAGATGACCGTCACGCTGCAAAATTCCATGCTCTATACGCGAAACTTTCTTACGGAAAGTGAAAAACTTCGTGAGGGAGATCAATCACTTCGCACGTCATCACAGGTTCGCCAGGCCCGGGAAATGATTCTGGAAAGTACAAGCCGTTTTCAGAAGGCACATGATAACTATTCCGAAACATCGAGCCGCGATGTCCTGGAAAACCCGGAACTTCAGGAACTACAACTGCGGATGGGTATGCTTATGGACTCTCTGATGGTTGCATACGGGCCTTACCGCGGCCTTATTGGTGAACTTCTCGGCCAGGACATGGAGGAAGACTATGTCGAGGAGATTTTTAATGTCACCATCGAACCTTATTTCAGAAATACACTACTTCCTCTGTTGGAGAATCTTCGAAGTAATTCAAATCTTTTCCTTGATCTGCAGCAGGAAAAGCTGGAAGCACAGGCTGAAAAGACAGTTCGGCGAATTATACTCATTACTGTGCTGGCCTTTGCTGCGTCACTTCTTTTTGCTTTTATAATTTACCGATCCATTACCCAGCCTGTAAATACGCTCACATCAGCCGCTAAAAAAATTGGTAGTGGAAATCTTGATCAGCGAATTAAACTGCGGTCGAAAGATGAATTGTCGCGGCTTGCGGAAACCTTTAACCAGATGGCTGAAAATCTGAGTAAGAGCATGGTTTCCCGCTCATATGTGAATAATATCATTCAGTCGATGGGAGACATGCTGTTTGTGACAGACGACGAGGGAGTTATTCAGATGACAAATAAAACCGTACAGCGAAAGCTCGGCTACAACAACGGAGATTTGCATAACTTTTCAGTGTGGAATATTCTTGAAGAGGATGAAAGAGATGAAGTTCGAAAAACGATTATTACAAACGACCTGGCAATTAATGAGCTCGAAACCAAGCTGGTTTCAAAAGAGGGTCATGTACTTCCCGTGATATTGTCCACATCCGTTCTGAGTGATGAGGTTAGTGATGATGTACGGCTGGTTTTTGTAGCCAGTGATATCAGCGTTCAGAAAGAATCTGAGCAGAAAATCAGCGAGTCGCTGCATGAAAAAAATATATTGCTGGCCGAGATTCACCACAGAGTAAAAAATAATCTTGCAGTTATTTCCGGCCTGTTGCAGATGCAAATGTGGAACGTAGAAGACGCGAGCGCAAAAAAAGCCTTGCAGCAGAGTCAATTGCGAATACAGTCCATCGCCCTGGTGCATGAAAAACTATATCAGAACGAGACTTTTGCAGACATTAATATCTCTGATTTTGCCAGAGAACTTGTTGACGCGGTATCCGACTCCTTCAAACAGCCCGAACAGAACGTGACGCTGAACTACAGCATGGATAATATGAAGATGAATATTAACCAGGCGGTGCCTCTCTCGCTCTTGCTTAACGAATGTATCGTAAACTGTTACAAGCACGCGTTTGCCGGCAGAAAAGAGGGCAAAATAGATATTGTTCTGGATCTGAATGGTGATAAAGTAGAAATACAGGTTGCCGACAACGGGCATGGTCTGCCTGACGATTTTGAATTCGAAATACAGCAGTCGCTTGGCGTGACGCTGATCCGCACGCTTGTGAGTCAGCTGAGAGGGAGTGCCCGGTATGAATCTACTGGAGAGGGAACACGGTTTATTCTTGAGTTTACACTTGAAGAAGTTTCCTGACAGAGACTTGCAGTCGATTAATACCGACAGGTAGGTTTAGTAGAAAGTATAATATCAAAAGAAGGTGGGCACTCTAAACTAATCATCAGAATCAGTGTTTGTACCGATAGCTTCGATTCATAGTTTGATTGCGTTATCCCCCATTTGGGAATGGGGAACAACTTAAAAATGAACTCATTACAATTTCATGTGCATTCCCGTGCGAGCCGGCATCAACGAAGGAGTGCTTATTAAAGCGTTCCGTATAAAATCTGTCTGGTAGTTGAAAAAGGTTAATGCTTCATCAGTCAGTCGATTATACTTCAAAAAATTCGTATTTTAGGTCTATAAGATATGGAAAAGCACGTAAAAAAATATCATCTCAAAGATCCTCAGCAATATGAAGATGAGAGGGAATACTGGCGCAGCAAAACGCCGGAGGAGAGGCTGATGGCGCTTGAGGCTATAAGAGAGACATGGCACAAATTAAACCCTGATAAAAATGGAACCGCAAAAGGATTTCGAAGAGTTATTCGAATTATTGAACCGGAATAACGTCAGATATTTGTTGGTTGGAGGGTACGCATTTGCTATCTACGCTGAACCTCGTTACACAAAAGACATCGATATATTTTATGAGCGAGAACCTGAAAACGCCAAAAAATTGCTCACCACCCTATACCATTTTGGTTTTGGTTCTCTCGAAATAGATGAAGGCGATTTTTTAAAAGAGGGACAGGTCATTCAGCTTGGAATGCCACCTTACAGGATTGACCTTCTGAATTACATTGAGGGTGTGTCTTTTGACGGTGCATGGGAAAACAAGCAAAACTCACGGTATGGCGATCAAATAATCAACGTTATAGGTAAACAAGATTTAATTAAAAATAAAATTACTGCGGGTAGAAAACAGGATCTGCTCGATGTTGAAAATCTAAAGAAAAGCTGATTGTATCTACCGAAACTAAACGCCGGACGATTTTCACTGTCCAGCCCATTGTAAAAGATATTTTGTAAAAATCAGGAAACACGCCTCAGTAAAACACCAGAAACATTCTGATGTTTTGCATCTGCTCTCGTCGATCTTGAGAGATTGCTGTCGGAAAAATACCTTGACCCATGCGATAAAGTTAACTATTTAGAGAGAAATCATTCATCAATGATCCATCAAAATAGATCTTGTAAACCTCACATAAACTAACATCACATGCATTACGAAGAGAAAGAAAGACGATTGAAATACGATTTAGCTTTTCTCGCCATATTGGCGGTTATACTTGTTGCATTTATCGGAACCGGGTATATCTATTTGCTGGAGGAGTTTATCTACCTTGCAATGATGACACCATACATTATCGGGCGAATAGTGTCTGAGAAGCTTGAAAAGTCACGCATAGATGCTGTGCGGATTGAGCCTAAGACTGAATCTGCCGAGTGAGGAAATTAATTAAACCTCCAAGGTTTCGAAAACCTTGGAGGTTTGTTGATACAGGTTTGATCTCATTAACACCCACCAGCTAAATATTAAAGACATTCTGATGTTTAGCATCTGCTCATATCCTTTCTGAGAGGTTATCGTAGGAAAAGCGTTTTGCACCATTGGAGGAATTTTGCTATTTAGAAAGAAATCATTCATATGCTGTACACTATAAAAATTCTGTTAACCCTAATTACTATCATCATGGCAGAGTCTAACCA
>Ga0306912_1001482_pt1 | contig 10503 bp, 12 predicted proteins | sample AntRauFillE10628_FD_190443 | JGI IMG/M metagenome (GOLD analysis project Ga0306912, IMG submission 190443) | Saline lake microbial communities from Rauer Islands, Antarctica - Metagenome Filla E10 #628 (v2) (version 2) | ecosystem: Environmental > Aquatic > Non-marine Saline and Alkaline >... | reverse complement strand
AATGGCTAAGAAGACACCCGAACAAAGAATCGCGGAACTCGATCAAAAGCGAGCAAAGGTAGAGGAAAAACTAAAAGCGGAACGCGCTGCGATCACGCTGGCTAAGCGGCGCGAGCAAGCCAAGGTTTTGAACAAGAAGCGCAAAGAGGATACCCGACGAAAAATTCTTGTCGGAGCACTTCAGTTCGATGAAATCGACAAGCTTCCGACAGACCAAAAAGCGGCAGAAAAGCGAAAGCTCAAAGATAAAATGAGCAGATATCTAACACGTAATGACGATCGAGAACTTTTCGGCATTGCGCCTTTACCGTCAAAGCCAAAAGACGACTGAATAAGGTCCCGCTGGCGCGGAAAAAGCCAGTGGAGGGGGTGTCGCCTTCGGTTTCGCTAAAACGCTAATTAGCGTTTTAGCTATTTCACCTTGGCTTTTTGCTTTTGGCATGCCTCAAGCTGAGCCTCTAATTGCTTGATGCGATCCTGGGCAGATTCAAGTTTAGCTGAGTTTCGCTCATTCAATGACAGTGCCTTAAAGCGTTCATCGTCAGCTTCTGACCTCTTCTTATCAAGCTCTGAGACCTGGACTTTAAGATCATTAGCTTTGCTTTCAAACACGCTCAGATTTGACCTTTCGCGCTCAGACTCCTTGAGTTCTGACGTTAGTGAATCCAGGTTCGTCCGCATCGTTTCGATCTGAGTCGTCAGGTCTGCCACTTTGCTTTCAGCGACGGCAGCTCGCTGCTCGGCTTGTTGACGTGAATCTCGCTCGGCATCAACTTTTTCAGCCAGACGCTGCACTTCCAGCTTCTGCTCATTCAGTCTTTCGCCGTAAGAATCGATCGTGAGTTGCGCTTTCGCGAGCTCAACACGGGCTGACTCAGCTGCTTGCTGTTCACGATCGCAAGCAGCAACCAAGCGATCGATTTCATGCTGTCTGTCAGACGCGAGGGCTTGAGACTGATCACGCTCACGTTCCAGGATATCCGCCTTTAGTTTCAGCTCTTCATTTTCTTCCTCGATGGACTCACCGACTTCGGCAAGCTTATCCGCTGAGCGCCTAGCCTCCAGGGCTTTTTCTTCTGAGCCTGCACGCGCTGCCAATGCCTGGCGCTCGATCTCTCTGATCAACGCTTCCGCGAGGGCATCGGGCAAAGTCACAACCTCTCTCTGAGCTTGTGGCTGTGTCTCTTTCCATCCGGTCAAATGCTTGTGAATCGTGTTGGGTGAGCCTGTGCCCAATTCATCACGCACACGTTGGATGGTTGGAAGCTCTCCCTGGGAAACGAGCCTATCTGCAACTGCTGCGACTTCGTCGTAAGTGATACCTTTTCTAGCCATGATAATTTCCTGTATTTTTAGTGTATAACGTAGTGTATTTCATATCATATAATATTCTATACGATACAGATACGATACGCAAGAAATATTTTGCAATACACATGGGATTTTCGCTAAAATGCGAATTAGCGGATTAGCGAAAGGTGAAAAATGATTATTTCAGTCGTAGCGCAAAAGGGTGGTGTCGGGAAAAGCTCGATTGCCAGAACGATAGCAGTGGAGTTCACGCGAGCAGGGTGGTCAGTGTTGCTGGCTGACATCGACAACAGTCAAGCAACTGCTAACAGGTGGTCTGAGAAACGAAGAAACATAGCAGGCATCAAACCGCAAATCACTACCGCGATTTACTCAACTGCTTCACTAGCCATTGAAGCCAGCTCTAATTACCAACTGACAGTTATTGACGGTGCACCGCACGCAACAATCGGAACAGCGGACGCAGCTGCTGCATCAGACGTGGTTGTGATCCCTACGGGATCATCAATGGACGATCTGGAGCCTGCCGTCCTCCTTGCTAGCGAATTAGCTAATTCGCTAAATAGCGAAAAAATAGTTTTTGCTCTCTATAAAACAACGAGTCCTGCACAAGCTCGTGAAAGCAGGGAGACATTGGAAAGTTACGGGTTCGCAGTTTTACCAGGTGAAATCGGTGTCAAAACCGGATACATCGAAGCTTTTGATAAAGGTTTTTGCGCGACTGAAACAAAGTATCAGAATCTCAATGAAACGGCTGGCCTGCTTGTCCAGTCCATCGCAGATCGACTTAAGAAGGTGAAATAATGGCTAAAACACTTGGACTTGATATTGGGTCAGCACCAGAGCCCAAAACCTCCCAGAAGGCTTCTAAAAAGGTCTCTTCGAATACACAGAGGAGAGAAGCCGGAAAACCGGTGGATCTCAATTTCAAAGTGACCGCAGAATTTAAGCGCGAATTCAAAACCTGGGCGGTATCACACGATATGTCTCAAAAAGAGACCCTGGAAAAAGCTTTCAGTCTGCTTAAAAAGCACGGCGTCTAATGCAGCACCCAGCAGACCTTTGCCCTGGTACTAGCGAAGACTGGCTTTACCGAGACGTCAAAAGTCATTCGGAATAATTTAGAGGATGGGATCAAGTTTATGGGTTTGTACACGTAAAATCCGCTTTAGGCATCCCAAACTGCACTTGCAAAGCTGTTTTTGCACTTTCTTGGTTTTCTATATTTCTTATTTATACTCTCCAGAGGGTACAAATAGTTAATAAATGAAAGATGGTTGTACTCTAAATGAGAGTACAACCATGAACTCAAATAATGGTAATACCTGAGACAAACCCCAAGGGGGTCCCCCCACACCCTTGTTAAGAGAGACACACCTGTGCCACTCCCCTTTCGGGCTCCGGCTTCCCCCTCCGATACCAGGTTCGGCGTGACATTCCGAGCAATTCCCATGGCTTATTTTTTCTCAAAGCATCAGCTTCGTACTGGTCTCTAGAGACAACCCCTTTAGCGCGTCGAGCTTCTGTTTTTCGCTGGGTTGCTCGTCGAGTTTTTTCGGCACTGCTAATGAGTGCCAGCATCTCGCGTTCTTCGTCCGGAGTGATGGCAAAGTAGTCGATCAGCGTTTGTTTTTTCGGTGTGTACAGTGGGGTCCACTCTTTGTCTCTGAAAGTGACCGTTTCGCCACGGTCTCTGGCTTCAGCTTTTCGGAGCAGCGTTGTCAGTCGGGAGTCATCAAATTCCCAATCCGAATCAATCTCAGCGATCATAGCGCGGGCTTCTTGGCGAAGCCCTGTGTGGTGGGTTGTCACTCCCGACAACAGCATGTAATTGAGCAGATAGGTCAGCATCATTGTGCGCTTCCCATTCTGGATCTTCCCGCGCATACGGCATAGCTTCAGAAGATCCTGGTAACGATTCCAGTTCATCGTCCCCCACCCTTTCGGGCGCAGGTTGCCGAACTGGTTTTCATTGTTCGCGACTATCATCAGTCGCGGCGGTTTCTTTTGCTTCTGGCGTTTTTCCTGCTCTCGCAGCTGCCTGATCTTCTCTCCGCGTTCTTGGCGCAACTCGGCTAGTTCGGCCCGAGTGTAGGGGAGGACTGAATCAGCAAATTGGTTGAAATCGACAGGGGTCGGATCGCACCGCAAAGTTTGTACTATTGTGCGATTGAATGAATGGAACGTTCCTGCCAACCGAAGTACACGAGATCCGTCCTGGGACTTATCATCAGCGCCCAGATGCGATAGCAACTCAACTAGGTGTGACTGAACTGCTTTCCATCGCGGCAATGCCTGGGCAGGCAGTGTGTCCTTGTAAGTCCATTTGATTTGTAAGCCACGACCGGATTCTACGACGATGTTCGGCGGCGGTAATTGCGCGTTCTGGAGAACGGAAAATACGCGCTGTGTGATCTGGTCCGGAGTCAATTTTGCGAGCGTAGGGACGTTGTAGAAATCGATGTCTACAAAGCTCGTGCAAAGCCGAAGAAGATTGGTTAATTGCCGATTTGGGCGACGGAATTCGTTCTGGCCGACCCACACATCTTCCAGTCCCTGGAAGTCGTTCGTGTACTGTTCCAGCTCAGATATGAAAAACGATCTCTGTTTCTTTGGACGGAAAGGTTTGCCGTTTTTGTCTTTCCAGGTTTCGCCAGTCGCATACAGGATCGAGACAAAGCCGCGATCTTCGGACGAATGATAGTGTCGAGCTTCTTCATAGCCCGGATTGGTGATTATTCTTGGGTATTCCACTGCATATCTCCGCTCCCTGCCTGTTATTTTTAAAGGCACTCGGGACCGGAGACATTGAGATATAGAGCGAAAGCGCTATAATAGAGTTCTCCGGTCTCGCATCCTGGGTCGCCAAACACAGAATTCTCCGAGACCGATGGTGACCTGAAGCCGGCAAGCTTCAGGCACCCGACCGAAACCCCGCAAACGCGGGGTTTTGTCGTTTATGAATGATCAAAGTTTACACCATTGATCAAGTTAACCGCAACTATTTGACTTAAAAGAGTTTTTTATAAGTAAAACGGAACTTTCTGTCAAGAAAAAACCCTTCACTGCACCGCTACTTTTGCGGCTTTAAAGCCCACTTGGTGGCAAGCTGCAAACGCACCATCGAGCGACGAAAAGACCCTTACCTGGTCAGATCCATTGCGCTTGCGATTGAGCATGATGGATTCGCGCACACCATTACGACGCTGAAACTCGACAATCCAGCGGGCCGCTGGTCCTGGTTCAAGCGGTGCTGTGACAATTTGAGCATTCACCAGGTCACCTGCCTCGAATAAGAGCCGTAGCTGGTCCATTCGCATCATGTAAATCTGTTTCCGCATTTCCGGGTTTTGTTGCACTGATCATAGAGCAGGATAGGATTATGCGCCAGCAGGAAACCGGGGTGAGGCGATTCATTTACCATAACACCCGTTAGGCGCATAGAAACGACAAAGACCCGCAGGTTGAAACCAACGGGCCTTTGGAGTCAGATCAAGCTATCTTGAGTCTACCCAAGATCAAGCCAATGACTATTTCACTTACTAATCTTTTATCACCGGCACGACTGAGGCAGGTACTTTTCTTCAACGGTGGTTCCAGTGCCGTTACAAGACACAGTAAGGCCAGTATCTTCACCAGAGTAAACGAACGCTATGGCGTTAGAGGAAGTATCCCCGGTTGATCCGCCAAGGTCAGCTAAAGTCATTGTTATAGTGTAAGTATCAGCAGCACCATCAGTACCAGCAGCACTTGCAAGCGCTACTGAGCCGACTGTGGGAAGAGCTTCAAGGTTATCTTTGAGATCTTTCGCTAGACCAGGAGCGGTTGCATCAGTACCAGGCATAGAGCCGGATGATGCATAACTCTCATAAATCGTAACCTTGGCAGCTCCCGCAGCATTCACAGGCTCAACGATCTTTGAACGAATGGTGTAATCCTGATACGCCGGGATTGCAACCGCCGCCAGGATGCCAATGATCGCAACCACGATCATCAGTTCAATAAGGGTAAAACCTTTCTGCATTTGAGATTTCATTGTGTGGTTCCACTTTTCAGATGATAGACGGTAAATAAATTAGCAATACGTGTGCCAACATCATTGTCTGGGCTTGGTATTCGCGCAGCTCCTTGCAGCTCCTTGATGTGAGGGGAGTTGTGGGACGAGCCCGATTATTTGCTAGACTAGCTGTAGGCTACTAAGGATCGAAATGGCGCTTCCTAAGCTGTGCCAAACCGATCAATGGCACACTATTTACCGCGCCAACTGACACCTAAGGGCAAGAGATGAGCAGAGCGATTAATCTGGAAGCCGCAGTATTGGTCACGCAATTGAGCAAGCGAACGCTTTGGCGGCGGTTGTCGGAGGGCCAGGTCACCCGTCAGGCCGACGACGCCGAAGGGAGAGCCATGCTCACCTTTGAGGACCTTGTTCCGATGTTGTGTGTGCCTGTGGCCCCACAGAATTATGACTTGATCATCGAGGCGGCCGCCGGTGATTCGGAGGCGCAGACAGATTTGGCGTTGTTGTTTCTGGAGGCGGACAAGCTGGATCTGGGCCTGCACTGGCTGACCCTGGCCGCTGAGCAGGGACACTCGGACGCAATGCACCAGTTGTCCAAACTTTACATCCAGGGCAGCGGCACCGAAAAAAACGACAGCCTAGGGCTGATGTGGTTGGGGAAAGCCGCTGCTTTGGGCCACGTGATCGCCATTGAGCAGGTCACGGCCCTGACCCGGATTAGAAGAGCCTAGACAGAACTCTGGACAAGTCGGTTTTACCATAAGATTTGTTACGTGCAGCTGTTTAGCTTCAGGTGGTGAGTCTGGTGGAGCGTGAGCGTTGGTGCTTTTTATGAATTGCTAAAAACTGCATATCTAGCGGACACAACCTCGGAAAAACTTTCCATTTAATCGTAACCTGTTGTTTTTTTGAGCTTAATAAAGGTGTGATTTTTGGTCCTAAAGCATGTGGTTTTTGGTACTGCTTGTTTTTCTGCTCTGGTGTAGCGCTGTACCATTCTGTTCATTTTATTGTATATGTTTGTTTTTACTTGCTTTATTAGATCCCGAGTTTTTCTAGAAATTGCAGTTTGCGGGCGATTCTGAAAGAAAGATGCTGCGTTTTGGTTATTTCAACGGCTCCACCAGGCTCACTACCTGAAGTCTTTAACTGATGTGGAATCCGCTGCTCACAGATCGATGATGATCGGCGGGTTGGTCGGTTTGTATCGAGCTGTGCATGTACTTGCGTTCGCAAACTTCAGCCCATCGCTTTCTCTTTGAGCAAATCCATACCCTTCATGAATGTGACCGAACACATGCGCCTTCAGCTTATTCAGTTGCTCAATGCGCTGAAAAAGCGGGTAGCAGCCGACGTGCTCTGCATCGCGGGGTACATAGTCAAAAATGCGCCAGGGCGGGCCGTGGGTGATCAAAACCTCTACATCGTCCGGAATCAGGGCTCTGTGTTGCGCCATCTCCGCTTCTGTCGAATTGAACGCCATATCTCTATAAAAAGGAGTCCAGGGCGAGCCAAAAAACTTCACTCCTTCAATGACCACCGCCTGGTCTTGAAGGTAGCTGATCCCGTTTTTCTCACACATCTCCCTTGCCCAGGTCGATGCCGGATGCAGCTTCTGAAAAGAATAATCGTGGTTGCCAGCCACCAACACCTTGTGCTTATGAGGCTGTGAGCCGAACCACTGAGTGAAGTCGTCAATTTCGAATAGGTGGCCGGCACCAGTGCAGTCACCGGCATGGATTAAAACATCACCCTCAGGTAATTCCGACATCTTGTCGTGCCGGCTATGTGTGTCAGATATGCAGACTAATCTCATACCAGCGTCCTGATTTTATCGAGTGCATCGTCGAGCGCTTGATCGTCGTCGGAGTACGGCGGCAGGTACTCATCGATTGCTATCCACCAGGCCTCCTCACCGGGAACAACGACATCTGGCTGATCATCGAGGAGGTACGCATCATCTCTGCCGGTCGCTGACTTTGGCTTCAGGGTTTCAGTCGGTCGAATCACATCCAGATTCTGAAACCAGGCTGGAACCTTGCCCTCGGAAACCAGGAGCTTTTGGATCGCACGCGTTCGCTCTTCGCTCACACTCGTGTAAATCACCAGGTCGCACAGATCATGCACTTCTTCCAGGAAAGCATGAAGTTTAGGGCGCGGGATCTGACTGACGGCGTTGCTGATCAGCGTACCTTCCAGGTCGAGACAAAGGAGAGGCTTCACAGTTCACCGTTTTCAAGGCGACGCTTGATGTCATTCGGATCAGCGTCGGGATCAGGCAGTCGGCGCTGAAGCTCGTCTTCTGGGATCGTGATTTCATTCCCTTTACCTTTGCATTCAAAACGCAGCCACTGACTCACATAAATGGGGCGAGAGGGCTCTGTAGGCATGTCGTACAAGGGCGGACTGCACACGATCTCTCCGAGCATGTAATCGTCGGTCAAGCTGCGAGTGACAACGCCGTAGACAACCGTTCGCACAACCCGCTCATCGCGAGTCAGATGCGCGAGCGTCCACATTACGAGGGTCACTTCCGGAGCATTCCCCGGATTGCGCTTGCGCAACTCGTCACGTCGCTTACGATCAATATCAGCGAAATCGTTATCGCCCAGGCCTGTCAGATTTTCACTCATAAATTCTCAGTCAGTATTGGTAATCACAGTCTTCACTTTAGTGCATCGAGCAAAGAATGAACCAAAGGTTTTTGGAGAGTAAATCTAATTTTTGGGAGAGTAAATTAAGCGGGTTTGCGGCTTCCAGTAATCATCCAAGCCAGCAATACCAAGGGCTGCGTAGATTTACCTCGATATCGTGATAAGCCTCCCAAAAGCTTTTTTTATAAAAACAGGGCTGCCTTCAGGCGTTGTAGACGTGATACCGAAGATACTTTCGAACCTGCTCAATGCCACCGGACAGCATCACGTCGAGGGGAGTTTTATCGTCAAAAGCGCGGTTAGGCCTCACTGGCCAAGCCCGCGCTCGCTCTTGGGTTGGGTAAATCCGACAAAGAGAGTCATCAATATTCAGCACACAAGACACGCATCGAGGATCATCCAGGAGCTGTTGTGCTTCAGGGTCTGTCAGCCCCCATGCCGCAGCAATGGTTCGGGCTTTGTCGAGATCCGCATCATCGGTCATGAGGTTGATGTTAGCACCATGTCACCGCCTTGAAAGGGCGGTGTCAGGTGCCGGGGGGTTTGTCGCCGGCATCGGGATAGTATTTCCGGCGAGAGGTGCCTGTCGGCATTGGATCAAAAGGACGCGCCGCCTGGGCTGGCTCATCCGGCAGATACTTGAGTATTTGAGCGGTTTCCAGATCATCATCGCTGTACCCTTCGACTCTCGCTTGATCACGCAGCGTTTCCACGAAGAGCTTCCCGAGGACTTCCGGCGCAGTACCGTCGTTGATAGATGACCAGATCCGGGTTGCGTAATTAGTCAGCACTTTTGCATCGCGCTTACCGTGAGTCGCTTTCGGCATAGGGTCATTCATCGTCGCAACCAGCACACGATCTTCGAGCGCCCGGACATCAACCGATGGCTCTGGCTTATTCCGATTGCGCAGCTCATCGCTAAATCGGTCTTTAGCGATGTCGCTACGGAACAGCGGTTTGATGCCAGCCTCTTCCAAAGCAAAAGCCGCCCTCACCTGGAAATCATCTGAACCCCGGATGCGCACTGACTTCCAGCCTTTCGATTGGGCCATGGCGATCGCAGCTTCAATAGCATCGTCGGAGCCTTTGCTGATGCTGACTGAGTTTCCAGTATCAACGATCTGCTCACCGGTCTTGAGAGTGAGCGCACGTGCATCGACGTCCACCCACTTGAGTGTTTTCAAGAGTCGCGGATCGATTTCAGCGTTCCAGGTCTGCTGAAAAAGCCGGGCTTTAAATTGGTCAGCGAGCGAAGCGTTCATTCCAGTCTTAAACTTTGAGGCTTCTTTATCCGCCCGCTCTGCAATGTCGTTTCTGCGGTCACTAACCTGAAGTGTGCCGGTGGTTACGGGTACTACCACTGGCTCGCTACGAACCGCTTCAATCTCAGCATCGATGTTGGCCAGCTCCTGCTCAAGACGCTTGGCTTCCGCCTGGTTGTTGCGCAGATTATCCAACTCAAACTGACGCTCCAGGTTAACGCCGATAACCATCCGGTTGTGATCTCCGGCGCGGGTCTCGACGCCCTCTCGCTCCATCGCAGAAACTGATGGTCCCAGGTGCGACGTTGGCAGGCGTTCAATACCTTGATCAGCGTAGGATCGGTGATCAATGCGAGCATCGATACCGGCGCGATTCAACGCAGTATTGGCCATGACAGACCAACGCTCGCGGGCATTGGTAAGCTCGACTTTTCGTCCAGGCAGACCATGTTCTTCCCGCTTCCTGTCGCTCCATTCTCTCGGGATCTTGATATCAGCCATCGTGCCTATTTCATCAACTGCACGTGTCGTCGTGAGCATGTGTATATGCGGGTTTTGACCGTCGCCGCTGTGGATTGCGAAATCCACGACGCACCCCTGGGTCTCATTTAACCAGGCGGCAAAATCACGGGCCAATTCAATTTGAGCCGGCTCGCTCAATTCACGCGGCAATGCGATCTCATACTCCCGCGCTGTGGTCGCATCTTTGCGCTTTTCCATGGCCTCAGCCAAATTCCATAACGTGGATCGAGGACCGTCGAAACCGACGATCTCGGCGTGCACTAGGTCAGTCGCTGCGGTGTAACTGAACGTCATGCCCTGGCGTTCATCACGGAGGGTCGATCTGGATCTATAAGCAGCCGCAGCAACAGCGGATTTTCCCGCTGACCGCTGCACTGGTTTTGCCGATAGATGATAGATCGCCATGTCGAACCTTTCCGTTTTTAGTTTTGTTCCTGGTCGAAGATCAGGAACCGCACGACTCACTGCGTGAGTCCTAAGTGCGCCCTTTGCTTTTAATACCCGCCTGAAAGGTCGGGTATTACTTCGGGATCGTTGCACTCAATCTGAGATTCACGCCTCTTTGATAGAATAACAAAATCAATCAAATCTCAAAGGATGATAGACAATGGCTAAGAAGACACCCGAACAAAGAATCGCGGAACTCGATCAAAAGCGAGCAAAGGTAGAGGAAAAACTAAAAGCGGAACGCGCTGCGATCACGCTGGCTAAGCGGCGCGAGCAAGCCAAGGTT
>Ga0306912_1001475_pt1 | contig 10540 bp, 21 predicted proteins | sample AntRauFillE10628_FD_190443 | JGI IMG/M metagenome (GOLD analysis project Ga0306912, IMG submission 190443) | Saline lake microbial communities from Rauer Islands, Antarctica - Metagenome Filla E10 #628 (v2) (version 2) | ecosystem: Environmental > Aquatic > Non-marine Saline and Alkaline >... | reverse complement strand
ATCTTCACCTTCGGCCGCGCCCTGGCGATGCACCAGGAACATAAGGCCGGCCACCAGGACGGGAAACCATGCGGTAACACCCACACTACAGCGCCTCAAACAGCGCCGGCACGGTGGGCGGCGTCCAGTCCGATTGTGTTTTGTGTGGCTGAATCACTCGCCAGGCGTTTCCCTCAAAGCGGTACACCTCACCCACTTCTACCGCGACACCATCAGGCCGCCAGGCGGGAAACAGCTTCGAGGCTTCCCCGCGCTCCGCGCTATCCAGAAACCGTATGGCGTCGGGTAGCTCCCGGATCGCCAGCGCTTTTTGTGCCAGGCGCGCCGCCTCGCTGGTATCCATAGGCACCGGCTCCGGGTCCGGGTTGTCTATAAACTCGCTGCCGGTCCACACCTGCCCGAATAGGTCCGCGCTTGCCTGCGCCTGCGTGATCGGCACCAGGCCCGGCGCGCTGACTTCCCCGGCTAGTTCAGACACCCCGACCACCAGCCCGCCCGGCGTAATTTGCGCGTAAAAGTTACTCATATTCGACCACCTGCCAGCGGAAGTACGGGCGAAGTGCTGCCCCCATACCGCCATTTTCCGATATCACTCGGATTGTTGTGCTGTTCAACAGATACACCCGCGCGCGACCCTCTGTTCGTGACGTATCGCCCGCATGGTTGTACGTTAAAAAAGCCTTGTTTAGGTTCACTTGCGTGATCGGTATATCTAGCGTCGCGTTGTAGTTGCCGCCAAGTCTCGCCTCGCCGCGCTGCGTCGAGGCCACTGCTGTGGTCGGGATCGCGTTTACGCTGGCTTGCGATGCCTTGCCGTTTACGCTGGTCTGGCTGGCCCGGCTGGTAATCGTCGTGTTCAGGTTGTCCAGGTTCGCGGCGCGGCCTGCGGTCAGGCGCCCGGCTATGGTGTCGGCCATGCTATCGACGGTTGCCACGGCGGCGGCGCTGGCCCGGCTCGATATGCTGGCATCCAGGTTCGCGGCCCGCGAAGCGGTCAGGCGCGCCAGGACCGTGGCCAAGTCCGACTGTACCGGCGTCAGGTCGATTTTAGCGGTAACGCTCGACATTTACAGCGATTCCTCGATATAGCGCACGTCCTGCGGCCCCATTCCGGCGACGGCATAAACGGCGGTTTGCAACGTCAGGTTGACCGAGCCGCCCGCACTGACCTCGATCCCGGTGGCGGCGGTTACTGCGCCATCCGGCCCGACATACACGGCATCGGTTCCCAGGTTTTGCAACAGTATTTGCCCGCGCGCGCTATTCGCCGGGGCTATCTGCACGGCACTGGTAGACACGTTCGCCGCGCCATAGTCGGCGCTGCGGTTGCCGGCTAGGCGGATGCCCCCGGAAATATCCACCTGCCCTACTAGCCGGTTATCGTCAACCGGCCCATCGGCAACCAGCAATTCGATGGTTTGCGTGGCGGCCTGGTTGTTTATCACTTCCAGGCTTTCAAACTCCTGCGGCGACGTAAAGGCGATTCCGGTCTGAAACTTGGTCGGCGCCTGGTCGTCAATGCGTACCAGGTAATCGGCGTCCGACGCCATGCCCCGGAAAAACCGCGCTTTGCCGTGTATTTTTACGGATTCATTCGCGGCGATGGTGTAGCGATAGGTGGTCAACCTCACTTTGTGGCCCTCCACAAGAATATCCCCGCGACAGTAAACAGGCCCAACGCCACCTGTTGCGAGAGTCGCGCGGTTTCGCTCTCTGCGCTTTCCAGTATCGCGGCGGTTGCGGTTTCAAAGGCGGACCCCTGCGCGGTCAGCGCCTGCGCGGCGATTTGATCTTGCGCGTCAAGCGCGGCATAGGTGGCATCGAAACCCGCCTGAACGCCATCCCCGGCGAATACATAGGCGTCCTGGCTTATGTCGTACACAAAATCCATCGCATCGCCGGCCGTCACCTGTACCGATTGCACGGCACTGCGCGCCAGATCATCCGACGCGGCGGCTCGATCATCCGCGAAGGCGAATGCGCGCTCGCGTATCGCGGCGTTTCCCTCCTGGTACAGCGTGGCGGCCTGGCCGGCGAAGCTGTACGCGCTTTCGCGGGCGGCGGCGTTATCGTCCAGGTACGCGGCGGATGCCTCCCCGGCGAACTCCAGCGCGTTTGCGGCGCTGCGCTCGGAACTGGCGGCGGATGCTCTCGACGCGGCGGCGGCGCTCGCCTGCGCGGCGCGCACCTGAGACGCGGCGCGCCGTTCTGCGGCTTCCCTGGCGGCCTCGGCGGCGGCGGCCTTTTCGGCGGCTTGCTGCGCGGCCTCGGCGGCAAAGGCGAATGACTGCTCGCGCGCCTCGCGCGCTTCATCAAACGAGGCGGACACGCCCTCACCCACCAGCGTAAAAGCCTGGTCTGTATTGCGCTCCACCTGGCGCGCGTAGAACGACCCCGCCTCACCCGCGAACCCAAACGCTTTATCAATCGCATCCAGGTCGGTTTGCGTTACATCCACATTTACCGCGACGTTGGCGCCGTCCGCTTTCTTAAGATTGAGGTCATTAAGCGCGATATTAGGGGCGTTGTTGCCCTGCGTTTGCTGCGGCTGGCTGGCGGCTTTTGTGCTGGTGCGGCTGTCCGAGTTAAACGCACCCCCGAAAAGAGCCATAAAAACTACCTCCGAAAGGCGATGATGGCGACCACGGCGGCGGCGGCAATCAATAGGGTTGCGGGTTGCGTCACCTGCTGCGCGGCGCTTGGTCCAAAGTCCACATTGCCAAACGTGATCGGCGCGCCGTAGGCGCTGCCCGCCTGGTTGTTGATCGGCGGGAGGCCCGTGAGAAAATCCACTTTAACCCCTGGCTATAAGGGCAAAGAGCAACAGCCCCCCGAACCCGAGAAACAGCGTGGATTGCGGCACGCCCGCGATCATCGGTTCCGCGTTTACGGTCTCGTTGCTGTTTTCCGTGCCCCCGGTGTTGCTGGTCGGCACCTGCTCGGTCCGCCCGGCGTAGCGCGTCGCCCAATAGGCGGCGGCGGTGTTGCTCGCCGTTGTCAGCGCGCCATCCAGGAACGAGAAAAACCCGTCGCGGTTGGCGCCTTCTTCTTGCTGTGCCATGCGGACCCCCTTAGATCAGCGGCGCGATGGATTCCACAATAACGGGCACGCTGCCGCCTGCGGACATTTCCAGCATGAAGCGCAAATCCTGCACGCCTCGCGTTTCGAGCATTTCCCCGCCATTGCCCTGCTCGGTCGGGTCATAGGTGAAAATGCCCGACTGCGGCACGCGCACCCCGTCCGACTGGATAAGCTGGTTTTCTGCGGCGCTGCGCTCAAACACCACGAAGCGATCTCGCTCAATCCGCAACGAATTGATATCGGCGCTCGCGAAATGCACCTTGTTGAAAAGATGGCCTTTCGGGATATCGCTGATTTCAAACTCACCGGATGCGGAAGGCGAGTAATTGAAAACGCGCAGATGCTTGATATAGCCCAGCGCTTGCGGCGGCGATTGCAGCGCCCTTGCGGACAATGCCGGCGCGGATGCCCCTGCGGCAATATCAATTTCGACTGTCAGGGTTGAGACTTCCACGGCCTTTGTGTCGGCGGATCGCAGCCCGGTGCCAAGCGTGGTCAATTCCTCGGCGGCCCGCGTGCGAAGCCCGAACCGGGTAAAGTCCAGCGCGATAACGCCATCGGCGGCGGCGCGACCATCAAACACGTTTAATGTGTCCAGGCGTTCCCCGGAATCCAGGCGCATAAAGGGCTTGCCGTTCGCGACCACGCGAATTCCGGTCATTTGTGCCAGCGTCACCCCACTATACGTAATGTAAAGCTGGTCATAACTGACCCCGATGGGCAGAGAAAGCGTCGCGGTGCTGCCTGCGGCGACCCCCATAAAACTTGGCATCTGGCGGTATGTTTTCGTGCTCATTTTTCCAGTTTCCTTGCGCGTTGGCTTTAGCGGAAATAGCGGTTTTGACTGTTCGTGATCGGTGCCACCAGGTCGCGGGTTGCTTCCAGGCGTGACAGCACGAAAAGAACGGCGACCGTTACGGCTGCTGTTTTTGCGTCAAATTTCATTGCGTGAATTTCCTCACGATAAGCGCAGTGACGACGCCGGCGCCGACCATCCAGGCGAATCGCTCAATAGTCACGGATTAAAGGCCGACTTTTGCTGTCAGGCCAAACTTGCGATCAAGCGCCACTGCAACCACGGCGATTGCCGCTACTTTCAGGACGTTTTTAGCGCTCATTGACATGCGTTTTCCCCTCTCTCGACTTGCCGTTGTGGCGTTCTCGGTGTGGGGAAACTATGGGGCAGGCGCGCCAGGCGGCGCAATAGAACCGGGCACGATTGTGCCCGGCTGCCATATGGCGTTTTAGATGGTAGCGACCCCCGCGTTCATCTCTGCGATTACTCTGATGCAGTGGCTCTCTCCACGGATGCGCCTGTGATTGGATTCAAAGACGGCCCGCGCAAATCCCATCGGCGTGGCACTTCGAGTATTCGCCCTGTCAGGCCCAGGTGGGCATTTATGGATTCGGTCGTCAGGGCTTCCTGTACCTGGCTGCTTCTCTGGCATGACAAAGCCGCCGCCAGTCCACAGGCATGTCTTTTTCGTGTAGTTATCACCCGGCTCAATACCGGCGTACTCATGCGGGTGGAATGAATCGTCAGGCTTGCGCCAGTAGGTGCTTATTGTGCTGACCGGGTTTTCTATCAGGTACGGCGCGCATGAATCTTCGCAAAACTCTGCTGACGTAGCGAAGTATCCTATTGACTCCTGCAACGCCCGGAGGCCCTTTCCGCGAAACCACCTCGCGCCCGATACGGCCAGATGAGTGCAGGGCGGGAACGCTGACACAAAATCAGGTTTTATCCCCCATCGCACCATAGAGCGCGACAAGTCCCAGCCATGACAGATCATTCCATCATCCCTCAGGGAATCGCCTTCCGGGTGCTGAATGTCGAATAGGTGGCACTCATACCCCGCATCCAGCCAGGGCTTTAGCATGTTGCCCGTGTAGTCAAAGAGGCTGACGCAAATCACCCCGACACCCAATCAATCAGCAGGAAAAATGCCGCCACCGATGCCCAGGCGATAGGCACTGTGACCAGCAGGCCAGCAAACAGGGCGCAGTCGGCCACGTTGGTACGGGTGCGTCGGTTCATGGTGTGGGTCTCCTGTTGGTCTGGGGCTGGCATCCAGTGAGTTGCGTGCTCGTCACAGCCACGTCAGCCATATGGCGTTTTAGATGGTAGCGACCGCGCCTTTTGGCGTGAATTTTGGCCGGTTATTGGCCCAGGTCAGCACGCCGGCGCGGTATTGGCCCCGGCCCAGGTCTGCCGATATATAGTCAAACCGGCCCGCGTCCTGGTCGGCTTTCAGCGCTTCTATTTTCTCCAGCGGTACGCCGGTATTCGCGGCCACGGTTTTACGGTCGCGGTCCAATGTCATGCGGCATATATGCACCTGGCTGGCGTTTCCGATACTGGTTTTATCCGATTCGGCCGGCCGTTGCGTGATCGCGAAGATATCGACCCCATACGCCAGGAACCGGCGCAACAGAATCCCGTAGGCGTCCGGCGCCTTGCTCGGGCTGGTTACATCGGCGGTTTCTTCCACCACCAGCGCGCAGCATTTCCCGGCCATGTACTGCGATTTTATCCAGGCTTGCGCGGCTCGACAGAAGTAATCGAAATCCGCCAGGCTGGCGGCCGTATAGGCGACGGCACCCGGCTTGCCGGCCAGGCCCTTTATGCAGGTTGCCAGGTCGCGCTTGCTCCCCGGCCGGAATGTCACCCCCGCGTATTCGCCCTTTACATCCCATATCAGTATTCGCGAATAATCCCCCAGGCGATGCTTTACCCATGCGCTTTTCCCGGATCGCGATACCCCCGTTACCGCGTGCAATTTGCCGGCCCTCATGCGTCCACCCCGGCGACCGTCGCGGCGCTAACTTCTACATCGCCATCGATCGTTGTTTGCGGCTTCCCCTGGCTTTTTTCCCTTGGCTTTTCCCCCTGGTGCGCCTGGCCGGCCTCCTGGTTGCCCTCCTGGCCTTTCTCCTGGTCGGGCGATGGCAATTTGCGCGGCTTACCCAGGCGCGGCGCCAGGACATGCACAGTCACGAACGCGGCCGCAATTTCCGGCCCCCACTTCCCCGGCCCGTCTGGCATGTATTTAGCGCAAAGCGGTTCATATGCCTCGGCCATTTGCTGTGTTTCTTCGGCGGTGATGTTCCAGGCCGGCGCCAGGATCGCGAACCCGCCCCACAGAAGCGGTTGCAATATTTCCTGCCACTCTAACGCCTGCTCGCTTGGCCCGTGCTCCTGGTAACTGGTATTCGCCCCCTCTACGCCTGGCGCTGCCGGTGTCGGCTGGCTGGCAGCATCGGCGGCCGCCTCCCGTTCTAGTGCCGAAATTTCCGCCTGCACCTGGCTTTCTGTCACTTCCATTAATCAAGCTCCCCAAGTTCCCCGAAAAAATCGAACACCCCGCGCTTTTTGCGCGGTTCCTGGCTTTCACTGGCCGGCGCTGCCGGCTCCCTGGCGGGCGCTGGTGCGCTCTCCTGGCTTTTTGCTGGCTCCCCTGGCTGGCTGTCCTGGTAAAACGTGCCCGCCTGGCGCAGCGCGTCCTGGCCGCCCTGGTTGTGCATATACCAGGCACACCACGGCGAAACGATATACACCTTTCCGTTTTTGCCCATTCGCAGCGTCAAATTTTCGGGCAGCATCGCCGCCAGCGCGGCCCGGCTGATGGTTCCCACATCCCTTTCATCGCTCACCACTTCACCCCCCTGCGGCGTTCCTCGTCGGCCGGTTTCGCCTTGCCCACGTTTAACGCCAGGGCGCGGACTACCTGCACCACCCGACGCAATACGCGGTCATCTTTTGGCGTCGGCGTCGCGGTCGCAATCACGCTTGCGACCGTGACCACCAGCGGCCCCCACTGGCCGGCCGTCGCTATAATTTCAAAAATACCCATATTGCATTTCCCCCTCATCGCGTGCCGCCAGGATGCCGGCCCATTGTTCAAACTCCCCCGCGCAGGCGTCCCACTGCGCGTCTGTTATCCGCATTCGATCTGCGACCCTGCACGCCCGGCGCCACCATATGCGCGCCTTGAGCGCGTGCATCCACTGGCTATCTGGCCGGCCGTGCGCGTCCCAATACTCCCCCGGCCCCTTTTCCGGCAGCCAGGCGATGCCAGCGCGCCAGTGCCCAGGCGACGCCAGCCAGGCGCGCAACTCGCGGAACGCGTCCGCGCCCTTTACCAATATCTGATATTTACTAGCTACCACTGGCACCGAGTCGGCCAGGATGCGCCGCACCCGCTCCAGGCGCCGCCCGGTTGCCTGGCGAAGTCCCTTTTTGTGCTTCGGGATGGTTGCCAGGTCGCCGGCCAGGCGCTTTCGCTCCCGGTACAGGTCGCCGTATTGCTCGGTTATGTGCTGCTCAACGTCCGCGATTAGCACGCCCAGCGCGTGCAACTGGCGGCGCTCCACCACCACCCAGGCCGGCGCGCGAGCCGCTGCACTCAGGTTGTAACGGTTGCCCCGGATTTTCCCCTGCTCGCCGTCGCGGCCCTTTGTCATGTACCCCAGCGCCTTGAGCATGTAGCCCCCGGCCGCGTGCGCGTCGCGCAGCTTTTCGATGTGCGCGAACCCCTTCCCCCATAGCCCTTCGATGCGCGCGGCCCAGGCGGCGAAAAGCCGGTATTTGACGCGCCAATTCAGCATTACGTGGACGTGCGGGTTGTCCTCGCCTTCCGCGTTTTCCGGGTTTTCGGCCACCCAACAATACAAAAGCTCCCCATCGCGGCCCGGCTCCCCGTCCGGCTCCCCATCGCGGCCCGCCTGGTGATATTTCCGGCCTCCCCTGGTGAACTCAGCGCGCCACCCGCGCGACCACATCCGGGTTAACCCATCCATGAATCGCGAAACCTCGCGCTGCACGGTGGTTTCGCCGGCAGCGATAGCGGCCCGGCTTTCATCATCGAATGTTAGCGTGAAAAACGTGCGATAGCCCCCTTTCACGGTCGCCACGTATTGGCAGCTTTCCGCTATGGTTTTTGCGGCGCGCTCGGTTAAATGGTCGGTTTCCCGGATGCCGGTATTGTCGGGCGGCAGCGTTCCGCTGGTGGTCTCCACTTGCGTCCGTATGCGCCATTCATCAGCCCAGGCCCGATATTCAATTATTCCCCAGGCCCCCGGCTGCATCTCGGCTGTCCTGCCCGGCATCGGCGCCGTGTTGCGCCGTATCTGCTCCGGGTCCGCCTGTATCAGCGGCGGCTTTTCCCGGCCGAAATCGCCGTAATACTCCCTATCATCCAGGCGGCGCGGCTCCCGGAACGGCGGGCGGTATTTTTTCTCGATTGGCGGCGGTGGATCGCTCGGAAATGGCGCGTAATTCACCCATTCCTGCGGTGTCGGACATTTGGTGCCCTTGACTAGCCTATGCCGGGCGCCCGGCTTCGCCGGTTCCCCAGGCACAAAAAAGCCCGCGACTGGCGCGGGCATAGGGGGTTTTCCGGTTTCGGGTTGTTTCATGCTACCGGGCGCGGCCCATACTGCGGCGGCGCCGCCTCCACGCCGGCCGCCACACATCCGTTTATAAATGCGACCAGCGAGCGCTTGTCATTGGGCACATCCACGGGCTGCGGCCTGGCCTTTTCGCCCTTATAGGTCGCCGGATTATCGCGCGCCACCTGTAACGCTTCATTTTTGGTTCCGAAAAATACCGGCGCCCCGCTGACTGAAACCACCCGCCAGGCGATCATGCCGCACCCGCCAGCACTTCGGCATCATGGCATCCGGCTGCCAGGGCTTCCCGGTTAACCTGGCGCAGCGCGAGCAAATTACTATTGCACACCCTGGCGATGCTCCGCGCCCAATAATCTTGCGCCTGCGGCGTCATATCACACCAGCGCGCCGCGATGCGGTTATCCCACCCGGCCGGCGGCGCAATCTCCTGCACCTGGTATAGCATTTCATCGGGGCTTAGGCTGTCCCACCACTTCGCGACGCGGCGCCCATCGGCCGCCAGGTATTCGGCCAGCGCCGGCCCTTCATATCGCGTTCCAAGTTTCCCGCGCTGCTGCGACGGCGCCATATGCACCCCCAGCATGGCAAAAAACAGGATCAACTCCCCTATCCGGGTTTTCTCTTTTGCGGTTCGCTTGATCGTCATGTGTTCGCTTCTCCCGTTGCTTCGATTGGCTCCCGTCGCAAAGTCCGCCCTCGCCGGCCTGGCGGCCGGGTTGGGCGGTGTCCACCTGCAACGGAAGGACGGGAGTAGATTAGAACGTACCGCATGGAACATGCAACAGGCGGATTTAGACCGTTTCCGCATATAGATTTGATGCACTTAGATCAAATCGGTACAAGGCGCCCGCGCTCCCGCGAACGTCGCCAGGCTTTCAGGCGAAAACCGCCTCCAGCCTAGTAAGCCGCGCTTCTAGCATGTCCTCGCGCTGGTGCGCGCGTAGTATCGCCTGTTCCTGGCGCGATGCGGTCATGGTTAACCACTTTATTTCGATACGCACGGCGGCCACGGCGGCCACCCCGGTGATCGCACCCCCGAACGCGGCCGACAGAATGCCCGTAAGTATGGTTTCGACTACTCCCGCCACGCGGCCCACCAGCGCTGCACACTGTCCAACTCCCACGGCCAGCGCCAGGCGTCAATGCCCGCGCTTTCAATTGCCGCATAACGCGGATCACTCAATAGTCGCTCCTGGTGCGCGTTTAGCCCGGACATTTCCGCCATTGCGTCAGTGCTGGCGAGCCGCGCAGTGTCCAGGGCATCGCCCAGGGCATCGCCCCCGCGCCGCCAGGACCACCACGCCAACAGCACCACCCCGGCCCCGAGCGCGGCGGCCTGGTACTGCTCAGCGTTCACTGGTTTACGCGGCTACCTCGCCGCGCTCCGGTGGTTTTGTGGCGCGCTGCGGCCTTCGGGCGGGCTTTGCCCCTGGTGGCCGGCTTCGCGCTTTTGGGCGCGATTGCGGGCGTCTCCTGGCGTCCGTGTACGGCCGCGTGACGGCGTGCCCGTTTTTGTGATCTGTTCATAGTCGTGCCATCCCATCCAGTATCAGCCCGCGACTATAGGGCTGCTCGCCGTTCTCGAAATAAATCATCGCCTCGACCAGCGCCGGGTAATCGGCTCGCGTGATCCGGCTCGCGGCCGTCAGGCCGGTTAACTCCTCAACGGTCGCAATGTAATTGCCGGTCGGGTTTTCGCTCTCCGGTGCCCAGGTCGCGACAATCTCCGCCACGGTATCCACCCCGCGCCGGCCGTAGCTGTCCAGCACCTTACCCATTGCCCGGATACCCCATACCGGGTCTGAAAACACGGCATACCGGCCATCGCTGCCGGTCTGCCCTTGCCAATCGTTGGCGGCGCTGTATTCGATGTTCCCAGGGTTGTTATTGCGAATTCCGCGCGGTCGCGGGTCGGTCATATCTTCACCTTCGGCCGCGCCCTGGCGATGCACCAGGAACATAAGGCCGGCCACCAGGACGGGAAACCATGCGGTAACACCCACACTACAGCGCCTCAAACAGCGCCGGCACGGTGGGCGGCGTCCA
>Ga0306912_1001469_pt1 | contig 10590 bp, 12 predicted proteins | sample AntRauFillE10628_FD_190443 | JGI IMG/M metagenome (GOLD analysis project Ga0306912, IMG submission 190443) | Saline lake microbial communities from Rauer Islands, Antarctica - Metagenome Filla E10 #628 (v2) (version 2) | ecosystem: Environmental > Aquatic > Non-marine Saline and Alkaline >... | reverse complement strand
GGACCGTCGACGTGCACCTGTCCTGGCTGCGCCGCAAGCTCGGGGAGAGCGCGGCGGAACCGCGCTACCTGCACACCGTGCGCGGCGTCGGCGTCAAGCTGGTGGCCCCCGGGTGAGGCGGCGCCTGGTGCTGCAGGCCGTCGCCGGCACCTCGCTGGTCGCCGTCGCCTTCCTGGTCCCGCTGCTCGCGCTGGTCGGAGCGCTCGCGGACGACCGCGCCGTGCGCCCGGCAGAGCTCGCGGCCCGCAGCATCGCGCCGGCCGTCGCCCTGGTCGAGCAGGAGGTGCTGGCCGACGTCCTGGCGGCCACGGCGGCGGACCTCGCCGGCACGGCCTCGGTCGTCCGTGCCGACGGCGAGGTGCTCGGCACGCCGGTCCCGTTGGACGAGGTGCACGACCTCGTGCGACAGGACCGCACCGCACGCACCGTGACCGACGGGACCCTGCGGCGGGTGCTGGTCCCGGTGGTGACCGCCGCCGGCGTCGCGGTCGTGGACGTGCGTGTCGAGGTCGACCCGGGCGGCGTCCGCCTCGCCCGGGTGGTGCTGGTCGCCCTCGGCGTCGCGCTCGTGGCCGGCGCCACGCTGCTGGCCGACCGTCTCGGGCGCGACGTGGTCCGTGCGGCCTCGCGGCTGGAGGCCACCGCGGAGCGGCTCTCGCGTGGTGAGCTCCACGCCCGTGCCGAGGTCGACCAGCCCGAGGACCTGGCCCGCGTCGGGGCGGCCCTCGACGACCTCGCGGGGCGGATCGAGGCGCTGCTCGTGGACGCCCGCGAGGAGGCGGCCGACCTGTCGCACGGGCTGCGTACGCCGGCGACGGCGCTGCGACTCGACGTGGAGTCCCTGCCGCCGGGGCCCGGCCGGGCACGGCTGGAGGCCGACCTCGAGGCGCTGGACGCTGTGATGAGCGAGGTCATCGCAGCCGTCCGCGCCCCCGGTCGGGGCAGCGGTCGCTGCGACCTCGCCGCCGTCGCCCAGCAGCGCGTGCGGTTCTGGGCCGGCCTGGCCGAGGACGAGGGGCGCGGGCTGGCCAGCGACCTCGAGCAGGACGTGATCGTCCCGCTCTCGGCCGAACAGGTCGCGACCGTCGTGGACGTGCTGCTGGACAACGCCGTGCGACACACCGCGCCCGGGACCGCCGTGGCCGTGCGGGTGGAACGCCTCGGCCACGATGCCGTGCTGGAGGTCGAGGACGCGGGGGTCGGCCTGCCCGAGGGGATGGACGTGCTCGCACGAGGAAGCTCCGGCGCTGGTGGTACGGGGCTCGGGCTGGACATCGTGGTCCGCACGGCCGCGCACGTCGGTGGGCGCGTCGAGACGGGCAGCGGTGCGCTCGGCGGCGCGCTCCTGCGGGTCGTGCTGCCGGCCCCGTCCGAGCGGTCCGGCTCCCGCGTCCAGCGGGCTTGACCCGGTCTTGACGTGCTGTTCGGGCGCGGTTGTCGTCGGCCGGGCGAGGGTGGCACCACACCGAGAAACAGGAGCCGACGTGAACCGTCCAGCGACCATCGCCACCGCCACCGCAACCATCGCCCTGATGGCCGGAGCCCCCTGGGCGGGGGCGAGTCCCTCCCAGCAGGTCGGCCCCGCCGTCGCGGGGTCGTCCAGCAGCGCCACCGACGACAACCCGTCCGCCTCGGACCTGCTGGAGGACCGGTCGGGTCGGACCAGCACCGGTGCGCTCGCGATCCTCCCCCGGCCGACGCCGAGTGCCAGCCCGTCCTCCTCGACGCCGAGCGACGACCCGACACCCGGTGATGACGCGCCGCTCCCGGGTGAGGTCGTCGCCACGCGTGACGCGGCGGGGGTCGGCACCGTCACGGTCGCGGCCAGCGGCCTGAGCGTCCGTCTGGTCGGCAGCACTGCCACGCAGGGCTGGTCCGCCGTGGTGGAGCGGTCCTCGGGGCAGCAGGTCGAGGTGAGCTTCCGCGGACCGGAGGGACGTGTCGACGTCCACGCCGAGGTCGACGACGGCCAGCTGCGCATCCGGGTCCGCGACCGCCGCACGGGTCTTCGCACGGAGGAGCACGTCGGTGACGGAGCCGGTCCGGTGGTCCGCCGCGAGGCGGATGACACGACGAGCTCGTCGGGCTCGGGATCCGGTGCCGACGACGACCGCGACGACCTGGACGACTCGGTCGACTCGGTCGACTCGGACGACTCGGACGACACGAGCAGCGTCGACTCGGACGACACGAGCAGCGTCGACTCCGACGACACAAGCGGCGACGACTGACCGTCGCGCGGCACCGGTGTGGCAGGCGCGCCCCCGCCTGCCACACCGGCGCGTGGTGCCCGATCGTCGACGATCGCGCTGCGGCTGTAACCAAGCAGGCGCTGCAGCGGGCGTGCGCATCGCGGGGACGCCGCGCGTGCCGCGAACAGCACCTTGGCCCCGAGGGGAACCGGGGGGAGGATCCGTGGGACATCACACAGGAGTGCACCATGGACGATCTTCGCGACGAAGCCCGCCGGGCCACCACGCGCCGGCTCCTCGCGGCCACGAGCGCTGCCGCCGTGGTCGCCCTGCTGCTGCCGGGTTCCGCGGTCGCGAACCAGGGCAGGGGGGTCCCGCAGCAGGTCGACGAGCAGGCGGAGCAGGTCGCCCTGCTCGAGGAGCAGCTCGTGATGATCGAACAGCAGATCGAGGAGCTGGACGGAGTCGACGCAGACCTCGCGGGTCGGCTCGGGTCCCTCGAGGAGTCCCAGGGCGTGCAGGACGACCTGCTGGCCACGCTCACCTCCGGCGCCGCGTCCCTCGAGGCGTCCCAGGTCGAGCAGGACGCCCGCCTCGACGAGGTCGACGTTCGTCTCGATGATCTCGTCGCCGCCATCGGGGAAGCTCGGGAGGAACGATTCCCGGTCATCGCCGTCGGTGGTCCGGGCCCGCTGGCTGGCCTGCTCGGCGAGGACGATGGCCTGACGTGGGTGACGACCGAGACGGCCGACGGACTTCCACTTCCCGGCCGGTACGAGATCACGCTCGACGGCCGCGAGGACGAGCCGACGGGCTGCTTCGTGGTCGAGGTGCACGAGTCCGGGGCGGAGGAGATCAGCTTCGGGACCTTCGAGGAGGTGGACGGCACCGACGTCACCTACGGCTGGCGGCTGCAGCTGCTCGACAGCGGCACCGGGGTTGGAGGCGAGGGCAAGCGGATATTCGCGCCCGTCTACCACACGGACAATCCGGACTCGGTGGGGACCGCCGATGTGAGCTTCACGGACCGCTACACGACACTGGTCGAGACGGGCGACGGGTCCGCAGGCTTCCTGCTTGTGGTGCGCGAGACGCCCGGGACCGCCGCATGCATCGAGCGCGAGCGGTTCTGATCGAGCCGTCCCGTTCGCGGGTTGGCGGGCTGGCAGGGTTGGATGTGCCCGCCCGCACCCGCCACCGATGGAGACCGCGATGCCCACCGCCGACTTCGGCCGCTACCTCGACGACTTCGAGGTCGGTGACGTCTACAAGCACTGGCCCGGCAAGACGATCACGCAGGCCGAGGACATCCTGTTCTGCTCGATCACGATGAACCAGCACCCGCTGCACAGTGACGACGCGTACGCGGCTGCGGCCACACCCCACGGCAGGGCGATGGTCGTCGGCAACCTCGTCTACTCGATCGTGCTCGGCCAGTCGGTGCCGGACGTCTCTGGCCGTGCGATCGCGAACCTCGAGATCGAGTCGCTCAAGCACGCCAACCCGACGTTCCACGGCGACACGATCTACTCCGAGACCGAGGTGCTGGAGAAGCGTGAGTCGCGCTCCAAGCCCGATCGCGGCATCGTGAAGGTGCGCACCATCGGCTACAACCAGGACGGCGTCGTGGTGTGCGAGTTCACCCGCAGCGTGCTGGTGCCCAAGCGTGGCCACGGCTTCGACGGCCACCCCGGCCGTCCCGAGCCGCAGGTCGACTGAGCTACGAGGCTGCCGGCGCGCCGGGCGCAACGAGGGGCAGTCAGGGGCGGGTCGACCGAGCCCTCAGCGGCCGCGGGCGGCCGCGACCACCGCGCGGGCGCGCTCACGGGCCGTGGTGTCCGACCGCTCGTCGGTGGCCAGCCAGCGGAACAGGCCCTCGACGTCGAGTCGGTGACGCCCACCGGCGTGGACCAGTTCGACGACACCGTCGGGCCGGCGCGCCGCGCCGGCGTGCGCGACCGCGTCGGGGGGCAGCCCGGCGAGCAGACCCACGACCGTGGCCACGCGGTCGTCTGCGACGGGCTCCAGGCCACGGCCGTCGTCCCAGCGCCGGGCGAGCTCGCCCCAGACGTCGTCGTAGGTCGCCCAGGCCGACTGGCTGCCGAGCTCGTCGAGCTGTGCGCCGGTCTCGACCTCGATGGCCGCCAGCACCTCGGCGTGGACGCGTTCGACCCACGCGCGCTCGGCGTGGTCGGGGTCGAGCACCGTGCGGCCGAGCACGCCACGGCTCGTCGCGAGGGTCTCCTCGACCCGGTCGCAGACGGCGGCCCGCACCAGCGGGCCCCAGCCCTCGACGAGGATCTCGTGCCAGCCGCTCTCGTCGTCCACGTCGACCTCCCCCGGGTGAGCATGACGTGCGGGCTCCGCGCCCGCCAACCGCCGGCTCGGCGTGCCCTGCACCGATCCGTAGCCTGTCGCGCCATGGGACTTCGCATCGGCATCGACCTCGACGGCGTGGTCGCGGACTTCAACCGCGGCTGGACCGACGCATGGAACGCGCAGCACGGCACGCGTCTGGCGGTCGACCACGTCGACAGGTGGGACGTGCTGCCCACGCTGACCGGGCTGCCGGACATGGGGGCGTTCTGGGCCTGGGCCCGCGACCTGGGCGAGGGCCGTTCGCTGTTCCGTGACCTGCCGGTGTTCGACGGCGCGATCGAGACGATCCGCGAGCTCGCCCGCGAGGGCCACGACCCGGTCGTGGTCACGGCCAAGCCCGGGTGGGCGGTGCACGACACCTTCGCATGGCTGTCCGACGTGGGCTTCCCGACCCGCGAGGTGCACATCACCGAGGAGAAGTGGCAGGTCGACTGCGACGTCTACGTCGACGACGCCCCCCACGTGCTGGAGGGCTACACCCGTCACCGTCCGGACCGGCTGGTGCTGCGCTTCGTGCGACCCTGGAACGACCCGGTCGCGGGCACCCGCGACGTCCGCTCGTGGAGCGACGTGCGCACAGCGATAACGAAACAGGTTACGACTCGGTGACACCGGTTGGCCATGCCCATATGGACAACTAGGGTGATCGTAGGGCGACCGCGGGAGCACGGCAGACCTGCTCGCGGACGCAAAGCCAACCCCCGGAGACAGACAATGATGATCCGCAAGGCGACGGTCGCACTCACGGCCCTCGCCCTCTTCACCACCGCGTGCGGCGGCACCGACGAGCCGGACGACGCGGCCGAGACCACCGAGGAGTCCACCGACGAGACCGCGGAGGACGAGCCTGCGGACGAGGAGGAGACGGACGACCGGGCCGACTGGCCCGACGAGCTCGTCTTCGGCTTCGTCCCGTCGCGTGAGGCCGACCAACTGGTCGACTCCGCCGACGCACTGGCCGCGGTCCTCAACGAGGCACTCGACATCGAGGTCGAGTCGTTCGTCAGCCAGGACTACGCCGCGCTGACCGAGGCCATGGCCTCCGGCCAGGCCGACATCGGCGCGTTCGGCCCGCTCGGCGTCGTGCGTGCGATCGACAACGCGGGCGTGGAGTTCATCCTCCAGTCCTCGCGCTTCGGCTCCTTCACGTACCACACCCAGTACATGACGACGAACACCGACAAGTACTGCCTCGACGAGGTCGTCACCGACGAGGACGGCTTCAGCTACTGCAACGGCACGCTGGACGCCACCGAGGGTCCGATCGGCGACGAGGCGATCGAACTGATCGAGGCCGGTACCACGCTGGCGTACGTCGACCCCACGTCGACCTCCGGGTACCTGATCCCGGCGCTGCAGATGATCGAGAACGGCATCGACATCGACGCGCTGGAGTCCGGCTTCTCGGGCGGCCACGACGCATCGGTCATCTCGGTCTACGACGGCGACGTCGAGGTCGGGCTGTCCTTCGACGACGCCCGCGGCACCGTGCTCGAGCAGCTGCCGGACGTCGGCGAGCGCGTCGTCGTCTTCGCCTACTCCAACGAGATCCCCAACGACGGCTTCGTCATCCGCGGCGACCTGCCGCAGTCGCTGAAGGACGCGGTCCAGGCTGCGATGCTCGCGTACGCGGAGACCGAGGAGGGCGTGCAGGTCCTGACCGACCTGTACGAGATCGAGGGTCTGCGTGCCGGTGACGACGCCGTCCTGGAGGTCGTGCGCCGTGCCGACGCGGAGCTCGGCGACGGCTTCGAGGGCTGACCTCGCTGCCACACGGTGCGGCCGGCCACCACACAGGGGGTCGGCCGCACTGCTTCACTCGGGGCGCGAGCCCCGCACACCACCACGCAGGCGGGAACCGAGCGCATGATCACCTTCTCCGACGCGTCCGTGACCTACCCGGGCGGTGTCAAGGCACTGCAGCACGTCGACCTCGAGATCGGCGACGGCCAGATGATCGTCATCGTCGGCCTGTCCGGCGCCGGCAAGTCGACGCTGGTCAGGGCGATCAACGGCCTGGTGCCGCTGACGGGTGGTGAGGTCACCGTCGACGGACGGTCGGTGACCAAGTCCTCGGCCAAGGAGATGCGCGCGATCCGCTCCGACGTGGGGATGATCTTCCAGGGCTTCAACCTGGTCAACCGCACCAGCGTGATCAACAACGTGCTGATGGGCCGGCTGTACGAGACCCCGACGTGGCGCACCCTGCTGGGGCGCTACCCGGCCGAGGACGTGAACTTCGCCATGGAGTGCCTCGAACGCGTCGAGATCGTCGAGAAGGCCTGGGTGCGCGCGTCGAACCTCTCCGGCGGACAGCAGCAGCGCGTCGGCATCGCCCGCGCGCTCGCGCAGCGCCCCACGATCATCCTCGCCGACGAGCCAGTCGCCTCGCTCGACCCCCCGACCAGCCACGTGGTGATGCGCGACCTGAAGCGGATCAACCGCGAGCTCGGCATCACCGTCATCGTCAACCTGCACTTCCTCGACCTCGCGCGCCAGTACGGCGACCGCCTGATCGGTCTGCGCGACGGCGAACTGGTCTTCGACGGCACCGGCGACGAGGCCGACGAGGAGGTCTTCGAGTCGATCTACGGTCGTTCCCTGACGGCCGACGACGTGCTCGGTGAGCCGGCACCCGGGGAGGTCGCGTGACGACCGTCGAAGCTCCTCCCCGGTCGCGCACGGCGCGGCCCCCCAAACCACGCCCGGGCCCGACCCGCTACGTGGCTGCCGCGGTCATCGCCGCGATCACCTACTGGGCCGCGTCGGAGACCACCGGCATCGGACTGGTCCCGCAGCTCTCGGAGGTGTTCGTCGACGGGCTGTCCGAGCGCACCGGCCAGATCGTCAGCGACATCTTCAACCCGGCCTTCGAGGATGCCCCCGCCACCGGCGGCCCGTTCCTCGAGACGCTGTCGATGGCAGTGCTGGGCACCCTCATGGGCTGCTTCCTCGCCCTGCTGGTCGCCTTCGGGTCGTCGCTGGTGACCGCGGGAGGACTCAAGCGCTACCGCTTCACCAAGGGCCTGATGAGCCTGCTGCGCTCGGTGCCCGACGTGCTGTGGGCGCTGCTGTTCGTCGCCGCGATCGGCACGGGCGCGTTGTCCGGGGTGCTGGCCCTGGTGCTGTTCAACATCGGCGTCGTCGCCAAGCTGCTGTCGGAGACCATCGACGCGGTCGACACCAAGGCCCTCGAGGCCGCCGACGCTGCAGGGGCGGGCCTGGTGCAGCGCGCGCGTGTCGCGGTGTTCCCCCAGGTCCTGCCGAACTACCTGTCGTTCTCGCTGTACGCCTTCGAGCTGAACGTGCGTGCCTCGGCGATCCTCGGGATCGTGGGCGCGGGCGGCATCGGCGTGCTGCTCAATCTGGCCCGCAACCAGTTCCGCTACGACCGCGTGAGCCTGATCGTGGTCGAGATCTTCGTGTTCGTGTTCCTGACCGAACTCGTCTCGATCGCCCTGCGACGTAGGCTCGTGCGATGACTGTGACCACGACCCCAGCCACCCGTTCGACGGGAGAGCGGCGCCCGACGAAGCCGCGGTTCGTGCTGGGGCCCGTCCTGCTCGGCGTCGTCGTCGTCGCCGCTGCCTGGGCGTGGGGTACCGCCGAGATCGACCTGGCACGTCTGTTGCGCGCTCCCGAGCGCCTGGTCCGCACGTTCGGGCTGATGTTCCTGCCGCCCGACCTGGCGGAGTTCCCGCGGTCGTTCCCGGCGATGATGGAGTCCGTCCAGATGGCGTGGCTCGGGACGGTGCTTGCCGCCGTGCTGTCGCTGCCGCTGTCGCTGCTGGCCGCCGTCAACGTCTCGGGCCGCTTCGGCTCGGGGGCGACCCGCCAGGTCCTCAACGCCATCCGTGCGTTCCCCGAACTGGTCCTGGTGATCCTGATCGTGACGATCTTCGGGCTCGGGCCCGTCACCGGCACGCTCGCGCTCGGGCTGCACTCGATCGGCACGCTGGGCAAGCTCAGCTCCGAGTCGGTCGAGGCGATCGACAAGGGCCCGCTGGAGGCCGTCGACGCGGTCGGCGGCACCTGGCTGCAGAAGATGCGCTGGGGCGTGCTGCCACAGGCGATGCCCGAGATCATGGCGTTCTGGCTGTACCGCTTCGAGGTCAACATCCGCGCCTCGGCGGTGCTGGGCGTGGTCGGGGCGGGCGGCATCGGCGCACTGCTGGTCGACTACCTCAACTACAAGGAGTTCGCCCGCGCCGGGATGGCGTTCATCGTGGTCGTCGGTGTCACGCTCGTGGTCGACACGATCTCCAGCGCCGTGCGCCGTCGGATCATCGCCGGCGCGCCCGGAAGGACCGACGAACCCGACGAGGTCGAGGATGTCGGCACGGATGCACTGGCGTGACCTCGACCTCGACCGGCCGGCCGCTGCTGCTGCGCACGCGCGAGGACCGCGAGCGGCTCGAGGACGAGCTGCTCTCGCCGATCGCGACGCGTGCCGCGGCCAGCCGTGGCCGTGAGCGGCCCGAGCCCGATGACCCGCTGCGGACGGCGTTCGAGCGCGACCGCGACCGCATCCTGCACTCCAAGGCCTTCCGGCGCCTGAAGCACAAGACGCAGGTGTTCCTCAACCCGGACGGCGACCACTACGTCACGCGCATCACCCACACGCTGCAGGTCGCCCAGGTGGGCCGTTCGATCGCGGTGGCCCTGGGGCTCAACGAGTCGCTGACCGAGGCGCAGTGCCTCGGCCACGACATCGGCCACTCCCTGTTCGGCCACACCGGCGAGGAGGCGCTCTCGCCCTACCTGCCGGCCGACCAGGAGTGGCAGCACGCGATCCACGGCGTGCGTGTCGTGTCCGTGCTCGAGCCGCTGAACCTGACGTGGGAGACGCTGGACGGCATCAGGCAGAGCTCGTGGAAGAACGACCCGCCGCCGGCCACGCCCGAGGGCATGGTGCTGCGCTTCGCGGACCGCATCGCCTACCTCGCCCACGACGGGCTGGACGCCCTGCGTGCCGACGTGCTCGTACGCGACGACTTCCCGGCCCACGTGCTGGAACGCCTCGGCGAGCCCGGCCGCGACTGGATCGAGTCGCTGGTCCACGCCGTGGTCGACGCGTCCGTCGAGGCCGGCGAGGTCACGATGGAGCCGGCGGCGCTGCAGGCGATGCACGACCTGCGCGACTTCATGTTCCAGGACGTCTACCTGCGACCGCGGGCCGTCGAGCAGGCTCAGAAGGCGATCAAGGTCATCCAGGACCTGTTCGAGTGGTTCCGTGACCACCCGGACCAGGTGCCGGAGGGCATCCGGGCGGTGTCGGGCGGCGACCCGCTGCAGGCAGCCATGGACCACGTCTCGGGCATGAGCGACAAGTACGCCATGCGCGTGCACGACCGGCTGTTCCGACCGGAGGGCCTCTACTGAACGCCCCCGTCGTGAACGTTCGCCAGGGGACGGCCGCCGACCTGCCGGGGGTCGCGGCCGTCTACACCCACTACGTGGTCAACACCACCATCACGTTCCACACCCAGCTGCGCACGCCCGCCGAGTGGGTGCAGCGCCATCGTGAGCAGGTCGTGGAGGGCCCGTACCAGCTGCTGGTCGCCGAGGTGGCCGGGCAGGTGCTCGGCTACGTCGAGACCGTGCCGTTCCGTCCCCGCCCGGCGTACTTCCCCTCGGTGGAGGTCTCGATCTACGTCGCGCCGGAGACCACCGGCATGGGTGTCGGCAGCGCTCTGATGGAGGCGCTGCTCGTCGAGCTCGCCGACTCGCCGTTCCACCGGCTGTTCGCCGTGATCACGCTGCCCAACGACGCGTCGGTGGCGTTCCACGAGCGCCACGGCTTCGTGCACCGCGGGACGCTGACGGAGGCCGGGCGCAAGTTCGACACCTTCCTCGACGTCGGGTTCTGGGAGCGCGCGCTGTCGTGACCCCCGGGCCGGTCGGCCCGCCGCGCGCGCTCGGTACGGTCGCGGCCGATCGAGCAGGGACAGCCGGATGCAGTTCCACCGCGCGCTGGTCACCGGTGCGTCCGCCGGCATCGGCCGGGCGCTCGCCGCGG
>Ga0306912_1001465_pt1 | contig 10619 bp, 5 predicted proteins | sample AntRauFillE10628_FD_190443 | JGI IMG/M metagenome (GOLD analysis project Ga0306912, IMG submission 190443) | Saline lake microbial communities from Rauer Islands, Antarctica - Metagenome Filla E10 #628 (v2) (version 2) | ecosystem: Environmental > Aquatic > Non-marine Saline and Alkaline > Saline... | reverse complement strand
CCCGCGGCCGACTTCTCGATGGTCGCCGCCCAGGCCCCCGAGGGCGCGGTCGTCGAGGTCGCCGTGCGCAACCCCGACGGCAGCTGGCAGGCCTACCAGCAGCTGCCGCCCGGCCAGGACCACCGCGCCGACGAGGACGAGCAGGACCCCGACACCCCCGGCATGCACTGGACCGAGCCGGTCTTCGTCGACCACGGCACCGCACTGAAGGTGCGCGTCACCGGGGCCGACCCGGCCAGCGTGACCGCCACGGTGATGGACGCGCACGGCCGCTCCGGTGCGGCCAGCACCAAGGTGCGCGTGCCCGCGGCCCAGGCGCTGGCGCAGGAGGCCGACGCCACCGGCGCCGGCGTGCCGCGCCCCGAGATCGTCAGCCGCCAGATGTGGGGCGCCAACTCGCCGCGGGAGGACATCAAGTACGCCACCGCCGAGTGGTACCGCGACGACTACGAGTCGCCGGACCCCTACGTCGACCCGGGCCGCCAGAACGACCTGGTCGGCGCGGGCGTGATGCACCACACCGCCGGGTCCAACGCCTACTCCGCCGACGAGGTGTCCGGGATCATCCGCGGCATCCAGCGCTTCCACCAGGACAGCCGCGGCTGGAACGACATCGGCTACAACTTCCTGGTCGACCGCTTCGGACGCATCTGGGAGGGCCGCGCCGGTGGTGTGGACCGCGCCGTGATCGGCGCCCACGCCGGCGGCTGGAACACCTCCTCGTTCGGCGTCGCGGTGATGGGCAACTTCACCAACGGCAACGCCGTGCCCGGCGCGTCGATGAACGCCGCCGTGGAGCTGCTGGCCTGGAAGTTCGACCTGCACGGCATCGACCCGATCGGGCGCCACACGTGGCCCAACGGCGGGACCCGCCCGACCCTGATCGGCCACACCGACGTCACGTCCACCGCGTGCCCCGGCGACATCCACGACCTGCTGCCGCAGCTGCGCGAGCGGGTGGCACAGGCGATGTTCGTCGAGCCCGAGCCGGTCGACGAGGGGCCGTTCCTCGACGTCGACCCGCAAGGCGTGCACGCCGAGGCGATCTTCCAGCTGTACGAGCAGGGTGCCGCACTGGCGTGCCGCGACGGCCACTACTGCCCGTCGCGCGCCGCGACGCGCGCCGACGTGGCCGGCATCGTCGCCCGCGGCCTCGGGCTGATCCCGATCTCGGGGGAGTCCGACTTCTCCGACGTCAGCCCCAAGGACCTCGAGGCGCCGTGGATCACGGCCCTGTCGCGGGCCGGGTACATCAACGGCTACGGCGACGGCACGTTCCGTCCCAGCGACCAGGTGACCCGCGCCGAGGCCGCTGCGATCCTCGGCCGCTCCATCGGCCTGCGTCCGCTGCGCTTCGACATGTTCGACGACGTCGATCCGCTCAGCCCGTTCTCACCGTGGATCCACGCCCTGCTCGAGGTCGAGGTGACCCGCGGTTGCGGCGAGGGCGTGTACTGCCCCGCCAGCAGCGTCAACCGCGGTGAGATGGCCTCGTTCGTCCTGCGCGGCATCGCCGTGCGGGGCTGAGCGACCGCCGCACCACCGCGGCGCGGCAGCGGCCACGACGTACCGTCGGGCCGTCGCCGCGCCACTCCGCCCGCGCCGTCGCGACGAACGCGTGCGGACCCGCCCCGCACCCGCCAGGTCCCTCCGGGAGGCTCCAGCACCGTGCTCCACCCGTTCCCCGCCCGCACCACCGCCGCGCTCGCCGCGCTGCTGACGGTCCTGCTGACCGCGCCAGCGGCAGCCCAGACCGAGCCGACGCCGTCCCCGTCACCGACGGCGACCCCCAGCCCGGAGCCGACCCCCGAGCCGACGCCGCAGCAGCTGCCACTGCGCCAGCAGGTCCGTGACGCGGCCGTCACGGCCGCACCGCTGCAGCTGTCCGGCTCGGGCTTCGGTCACGGCGTCGGGATGTCGCAGTACGGCGCGTACGCGCTCGGCCTCGACGGCCGCAGCGCCGCGGACATCCTGCGCTACTACTACCGCGGCGTGGACGTCCTCGACCAGCCGTCGACCACGGCGGTGCCGATCCGCGTCGGGATCTTCCAGCGCGTGACGACCTCGACCGCCATCGCCACCGTCGGCGACGTCGCCGTGTGGCAGACCTGCCCGACCACGAACGGGACGACCACCTGCCGGGCGCTGGAGGTCGACGGCGCGCAGGTCGTGCAGCCCGCCGGCCAGACCTGGCGCGTCGGCTACCTCGTCGAGCAGGAGTCCGGCCCGAACACCTTCGGGATCCGCCGCCAGGACGGCACCACCATCGACACCGGCGCCGGCGCCCGCCTGCGGCTGCTGTCGCCCTCCCCCGACGGCCACCTGTTCGGCCCGATGCCCAACGCCAGCTCGGCCGTCGACCTGCTCCACGGCTTCCACGAGTTCGTCGACAACGGGCCCGACTTCCACGTCGTGCACCAGGAGCCGTCGATCGAGTCGTACCTCAAGGGCCTCGCCGAGGTGCCCTCGTCGTGGGGCATCGAGGCCCCGACCGCCCTGCAGGCACAGGCCATCGCCGGGCGCACCTACGCGGTGCGCCTGCGCCAGGGCGGCATCAAGTCCTCGTGCGGGTGCCACATCCTGGCCACGCCCGCCAACCAGAACTGGACCGCCGGGCAGAAGGAGCGCGGGCTGTTCGGCGAGCGCTGGGTCGCCGCCGTGCAGGCCACCGCCGGCGACGTCGTGGCCTACCAGGGCGACCTGATCTCCACGTTCTACTCCTCCAGCCACGGCGGCCGATCGGAGAACATCGAGGACTCGTGGGCCTACGGCACCGTGCCGTTCCCCTACCTGCGCTCGGTCGAGGACCCGTGGTCGCTGCGCGAGACCGTCAGCGGCGTGCCGGTCGGCAACAACCGCCGCGCCTGGACCGTGCCCGTGACCAACGCCGCGTTCTCGGCGCTGGTCGGCCTGGCCCGCACCGACCGCGTCGAGGTGCTCGACCGCACGGTGGGCGGCACGCCCCGCACCGTGCGCATCACCGGCATGCGCGCCGGCGACCCGACGACCATCGAGTGGACGCGCCCGTCCGAGGGCCGCAAGCGCATCGCCGGCGCCAACATGCGCATCGACCTGCTCGACGCCTCCGGCACGAAGCTGCCCTCGTCGCAGCTGGACCGCTTCACGTTCGCCCCCTTCAGCGACGACGACGGCACGCTGTTCGAGGCCGCGATCGCGTTCGTCGCGCGCGCCGGCATCGCGCAGGGCGTCGACGAGACCAGCTACGCGCCCGAGCTGCCGGTCACCCGCGGCGAGATGGCGGCCTTCCTCGACCGCACCCTGCGGCTGCCCGAGGGCAGTGACGGCTTCGACGACGTCCCGGCCGACGGGCAGTTCTCCGCCGCGGTCCGCCGCGTCGCCGCGGCCGGCATCACGCGTGGCTACGGCGACGGCACGTTCCGTCCGTCCGAGCCGATCCAGCGCGCCGAGTTCGCCGCGTTCCTGCGCCGGGCGTTCGCGCTGGCCGACGGCGCCCCGTCCGGCTTCGACGACGTGCCCGCCGACGGCATCCACAGCGCCGCGATCGACGCGGTCCGCGCCGCCGGCATCACGCTCGGCTGCGGCCCCGACCGGTTCTGCCCCACCGACCCGGTCACGCGCGAGCAGATGGCCGCGTTCCTCCAGCGCGCGGTGGACCACGTCCGGTGATGCGGCCCGCTCCGCGTCGTCGTCCGGTGCGCCGGGCGACCGTCGCGGTGGCGCTCGCGGCCGTCCTGGTCGCATGCGCGACCACACCGGACCCCGTCCTGCCCGACAGCAGCGCTGACCAGCGCCTGCTGGTCACCCTCGACGGCGCCGAGCGTGCGCTGACGCTGCCCGCGGGCGTCCGGCTGGAGCGGCTGACCGACCACGTCGCCGTGGTCACCGGCGCCGTGGCACCGGACACGCTGGCCGCGCTGCCCGGCGTGCTCGACGTCGAGCACGACGTGCAGGTGGTCCCGGCGACGTTCGACCCCGGCTTCCCGCAGCAGTACACGCTGCGCAACGTCGGCCAGCCGGTCTCCGGGCGCACCGGCGTCGCCGGCGAGGACGTGCGCGCCGAGGCCGCCTGGCAGCTCGGGCGCGGCAGCGGCCAGGTCGTCGCGCTGGTCGACGGGGCCGTCGACCTGACCCACCCCGACCTGCAGGACGCCTTCTGGACCAACCCCGGCGAGGCCGCCGACGGCACCGACGGTGACGGCAACGGCCTGGTCGACGACGTGCACGGCTGGGACTTCACCAGCGACAGCGGCCAGGTCGGCGCCGAGGGCCGCGAGGCCCGCCACGGCACCGAGCTCGCCGGGGCCGTCGCGGCGCGCGCCGACAACGGCGTGGGCGTCGCGGGCCTCGCCCCGCGTGCCCGCGTGATGCCGGTGCAGGTCGTCGCCGACGGGGTCGGCCTGCTGAGCGACGCCGTCGCCGGGCTCGCCTACGCCGCCGAGCAGGGCGCCGACGTCGCCGTGCTGTCGTGGGTCGGCGCCGAGGAGGTCCGGGCGCTGCGCACCGCCGTGCGCGACCTGCGGATCCCGGTGGTCGTGCCCGCGGGCAACGGCGGCACCCTGCTCGACGACCCGGTCGAGCTGCCGCCGGTCCCCAACCTGCTCGTCGTCGCGGCGCTGGACAACCGCGGGCGCGTGCCCGGCTTCACCAACCGGGGCCGGGACGGCGTCGACCTGATGGCACCGGGCTGGCAGGTGCTGACCACCACCGCCGACGCGGGCTACGCGCGCGTGTCCGGCACCTCGCTGGCCGCCGCGCACGTCGGCGCGGCGCTCGCGCTGGCCGACGCGGCCGCCGGCGGTCGCCTCGACGGCTCGGCGCTCGCCGAGCTGGCGCTGCGCAGCAGCCGGGCGCAGGACCGCTGGCGCGACGACGCGGCGAGCTCCGGCGGTCTCGACGCCAACACCCTGGTGCGCCGCGCCGCCGCCGAGGCCGCCGCGGGTGGCTGCCCACCGGGCGCCACCGAGGACTTCCCCGACGTGGCCGAGCGGGGTGTGCACGCCACGGGGATCGCGTGCGTCGCCACCGTGGCCGTCGTCGAGGGGTTCGGCGACGGGCTGTTCCGGCCCGAAGTTCCGGTGCGCACCGAGCAGGCGGCGGCGATGGTCGCACGGCTGCTGCGCTACCTCGGCGTCGCGCTGCCGCAGGACCCCCCGGACGCATTCGTCGACGACGAGGGCAGCGTGCTGGAGGACGACCTCGACGCGCTCGCGGCCGCCGGGCTGCTCGACGTTCCCGACGACCGGCGCATCCGCCCGCTGGACCCGCAGGACCGCGCCAGCACCGCCGAGCTGGTCGAGCGCGCGGCCAGGTACGCGCTCGGGGCTGGTCGCCTGCCGAGTCGCGACTGGTTCGACGACGACGACGGCCTGGCACAGGAGCCCGCGCTCGAGCTCGCCCGCGACCGCGGGCTGCTGCGTGGCACGGGGCGCACGACCGTCGCCCCGGACCGCGCCGTGCTGCGAGGGGAGGCCGCCTCGATGCTCGCGGCCCTGCTCGACCACGTGGTCCGCGAGCGCTGACCGCAGCCCGCTGCGGTCGCAGCGCACCATCCACAGCGGGACGGCACGAGATAGAACATCTGTTCTGACCTCGCGGTAGCATCCTGTGCATGGACGAGATCCCACCCGTGCCCCCGCACCCCGCCGACGACGACCCGCCACCGCGCCGGGACCGCTCGGACGAGCCCGACGGTCGCCGCACGCGCGACGACTGGGCGGACCCCGACCGCGCCCCCGACCGCACCCCGGACCGCACCCCCGCTACGACCGCCCCGAGCGCCCTGCTGCGCGACCTCGGCGACGCCCACCAGGCGCTCCAGGCCGAGCTGCTCGCCGCCTACCTCGAGACCATGGACTGGGGTGGCACGCCCGCCGCCGACGGGATGACGCCCGACCAGCTGCTGGTGCTCCAGGCCGGCGTCGACCGCGCCACCGTCGCGCTGCTGCGCGCCGCCGCCCGCAACCGTCGCCGGCTCCCGTCGGTGCTGCGGGCCACGCTCGAGCGCACGCTGACGCTCAACGAGCTCGCGACGATCGCGCGCACCACCTCCAGGCTCCCCCGTGGCGCCCACCTGGCCCGCATCGACGCACGCGTCGCCGCGGCGGCCATCGCCCGCGACGACGGCCGGCCACTGGACGCGGGCCCGGTCCGGCTCGCGCGCTGGCTCACCCGGGAGGCCCTGCGCGAGCTCGCCGGTGCCGACCGTGACGACGCGGCCGACGACGCCCAGCTCGAGCGCAACCGGGTCACCGCACGCCTCGACCTCGAGGGCCGCGGGCAGCTCCTGGCGGACCTCGACCCCGAGGCATTCACGCTGCTGCTGGGCGCGATCGAGGACGCCGCCGGACCGCCGCGCCCCGACACCGCCCGTCCGCGCCAGCTCGCGGAGGGCCTGCTCGCGCTGGCCACCGGCGCCGACGCGGGCGCCGGATCCGGGCGACGTGTGCGCCGCCAGGTCGTGGCGACGCTGGACCTGACCGCGGCGACCGCCGCGATCGCCGGGACCTGGCGCACGCCGCTGGCGCAGGCCGCCCCGACGCTCACCGCGCGCGTCGCGGACCTGCTGGCCGACGGCAGCGACCTGCTGGTCCAGCTCACCGACGGGCGCAACCCGCTCGCCGAGCTGCGTGACGCCGCCGAGGTGCCGGCCGCAACCCGCCGGGCCGTCCTCGCCCGGGACGGGGGCTGCCGCTTCCCCGGCTGCGCCGCCCCGCCGGGTTGGACCGACGTGCACCACCTCAGACCGAGGTCGGCGGGCGGCACCCACGAGCCCGAGAACCTCGCCGCACTCTGTCGCCGCGACCACCGACGGCTCCATCGTCAGGGCTGGCAGGCCCGCCTCGACCCCACGACCGCGGTTCTCACCTGGACCCGGGACAACCCGGACGGGACCACCACCGTTCTGACCTCCGCCGCGCACACGGCACACCCCGGCGGGCTCCGGTCCCCCGTCGTCGCCGCCGCGTGACCCGACGAGCACGTCCGCCCCGCGCCACGCACGGCGCCGGGGCGGGTCGTGCTGCTCGTGCTCAGACGCGCACGGACAGCTCGGAGCGCTGCAGCGCCGCGCGGTCGTCGTGGCCGCAGACCGCCATCGCCCGGCGCAGCCCACCGACCAGGTTCAGCGTGCCGTCGTGGCGGTGGCTCGGACCGTTGAGCACCTCGTCGAGGGTGCCGAGCAGCTCGACGCGCTCGTGCGCGCCGCGCGGCAGCTCGTGGTGCGCAGCCGACAGGCCCCAGTGGGCACCCCGGCCGGGGGCCTCCTCGGCGGCGGCCAGCGCCCGGCCGAGCATCACCGCGTCCGCGCCGCACGCGATCGCCGTGGCGATCGCACCACCGGTGCGGATGCCGCCGCTGGCGATGACCTCCACGCGCCGACCGGACTCCTCCAGGTAGCGGGTCCTCGCCGCGGCGACCTCGGCGATCGCGGTCGCCTGCGGGACGGCGACGCCGAGCGCGTCACGGGTGGTCGAGGCGGACCCGACCCCGACGCCGACGATCACCCCGACCGCGCCGGTGCGCATCAGGTGCAGCGCCGCACGTGACGACGCGACACCGCCGACCACGACGGGGATGTCGTAGCGGGCGGTGAAGTCCTTGAGGTCGAGCGGGGTTTCGGACGGGTTGATCACGGTCTGCGCGGTCGTGACCACGCCCTGGACCACCAGCAGGTCGAGGCCGGCCTCGAGCGCGGCGTGGTGGTAGCGCTCGACCTTCTGCGGCGTCAGCGCCCCCGCGGCGAGCCCGCCGTTGGCGCGCAGCTCCTCCACCCGCCTGCCGATCAGCTCCTCGTCGACCGGCTGCGCGTACAGCTGCTGCAGCCGCCGGGTCGCGTCCGGACCGGGCGCGAGCCGGGCGATCTCGTCGAGGACCTCCTCGGGCTCCTCGTACCTGGTCCACAGCCCCTCGAGGCTCAGCACGCCCTGGGCGCCGTGGTCGGCCAGCAGCCCCGCCGTCTCGGGCGAGGTCACCGAGTCCAGCGGCGCGCCGAGCAGCGGCAGCTCGTACTCGTACGCGTCCAGCCGCCACTCCAGGTCGATCTCGTGCCGGTCACGCGTGCGCCGCTGCGGCACGAGCGAGACGTCCTCGAGCTCGTAGCCGGCCGCTGCCGTGCGTCCGCCACCGATGTCGACGCGTGCCACTGTCTGCTCCTGTCACGTCGCGGCGGGCCCGGTGGCCCGATCCACGTCCGGGGCGGGCCCGGTGGCCCGACCCACGTCCGAGGCGGGCCCGGTGGCCCGACCGCGGTCGGAGAGCGTACGGTCTGCCCGCACCGGCCGACCCGACCGGCGCCGCGGCAGGAACGACGGCAGGCGAGGACGCGATGGACGACGAGCCCTGGGACGACGACCTGGAGCCGCGCACGCCCCTGGACCGTCGCGAGAGCTGGCTGGTGGCGCAGGACCTCGACGACCTGCAGGCGTTCGAGCAGGTCTTCGCCGGTGACGGAACCCGTGGGGTCTCGCTGTGGTGCCACGACTGCGAGGAGGAGCACTACTACCCGTGGGACCTCCTGCGCGGCTCGCTCGAGACGTTGCTGGAGACCGGCGACGTGCCCGTGCACGAACCGGCCTTCGCGCCCGACCCGGACGAGTACGTCCCGTGGGAGTACGCCCGCGGCTACGTCGACGCACTGCGTGACGTCGGCGCCGAGCAGCGCCTCGACGTCGGCACCTGCGCGCGCTGCGGCTACGCGCTCGACGGCGAGCTGCGCCTGGCCTCGTTCTGCCCGCGCTGCGGCAGCCCGCTCCTGCGCGAGCGGCTGGTGGAGGCGCTCACCCAGGCCGGTCTCGGCCCCGAGCTGCGCAGCGAGGTGCTGCGCCGCGCCGGCCTGCCGGGCTGACCTCGTTCAGGCCTCGTCGCCGGTCGGCGCGGATGCCTCCAGCGTGAGACCGCGCTGCAGGAACGCCGCCATCTCCTGGCGTCGCACCGGGTCCGAGCCGCAGAAGCGGTCGTTGGTCGGCGGGTTGCAGCCGCGCGTCACGCCGCTGGCCGCGAGCGCCTGGATCGCGTCCTCGAACGGCCCGTCGTCGTCGTCGACGAAGCGGTCCTCGGCCGAGGGCAGCAGCTCGAGGGCGACGACGAGCAGCTGCGCCATCTCCGCGCGTGTGATCGGGGCGGCGGGGCAGAACAGCTCCCCACCGGCGTCGTCACTGCCGCAGCCCCTGGTGATGCCGGCCGCGGCCAGCGCCTGGACGGAGTCCTCGAACGGACTGCCGTCGTCGTCGACGAAGCGGTCCTCGCCGGAGTCGTCCAGGAGCAGGGCGCGGTCGAGGAACGCGGCCATCTGCCCGCGCGTGACGACCTCGAGCGGGCAGAACCGGGTCAGCAGCGGCGGGTCGCAGCCGAGCGTGATCCCCCCGTCGGCCAGGAACGCCACGTCGGGCGCGAACGCCGACGCCAGCGGCACGTCGCGGAAGCACGTCGGCACCTCGCCGCTGCGCAGCAGCACCCGCAGCGCGTTGGCGGCCTGCACGATGCCCGCGCCGGTGGCGTCGTCGCGGCCCGGCGTCCCGACGTCGCACGCCGAGACCAGCAGCGTGGCCACGAGGTCCTGCGGCACCAGGCCACGGTCGGCGGCCAGCAGCAGCGCCGCGACACCGGCGACGTGCGGGGCCGCCATCGACGTGCCGACCATCCCGAAGATCGCGTGGTCGCCGCGCTCGGGGTCGTAGGACTCCTGGTAGACGTAGTCGAGGATGCCGTCGCCGTCGGAGTCCTCGACCACGCCGCCGGGTGCCGCCAGGTCCAGGCCGGGCCCGCGCGACGCGTAGACCGGCACCCGCCGGCTCGCGTCCAGCGCGCCGACGGCGACGACCAGCGGGTGGTTGGCCGGGTACGACAGGCGGTTGCTGCCGTCGTTGCCGGACGCGGCGACCACGAGCACCCCGGCGTCGGCTGCGACCTGGATGGCCGCGTCGACGAACGGGTCGTTGCAGCCGGCCTCCCACGTCGGCTCGGCGCTGCTGCACGAGCCGGCCAGCGAGAGGTTGAGCACGTCGGCGCCCGCCTCGACGGCGAACAGGATCCCCTCGGCCAGGTCCCGGCTGTTGCCGGCGTCGGGCTGGCTCGGGTCGCCGCCGAGCACCTTGACGTCGAGCAGGTCGACGTCGGGCGCCACCCCCGCCGTGCCGATGCCGTTGCCCGAGCACTGGCCGATGGTGCCGGCCACGTGCGTGCCGTGGCCCGAGCTGTCCTCGACGGGACCGGTGCCGCCGGTGGCGTCGAACTCGGCCACGAAGTCCCGGCAAGCCAAATCCGGCCCGGGGGTCACGCCCGAGTCCAGGATCGCCACGCGCACGCCCGCGCCGCGGCTGTGCCGCCACGCCCGTGGCACCTCGATCTCGGCCAGGTGCCACTGCAGGTCGGAGTCGGGGTCGCCCGGCGAGACCGGCTCGCCCGGCGTGCTGCCCGGCTCGGCCGTCCCGGTCGCCGCCACGCGCCCGACGGGCACCTGGTCGAGCACCGGGACACCGCGTGCGACCAGGTCGGCGCGCGCCAGCCCGAGGCTGCCGACGGGCAGCGACCACCACCCCGCCACCACGTGCTCGCCCCGCACGACGTGCTCGCCGTCGGGCACCTGCAGCGCGACCAGACCGTCCGCACCTGCAACGGCTGGACCCACGGTGGTGGTGGTG
>Ga0306912_1001464_pt1 | contig 10620 bp, 10 predicted proteins | sample AntRauFillE10628_FD_190443 | JGI IMG/M metagenome (GOLD analysis project Ga0306912, IMG submission 190443) | Saline lake microbial communities from Rauer Islands, Antarctica - Metagenome Filla E10 #628 (v2) (version 2) | ecosystem: Environmental > Aquatic > Non-marine Saline and Alkaline >... | reverse complement strand
GAATCTCATCACCAATCGTGATTATTTCTGCTTGCATAATTTATTTAACTTGAATTGAAAAACACGAAGACTCTTGAATAAAGCCTTCTAAAACATCACCTTCTTCAACTCTACCAACCCCTGAAGGCGTTCCAGTGAAAATGATATCCCCAATTTTAAGAGTGAAATATTCTGAAATATAGGCGATGAGTTCATCGATTTTCCATAACATTTCTGAAGTAGATCCTGACTGAACAACTTCTTTATTCTTCTCTAATCTGAAAGATATTGTGTTGACATCTTGAAAATTGGATTTGGGAAACCAAGATTCTCCAATAACAGCAGCTCCGTCAAAACCTTTAGCTTTCTCCCACGGCAGCCCTTTGTCTTTTAATTGATTTTGAACATCTCTTGCCGTAAAATCAATTCCTAAGCCAATGTCGTCATAATATTTATGAGCAAACTTTGACTGAATGTGTTTTCCCACCTTTTTGATTTTGACCAAAATCTCCACTTCATGGTGCACATCATTTGAAAATGACGGTAAAATAAAAGGATTGTTCTTCAACAAAATCGAAGAATCTGGTTTCATAAACACGACGGGGTGATCTGGCTTTTCGCTATTCAATTCAGAAATATGTTTAGCATAATTCCTACCAATACAAATTAGCTTCATAAGAAAATTTAAATCAATTAAAACTGTGCAAAACTAATCACTTAAAATCATAAAATAGACAATTAAAAGCCTAAAAAAAATACTGATCGCCTAATCAATTGGATAATACGTAGGAGAAGGAAGCGGCGCACTATTAAGGTCGTAATTAGGAGTAATTTTTCTAAGTGCATCTTCTGGTGTGTACTTGAAAACGTCATAATCAAATTGATCATAGTTTTTAAAAGCATCTTTAGAAAGAACAAAAAAACCTTCTTTAATTTTTCGGTAATGCTTATTCACTTTCAAGTTTAAAAAATTTTGATTGTATTTATTTGATGAAAGGTTTGATGTATTTAAAGTCATGTATGATAAAGAAGGTAAAGAAACATTCACTACCGAATCTAAATTTCTAACGTTCTGAGCATTCATAAAATTTATACTTAAAATAAAAAAAATTAAATATTTCATAGAATTTTATTTAGTGGTTTTAAATTTAGCCCAGATTAGTTTAAAAAGAATTAAATAAAAAATTGCTGGTAAAACAAATTGGCTAAATTGATTCATTTTTAATTCAATTTTATTATCAAAAACATTTATTGAATATCTATAAAAATCAATTGGGAAATACAATATTCCAAAGGGATCATTAAATAAAAAGAAAAATAAAAAAATTACTTATAATTCCATAAATAAAAAGAAAAGTTTTTGATTTAGTAAAGGTAACTTTATTACCATTAATTATTTTTTTATAAACATCTATTAAAATTAAATCGGACTTATTTTTCAAATTTGGTATTTTAACCAAATCTGAAAGAATCCAATAACCATCATATCTTAAAAAAGGATTAAGATTCACGATACTACCTGAAAAAATAGTAATACCCAGTAATAAAAAAAAATTAATTGAACTAAAAAAATATAATATCATAAGAAAAGCTGATACAAGAAAATCGAAATATATGCCAGCTAAATTAACAATAATTCTTTTCTGAATATTTAGTTTCCATATCCTTGAAACATCTGTAAACATCACAGGTCTAAACAAATAAAAACCAAATCCTATAAAACCACTTCTAACACCGAAATTACAACAAGCACTCGAATGCCCCAATTCATGAAAAAAAAGAAAAAATCCTGATAGAAATAAATAGAATATTACCTCTGGCAAATATAATTCGTCGAACATAATAACTAAAGAGCTGAAGTTAAAATAAATACCTATGAGAATTATAAAAAGAGATATTATCAATAAAGAATAAAATATTGAATTTTTGAAGAGAAATACTAAATTATTTGAAATCTTGTTCACCATATTTTCTGAAATTAAAGTAAAGCTTAATTTCAGATAGTTTGGTATTGTGCTTTTTTGAACATTCTCAGTAACAACAATACCACATTTCCCAAATCGGTTAAAAATCAAATCTGCTAAGTCTTTTAATTTAATTTCTAATCCTTTGTTATTTAGTAAGTATTGAATTTCATGTAAATTATTTTGACCGTCGATTAATAAAAACACTTGATATGACAAATCATTTAATTGTATATGCCTATTACAATATGTGTCGTAAATTAAATAACCGGATTCATTTTTTTCTATCTCTATTGATTTTGATTTAATAGGTATTTTATTCTTAATTTTATTCATGTGAAATTATTCCTATTATTGGGAGGGCAGTTGAAAAAAGTCTGTTATGGACTCTTACAATAATATTCGTGCCGAATGTTTTTTTATTTTGCCATAGAATATTATTATCATCAGGATTAGTGATTTCAGGTGATGGCATCCTTAGTATATAGTCTTCACTCCAAGACCCATCATTTTTTTGAGATTTAATTAATTTATTTATAATATTTTTACATTGAAGGTTACTCGATCCCTTTAATGCAAGAAGAGATAATCCGAGATAAAAGTTTTTAATTTTATCTAACCCTTCATCTAAAATATCATTTAATTTTTTTAAGCATTTATTATAAATAACGAGATCATTAATTTTTTTTGATCCAATTATTAATAACGAAAGTGAATATATTGGTGAATCCCACCAATAAGAATCAAAATGATTCTTATCTATCTTATTAAGAATATACCTTCTAAGATTTATAAACTCATCACTACTAGATTTAATATTTAATTGGCTAAATAATAAATATGCAGCACTACTAACACAAAAATGAGATGCCATCCAGCCAGATATGTTACTGTCGGTATTATTCAAAGATAAAAGTAGTTCACCCTCATCTTTATAAGTTGCAAAGCCACCATCTTCATTTTGATATTTTAGCCAACATTTAAACATGTCATTTGTTATTTCAAAATTGTTTTCGTACAATGCTAGTATTGAAAAAGTTGTTGTATCTGCATCAGTAATCCAACTTTTGTTATAACCCCAACCTTTGCCATCTATATATTGGTTATTAATGAATTTAAGAGTATCATTCAAATCTAGTATTTGAGATTTAGAGGTGAAGTACGCCAAAAATGAACTAACCCAAACATCACTTAAACCAGCAGAATTAAAAAAATCTGTAAAAACTCCATTATTTGAAGCTTTTTTCAAAAATTTAGTTGCCAATTTAATTGATTTCTTATTAGTGTTACACTCAATATCTAGATTAGAATAATTTGCTAGATAAACATTTTTAAACCCTACTATATTTAACTTATGTACAATCACTGTATTTATTAACTTTTCGAGTTCTGAATTCCAATATTTATAATTGAAAGATTTAATATTATTGTAGGCTTTGAATAATTCATGAAAAGCTTCGTCATAGAGCTTAAGGACGGTTTCATCTTGATACAATATTTTTTTGAAACCTGTTTTATTAAGGGTTTTAAGGGAAAAACCTTTTACCATAAGTTTATTTAAGGCATAATTGTATTGTTTACTTTGATAATCTTGTTCAATATCTTTGATATCATCAAGTATTTGAAATGAAAAATAAAAGCTTCGATGTGATTCAAGCAATGAATCATAAACATCAACAGAGAAATTTAAAATAATATTTAAAGCATCAATTACTACTTTACCAAAAGCTGATTTAAAATCTGAAAGTTGCCTAAAACTCACTTGATTATAATCCAAAACATCTACCTTTTCAATTTGAAAAGCTCTTAAATATTCATTTTTTCTTAGATGCCAAAATTTCCAAAAAACGGATGTTGATTCAAAAATTGATGAGAGAATTAAAATAGCCTATTCTTGACAGGTATTAATAATTAGAAAATCATCTAACTTAAGAGCCCTGTCATTATCTAATATATCATCAAGCATGATTATTGACCTATAGTACAAAAAACTAGCAATTGTCAATTGCTCAATCCTTGTATCATATTTTTTATCATCATCCAAAAATAAAGAAGGATAATAAAGATAGTAACTGGGGTTGTTATCTATAAAACTATTATTAAGTATTTTTTTTATTAGATTTAAATGAAAACCTTTATTTTTAAGATATTTAAATATCTTATTGTAACTAGTGTCTGCCAAATTGTTGTCTACAATTAACTTACTATACTCAAAATGCAACATATTAGTTTTAATTTAAGACATTAGTCTCCGAAAGCGATTAAAATATATTAGGAAAAAAACATTAAAGATTTTAAAAAATTAATGTTTGTATGGTAAAAAATATATGCGTAGAAAGGTAATTTTAACTAGACATCACAAGAACATTAAAAAAATCACTAAAAAACGATTGTAAATAGCTAAAATTAATTACGATTGCAAGTGTTTTTAAATGAAAAATAAAATTAGATTTTTATTACAATTCTGTAATTTATTTATAGATGTCGTCTAAAATCTGCAATTCTTCATTTGTAAATGGAAATAGTTCGTCATTGTACCAAGTTCTTTTCTTTTCAAATTTATCAACAACTCTATTAAAGGCCTTATTTTCATTAAAGTTATTTTTAATTTTCATGACATCTTTATTTAAATACGTATTTGTGAAAAAAATTTTATTTTCAAATTCAAAATCAATAATAGAATTATTCATTTTAGCATCAATATTATTTTGTGAATTAACATATGATAAAATATATCCCTTTTTACCAACTTTTTTAAATTTAATATCAAAAATCACTTTTGTTAGTCTTGTATCCAATTCATTGTTTAATTCATTTTTTTTAATGACAGTGGCTTTTTGAGATATTTCTACAATTGCTAAATTGTCTGAATCTAAGATCAAATAACCAGAAACATTGAAATTTTTAATTTCTGCCTTATAGTCTATCATATAATATTTCCCATTATTTTTAATTGCAGATCCTGAAAATTTTAAATTAAATAATTCTGGATTTTCCAACACTATATTACTATTTCTTGAAATATCTGACTTATTTAATACATCTGTTAAACCGCCAAAAAAATCAAATTTTTCATAATACTTAGTTTTTTTAACTCTTTCTATTCGTGCATTATATGGTCTATTTCTATTCTTACTGTAAGACAAAAATTCTGTTTCAATCATTTCTACTCCTAAACCATTTTCTTTCAGAATATACCTATGTAAGCCCTCTTGATTAAAACTTTCTGTTATATAATTTTTATCCAATCTATTTCTAACTTTGTGTAAAGTGTCAATTACGTTAAAGCTAGATATAACAATTTCATCTAATTCTATTGAAATAGGATATAAATAAATAGTGTCTTTTAAAACAAAATCTATCGGATTTTTTGTCTCGTAATTTATATGAGATATTATAAATTGCTCATTTGAATTAACTTTAAATATTCCATCTTCATTAGTAATTGTGCCTTTATTATCTGAAAATTCAATATTTGCAAACGTTACGGGTTTATTACTCAAACTATCTAAAATCAAAATCTTCTGAGAATAGAAATTAGCTGTAAAAAGTAGAAATATTGTTATTAATAAAAAATTCTTCATGTTAAAAATATTAAAAGCCATATGATATTTATCAAGAGGCTAGATGATAATAGATTAAATAATATTTTACTTATTCGAAAATATTAAAAGTAAGTTTAGCAGATACATTACCACTACAATCACCACTTGTTTTGCTACCACTGGATTCGTTGGATCATTCAGCCATTTCTAATCTTTGTTCAAGTTCTTTAACTTTAAAATCATCGTTGTTTAAATTTCTCATGTTATAAAGGTTTATGATTAATTATGTGGGCTAGAAGATTGAAAATCTTAATAAAGGGTAAATATTGTTAAACATTTTATTATTTATTTAGTAGCCAGTTTTCTCAATTTAATAGCTGTGAGTACTTTTTTGGTATAAAGTGGAAAATCAGAATTTTGAATCCAACCAAAATAGCCAGGTTCTTTCTCTAAGACATCTTCAACTTTTTTACCCTTAAATTTTCCAAACCCAAAAACCTCTTCATCATTTTTATTCATGACGAGAAACCCAGCGAGATCGGCGAATTTCTTATGTGCACTGTAGGTAGATAACCATTTGGTATCATTTTCTAAATCTGGATAACGATCGAGTTGAGATTTCAAAACCTCATAAGTAGCGTTGGTATCTGCCTCTGCACTATGGGCGTCTGTGAGATCTTTGTCACAATAGAATTTGTAAGCTGCTCCCAAGGTTCGCTTTTCTTTTTTATGAAAAATAGTTTGAACATCTACAGCATTTACTTTCTTAAGATCAAAATCAATTCCCGTTCTCAACATTTCTTCAGCTAATAACGGAATATCAAATCTATTGCTATTGTACCCCCCAAGATCACAACCTTTTATCATAGCGTTGATTTTCGGGGCGAGTTCACCAAACTTTGGCTCATTCGCCACATCTTCATCACTTATCCCATGAATTGCAGTGGTTTCTTTTGGAATAGGAATTCCTGGATTCACTTTCCAGGTGTAACTCTCTTTATTATTATTTTCAAAAACTTTTAGAATTGAGATTTCGACAATTCTGTCTTTTGAAATATTTGTACCTGTCGTTTCAAGATCAAAAAAACAGATAGGACGCGTCAACTTTAATTCCATTGTAGATATTTTATGCAAAGTTAGTATTTGAAGTCAAAGAAATCCTGAATTAACTAAAATTTGAAATAATTGACTTAAGCTAGACAATGTGTATGTGTCTTGAAATTTCGGAAAAAAAGATTAAATTACGTTCAAATCAATCCAATAATAGATGCCTTTAAAATTTGTATCCTATATAAGTTCCCAATCTCGTGTAATGACAAAGCAAAGTATTGAAGATTTCTTATTTCAGGTCAGAGATAAAAATAAGCAATTAGCAATAACTGGTATACTTTTACTTATCCAGGGAAAATTTGTTCAATACATAGAAGGTCCAGCTGAAGAAATTGATAAAGTATATGAATCTATAAGTAAGGACAAAAGGCACACTGAAATGATTATGCTGGATTCCGGGAGATTAACAGAGCGTCAATTTAAAGACTGGTCTATGGCCTACAAGGAAGTGGATGATAAACAGATCAAAGAAATTGTAGGAAAAGAAGATCTTCACCTGGAAGATGTTTTCCTGAATGATAAAGACATTAAAAATCATCCTGTATTGACTGTATTGTACGATTTTGTAAAAACACTTTCAAGCTAAAAAACCTCCGGAAAATTCATTCCCGGAGGTTTTTTAATATTATTCAGGATTTTAAATAGGGTCTCAACTAATCAACTCGAGACGTTTTTATTTTGAATTACTCTTTTCGTAAGATAACCGCTTCAGCTTTTTCTGAAATGGCTTTAGCATTCAAACCATACTTATCAAGAAGCATAAGTGGCTCTCCGCTTTCACCAAATGTGTCTTCTGTAGCTACAAATTCCTGTGGCGCTGGATGATTAAGCGCCAAAGTTCTGGCTACACTTTCTCCAAGCCCTCCAAGCATATTATGCTCTTCTGCAGTCACAACACATTTTGTCTTTCTTACTGATTTTAGAATAGCAGTTTCATCAAGTGGTTTTATAGTGTGTATATTGATAACTTCTGCAGAAATCCCTTTTTCATCCAATTCCTTAGCAGCTTCTAAGGCTTCCCATACCAAATGTCCGGTTGCAATAATCGTTACATCGTTGCCTTCAGTAAGCGTTACTGCTTTTCCGATTTTAAAAGTTTGATCTACTGGTGTGAAATTGGCCACTTTTGGCCTTCCGAATCTTAAGTAAACTGGTCCATCATATTCAGCGATGGCTATTGTAGCTGCTTTCGTTTGATTGTAATCACAGGTATTAATAACTGTCATCCCCGGAAGCATTTTCATCAAGCCCAAATCTTCTAAAATTTGGTGAGTTGCTCCATCTTCACCTAATGTTAAGCCGGCGTGAGAAGCGCAAATTTTTACATTTTTTCCTGAGTAAGCAACAGATTGTCTAATTTGATCATAAACTCTACCCGTAGAAAAATTGGCAAAAGTACCTGTAAAAGGTATTTTTCCACCAATGGTCATTCCTGCGGCAATTCCAATCATATTGGCTTCAGCAATCCCTATTTGAAAAAATCGGTCGGGGTGATTGTTTTTGAATTCGTCCATTTTGAGAGATCCTGTCAAATCTGCACAAAGTGCAACTACATCTGGATTAGATTTACCAAGCTCTGCCAAGCCAGCCCCAAATCCAGAACGTGTATCTATATTTCCTGTGTTCTTATATGTTTTCATACGCCTCCCCTAGCCCCTCCTAAGGAGGGAAATTCCGGGGTTATTTTTTAATTAATATTTTGCTTTTTATAATCTTCATGTGAAGAATGTTTTATCGAATATAGAAACCCTACCCTTTGAAAAGGTTAGGTGGGGATACTAGTAATCTCCAAGTGTCTCCGGGTTTTGTGATAAGGCAACTTCAAGTTGCTCATCATTCGGAGCTTTTCCATGCCAAGCATGAGTTCCCATCATGAAATCAACACCGTTTCCCATTTCAGTTTCCATCAAAATCACAACAGGTTGTTTTTTGCCAGTCAGGGCTTTAGCTTCCGCAAGTGTTTTCTTAATAGCTTCGATATCGTTTCCTTCTTTTAGCTCTAAAACTTTCCAGTCGAAAGCCTCAAACTTTTTCTTAAGATCTCCAAGTGGCAAAACATCATCTGTCGCCCCATCGATTTGTTTTTTATTGTAGTCTATCGTAGCGATAAGATTATCAACTCCTTTAGAACCCGCGTATAGAATCGCCTCCCAGTTTTGACCTTCTTGTAATTCACCATCGCCATGAAGGCTATAAATAAGATGTGAATCTTTATTCATTTTTTTGGTAAGGGCAGCTCCAATTGCAACAGACATTCCTTGACCTAGTGAACCCGAGGCAATTCTTACTCCTGGAAGACCTTCATGAGTTGTGGGATGACCTTGAAGTCTTGAGTCAATTTTTCTAAAGGTTTTGAGTTCTTCTACCGGAAAAAATCCTGATCTTGATAAAACACTGTAAAATACTGGTGAGATATGACCATTGGATAGAAAGAACAAGTCTTCATTTTTTCCATCCATATCAAAGTCACTGGAATACTCCATAACTTCCTGATAAAGAATTGAAAAAAATTCTGCGCATCCTAACGAGCCTCCAGGGTGGCCAGAATTGACTTGATGAACCTGACGAAGAATGTCTCTTCTGACTTGTGTAACAAAATCTTGCAAATGTTGTGTTGTTGACATGAGATATTTAAGAATTTTAAGTTGCTCAAAAGTAAGGATTTATTATAAAATACCGGTCTGTAGATTTATCAATCCGAATATACCTCAGCTGAATTAAAAGTTTGATAGAGTTGAGTATATTTGCTGGCTATTAGAATATATATGAAATTCGAATTACTAAGTAAAGACCCTAATTCTAAAGCAAGAGCAGGAAAAATTACAACAGAGCATGGCGTTATAGAAACGCCTATTTTTATGCCTGTTGGCACCATTGCTACTGTAAAAGGTGTTCACCAAAGAGAACTTAAAGAGGAGATAAATCCCGACATTATTCTAGGAAACACCTATCACCTTTATTTACGTCCAGGAACTGGCATCTTGAGAAAGGCTGGTGGACTTCATAAATTTATGAATTGGGATAGAAATATTTTAACCGATAGCGGTGGTTATCAGGTTTATTCACTTTCTGCCAATAGAAAAATTAATGAACAGGGCGTAAAATTTAAATCCCACATAGACGGCTCTACTCATCTTTTCACTCCTGAAAGCGCAGTTGATATTCAGCGAGAAATTGGAGCCGATATCATTATGGCTTTTGACGAATGCACACCTTATCCTTGCGATTATAAATATGCGCAAAGATCTATGCACATGACTCATAGATGGCTAGACCGCTGCATGACTCACATGAAGAGTACCTCACCACTTTATGGACACCAACAAACGCTTTTTCCCATCGTACAAGGAAGCACATATAAAGACCTAAGACAGCAGTCTGCAGAATACATTGCTAATGTTGGGGCAGAGGGCAACGCCATTGGAGGACTTTCGGTTGGTGAACCTGATGATGAAATGTATGCGATGACCGAAGTTGTAAATGCCATTTTACCTGAAGACAAGCCGCGCTACTTGATGGGGGTAGGAACCCCTTCTAATTTATTGGAAAATATAGCTTTAGGGGTGGATATGTTCGATTGTGTTATGCCTACCCGAAATGCCAGAAACGGAATGCTATTTACTTCCGAAGGTACCATTAACATCAAGAATAAAAAATGGGAAGATGATTTTTCACCTTTGGATCCAGCAGGTTACACTTGGGTAGATACAGAATATTCTAAAGCATATTTAAAACATCTTTTCTCCGTCAAAGAATTGTTAGGAAAGCAAATTGCTACCATACACAATTTGGGGTTTTATTTATGGTTAGTAAGAGAGGCTAGGCGACAAATCCAAGCGGGGACTTTTAGAACTTGGAAAGATATTATGGTTAAAAAATTATCGATAAGACTCTAATACTAGAACATTGAAAATTATAGATTGGTACATACTAAAACGCTACTTAACAACATTCGTTGCTTTGCTTTTGATGTTTATACCTATAGGCATCATCGTCAATCTTTCGGAAAAGATTGACGACAT
>Ga0306912_1001463_pt1 | contig 10628 bp, 6 predicted proteins | sample AntRauFillE10628_FD_190443 | JGI IMG/M metagenome (GOLD analysis project Ga0306912, IMG submission 190443) | Saline lake microbial communities from Rauer Islands, Antarctica - Metagenome Filla E10 #628 (v2) (version 2) | ecosystem: Environmental > Aquatic > Non-marine Saline and Alkaline > Saline... | reverse complement strand
GAGCGAGACCATTTTTCCAAAAGTCAGGCGCTTAGTGCGTAAGGGAATCCAACCACGCGTGCACGACGACCCTTATGACGACTGGGATGTTCACGAACCGCAGTCGCACGATCTGAGAGATCTAAAAGATGGCGCTCCAGCGACTTCTGAGGGACGCGAGTTGCATCCGGCGTGCCACGGCTCCAGTTACGTTGTGATTCGACGAGGATTTTACGAAGAGCTTGTTGATTCATGGTCTGTAGTGGGATTAAGTGGTTGAGTAAAATTAACGGAGTTCCTCCACCTGAGCCAAGGCACCGTAGAGATCCCCCTTCTCGGTATTACGTAAGGCCTTCTCGGCGCGCTGCGGGTCGCTAATGCAAAAACTCATGCCCTCGCCCTGCAGAATGATACGATCCTTAAAGCCGAGTTGCTCGTTGAGTGCCTCATCAAGCCGAACCCGGTTCTGCGGATCCATCTTCAGGTATTTGGCCGAGCTGAAGAGCTCACGCTGACGACGCTTGGCCTCTGCATCGCTCTCCTTCGAGGCCTCGGTGTAGCGACGGAGCAATTGCAGAAACTGACTTGGATAGACCCGGAGCAGGCACTCCGACGCATCGAACCAAGCAATGAAATAATCCGTTTCGTTCCCTGTAAGCGTCAGCCACTCACTCGGAATACTCACCCGCCCTTTGGCATCAAAACCCCGCTCATAAAAGGCAAGGTAGAAAGGGTAGCGCTCGTTTGTCGTGTCCATAGGCAAAGATTGGACTAAGAATCTTTAAATGGTATTTATTGGGAGTCAATGGGAATTTTTGGGATTTTGAACTTTTTCTAGGCGCAGAATCAACATTCTCTCCTTAAAGTAATCAACTGGAATTACCTCACCTATTATAAGTTATTAACTTAAAATTTGTATAGCCACTTGTATAGCCACTTTGCTCAAAAATTCCGTTTTCCGCAAAATTTGGAACATTGATATTCAACGCCTTACAAAACTCTAAATGCGCCCAAGTTGACTTTTAATCAATTGGTTCTGGGTTCAAGTCCCAGACGACCCACCATCCTTGGCAGGAGCGCGGGAACCGGTGAAGGATGTCACGCCGGAGACTTCACAACGTGGAGCGGAGGCGGACCCGAACAGCAAATCTCTTTCGCTCCTGATCGCTCCTGACTACGGCTAGGCAAGCCCACACCCGAACCTTTATTACGCTTACTTCTCCGGAGCGAGGAATATACGGAAGCCGATGGCATTACTCTCGGTATCCATCCGTGCCTCGGCCCGGGCCGCCGCGCGGGTGCGGACCGCGAAGTCCTCCCAGCTCCCCCCGCGCAAGGTATAGCGCTCGCCCCCGGTCCGGGGTGTAGGATCGATTAATTTACCCCCAGGTAAGCGCCCATTGTAGGCCTCCATCGTCCATTCGCTGACATTGCCGTGCATGTCGTAGAGTCCAAAAGCATTAGGCGCATAGCTACCCACCGGCTCAGTCCCATAGGTATCTGTCGAGCGCAGCCCCTCATCGAGTTCACGAGGATAGACCCCGCGGAAATTTCCGTTCGTCGTATCGGCTCGCTCACCGAAGTGAAAGGGCGTCGTGCTCCCGCCGCGGGCGGCATACTCCCACTCTGCTTCGGTCGGCAGACGATAAACATACCCCTCTGGCAGCCTTCCGGCAGCCCGCTCTTGTGCGGTCAGCGCCTGGCCAAAGGCATGAGCTTCTTTCCATGTCACCCGTTCGGCGGGATGCTTTGCTCCGATAAAACCGGCAGGCATGTGATCCATAATTTTACGAAACCCGGCCTGCGACACCTCATGGATGGCCGCCCAGAAACCTTGCGTAAAAATCACCTCCGTCCGCTCCCCTTCATTGGCCAAGCGCCCCTGCTCCTTAATGGGGCTCCCCATCTGGAAGTTCCCCGGCGGAATCCACGCGAGCCTAAAGCCAAGATACGGCATGGCCCAATCCTGACCGAGGGCCGGCCCTGGTATGGCCACGGGCTGGACCTTCCAGTCGAGATTTTCTTTGGGCTTAAGCTCGAAGGTCCTCACCATGGTAAGATAATTCTCAATCTGTAATTCAAATTCCACGGCTTCATTTGCCGGGACTTCGATCCTATCGCCCTCCCACTCGATTTCTTGCTGGTTCACGCGGATGCGGGGCTCCAGGCCAACCGGTAGGATAAGCCGCACCTGGCCCGGCCGCGGTGCCAGGGTGAAGCTCAGTTGTTTGACCTCGCGATCATTCAAGCTAAGTGTTTGGGGAGCCGAAACATAGAGCGGGTGCTCCAATTGAATGGAATAGGCTCCTTCGGGGACGACTTTCAATTCCGCCGAGCCAAATGGATAGCGCAGATCACCAAGCACCACCGAGGTGTCTTCCAGCAGGGGCCTGGCCTCCTCTCCAGACAGGCCCTCAAAGGTCGCCGCCACTTGGAGTTCAGCCGATTTCGGGACGAGTTCTCCCAGATCGACCACGATGTCTTGCCCGTGCTCGACTTCAACGCTCTGCCCCTTAGCGCGATAGTTCCCGAGCTGGGCGACAACCAAGTATTGATCGCTGGGCGCGATCCCATCTAGGACGACTGGGGAAATTCCGACATCGACATCGTTGACCGTGATGCGTGCGCCGGGGGGGCTGGTCCGAACGGTGAGACTGGCGGGCAGGGGGGTGAGCGGCGCTTCAATCCGGGAAACTTCACCCAAACTGAGTTCCTGATCCTTCAGGACAGTGGGCGCAAATCCCTCCTTTTTAACAATAACCTGATAGGTGCCGGCAAAAAGCCCTTTCTGCAGAGAGAAATTACCTTCGTCGTCGGTAGATCCGAGCTCGGTCTCCGCGTCATGTGCATCGATTACAGAAACAGACGCATTCGGTTCGGAGCGGACCTGAAGATTGGCCCAGGCGGGCAGCAGATTGAAGGTAACCTTCTCCGGGGGGCCTTGAGGGCGGGCTTCAATCACCACCATTTCGACCTGATCCACGTGGTGAGGCGCGGAGGCGAGGAGTTTATATTGACCAGGGATCACTCTCAGCTCCAGTCGACCGTTGTTGGAAATAAAGCTCTCCTCAGAGCCGGAAAACTCTATCTTGGAAACAGGCGGCTGAACCTCCACCACCAGATGAGGCACCTGCCCGTCGGCGGCAGTCTGGGCCACGTTTTTACGGTAGTCCACTTCCCCCGTAAAACTAGCCGTCATAAAAAAGGAGGCTAAAGCGACGAGAGTGACCCCAACTACCCCAATGAGGGAAAGGCGGTAAACCCGGGCGGCAAACACACCGCGTTCGAGAATGCCCTGGGGCACAGGGATACGGTCAATCTGACGCTGCACAAACCCGGCTCGCTCCGACTCGGCCTCCCCATCGGCATCTTTCAGCACATGGAGGGCCACCCGACAGGACTGAAAGCGCTCCTCATGGTTCCTTTCGAGGAGACGTTTCAAAAAAACATCCCACTGGGGCGGAAGGCCCTCCACCAGGGCTGTGGGCATGTCAAAATTAGCCCGTTTAGGTTTACGCCCGGTTAATAACCAGTAGCCGATGGTCCCCGAACAAAAGAGGTCGACCCGATAATCTTCTGCAATCCCCCCCTTGCATTCAGGGCTCATGACATCAAATGAATTGAGCCGACCGGGCGTCTGACTTGAAGCCAATGGAGAGATCGAGGCGGATACAATTGTCTCGAAAAGTTTCGTGCCGAGTGCCGCCTTTATCCCAAGCCCGAGCAGAGAAATCGATCCATCCTCCCGGATAAAGATCATATCCGAGTCAATATCCCGGTGATCGATTCCATGGGTGTGCGCATAACCGAGTAGGCCGAGCAACTGGGCCACTATGCGTGTCGTTGCCTCCGGGCCGATTCCTTGCTGACCGGGCTTGGCCTTCGCTTCAAAATACTGGCTCAGAGTTTGCCCCCGGACAGGGTCGAGAAAGATACAGATATGCTCATTGATCTCCAAACAGTCGGAGATTTTAGGTATCCCTTCATGGTCAAAGCCCTTCAGTGTTTTTTGCAGTGTCTGTAGGCGCTTCAAGAGCCGCATATCCTTACCCACTCGGTGGTGAAGGATTCCCACGGTCACATCGTGAAGATCACGAATGTGCTGCATGTGATAGTAATTGGCGATCAAGCCCGCGCAGAGGCACTTAACGACCCGGAAATTGCCAAAGCTCTCCCCCGGTTTGAACACCCGATGCTTGAGCTTTTCGCGGCTCTGCGCATTTTGTTCGGGCTTAGTTTCGTCGTTCTCCATTTTAAGCTAACGTCGTGCAAAAAAAGCGATGACGTAATCAATAATCAACTCCACAGAGGCGAGCTTGCCTTTTCCTTCGTAGCCGCAGGCCAGCATTCCCTCATCCGGCTCGATAAAATGGTAGTCCCGTTCGACCAGTGTGCGGATATTGGCCTGCGTGGCGGGATGCGCCAACATCTTACCGTTCATCGCCGGGGCAAGGATTACCGGCGCTTTCGTCGCCAGATGGATGGAAGAGAGAAGGTCCGGAGCCAGACCATGCGCAAAGAGAGCCAGGCAATGCGCCGTCGCCGGCGCCACCAGCAGCAGGTCCGCGCGGTCGGCCAGGTCAATGTGCCCCGGATGCCAGTCTTTTTCCTCCATCCACAGATCTGTGGAGACTGGATTGCGTGCCAGCGTCTGGAGCGTCAGGGGTGTAATGAAGCGCGCGGCGTTAGCCGTCATCACCGGATAGACAGAGGCACCCGCCTCGGTTAACCGGCTGGTAATGTCGGCCGCCTTAAAAGCGGCAATCGAGCCGGTCACACCTAAGATAATCGTGCGCCCTGTTAATGATGTTTTATCTGCTGCCACTGTGGAAGTAAATTGAGGGAACTCGACGAGACAAACAAGACTCAAGTCATGTCCCGCTTTAGAGCGCTTGACAGCTCATACGAGCAGTCAATGCTCCTCATGATTAACGCCATGCAAAAAGGTACCATCACCAAATACCGTCCCTTCCCTCAAATCGACCTCCCGGACCGACAGTGGCCCAGCAAGGTGATCGACCACCGCCCGATCTGGGCCAGCGTCGATCTACGCGATGGGAACCAGGCCCTAGCCATACCGATGAAGGTCGAGGAGAAGCTGGAGATGTTTGACCTCCTGGTGGCCATCGGCTTCAAGGAGATTGAAGTCGGCTTCCCCTCTGCCAGCGACACGGAGTTTCAACTCATCCGCCGACTCGTCGCAGAGAAGCGCATCCCGGAGGATGTGACACTGCAAGTCCTCGTACAGGCCCGCGAACATCTGATCCGCCGCACTTACGAGAGCCTTGAGGGCGTGCCCTCGGCAATCGTCCATCTCTATAATTCCACCTCTCCTCTTCAACGCCGCGTTACCTTCGGGAAAAGCAAAGAAGAAATCAAGGCCATCGCCGTGGAAGGCACACAGCTGGTCAAGAGCCTCGTGCCCACTATTCCCGGCACAAAAGTCCGCCTCCAATACTCGCCCGAGAGTTTTTCCGACACGGAGGTCGATTACGCGCTCGAAGTCTGCGAGGCAGTGATGGATGCCTGGGGACCCACCGAGGAGGAGCCCATCATCCTGAACCTTCCCGCCACCGTCGAAATGGCTACGCCGAACGTGCACGCCGACCAGATCGAGTGGTTCTGCCGCCACATGAAGGAGCGTAACAAGGCCATCATCAGCCTACATACCCATAACGACCGGGGCACCGGCGTTGCCGCCACAGAGCTCGGGCTCATGGCCGGAGCCGACCGGGTAGAAGGCACCCTCTTTGGCAACGGCGAACGCACGGGGAACCTCGACATCGTCACCGTTGCGCTGAACCTCTACACTCAAGGGGTCGACCCGGGGCTGAACTTCAGCCACCTCGATGAGATCCGCTCGATCTACGAGCGCGTCACCCGGATGTCGGTGCACGAGCGCCACCCCTACGCCGGGGATCTCGTTTTCACCGCATTTTCCGGCTCGCATCAGGACGCGATCAAAAAGGGTATGGACTTGCGGAAGCAGGAGCAGTCCGAGCGCTTTGAAGTCCCTTACCTGTTAATTGATCCGCAGGACATTGGCCGGACCTACGAGGCGATCATTCGCATCAACAGTCAGAGCGGCAAAGGAGGCGTCGCCTACATCCTCTCACGGGACTTCGGGCTCGAACTGCCCAAAGCCATGCACCCCGAAGTCGGCACCATCGTTAACCGTGCCGCCGATCAGCTCAGCCGGGAACTCAGCGCCGAAGAAGTGCATGCCGTTTTCATGCGGGAATATGTGAACCTCTCCACCCCGCTCGACATTCTCGCGATCGACCGCGAGGACTTTTCCAAAAGTGGAGAAGTCCGCGTCGAAGCCAACATCACGATGCGTGGTGAGTCCATGCAAGTCCCCGGCACCGGGAACGGCCCCATCAGTGCCTTTGTCGATGCGCTTGACCAAAAGGGCTGGAAAAACTTCACCCTGCTCGACTACCGCCAACATTCGATCGGAGGCGGCTCGAAAACGAAAGCTGCGGCTTACATCCAGATACGGCATAAAAATGGCAAGACCTACTTCGGTTGCGGCATCGATGCCAATATCGAACTAGCCGGGCTGCGTGCTCTGGTCAGCGCCTTTAATCGCGCGTCTTCAACTCCTCAAGAATAAGCTCACGAACAAGCTTCGGCTCGGGCTTTTCCCGGATGAGCTGTTGCAAGCCACTGAGCTGGCAACGCTCGAGAGAAAGCTCATTTCCTTCAGGCAGGAAGCCAATGATAGATTCCGGTTGTTTGATATGCCCGTCCAGGCGAATCTTTCTGGCAAGCTCCAAGCCCTTCGCCGCATCTTCCATCCAGACGAACATCAGGTTATAGTGCCTGCGCCGGTAGGCTGTACCGCTGAGCCCATAGTCAGTGCTACGGTGGGGAGCATAGCCCAACTTGCGACAGATAGCCACGAGCGGATCTGTGGCTGCGGTCGGCCCTACAATCAGAAGATCGCAAGGATTCTCGACCGCGAAGCGGTCGGGCAAGTCGGCAGGCCCATGCGTGTCGCCACTGAGACGGATTTTATCGCTAAAAAGTTTAGTCCGCACCACAAAGCCGAACTCCGCGCCCTGACCGGCCTCACTATCAAGCCAAATCCGGCCCCCCATCGCCTGAACCAGTCGCTTACAAATAACCAGACCGAGCCCCGTGCCCTCATACCTACGCTTCGCCGAGGAGTCCACCTGGCTGAACGCCTTGAACAGTAAGTGCTGCTGCTCTTTGGATATGCCAAGCCCGGAATCGCTCACCCGAACCTCAAGGTATTCATGATCCGGTTGATCGAGGAACCCGATCGGTTCGAGCGGGTCCGGTCGCCTCTCCTCCGACAGTTCACCAACCACTCCCCGACGGACACTGACCTCGACGCTCCCTTTCTCCGTGAACTTGATCGCGTTGGACAAAAGATTCTGCACGACCTGTCGCAAGCGCTCCATATCCCCCATCGCGTAGTCGGAGAGCGCTTCATCAAAATTCAGTGTGAGCGAGAGGCCCTTCTCACTCGCCCGCATATTGAAGAGTTTGACAGAGTCCTCAAATAAGTGGCGAAGCGGGTATTCCTGGACTTCGAGATCGAGGTAGCCGGCCTCGATCTTCGAGAAGTCGAGCAGATCATTCACCAACATTAACAGACTCCTTCCGCTCGTGTGGATGGTATGCGCCAGATCCAGCTCTTCCTCACCCAAGTCGCTCTCACTCAGAAAACTCGATAAGCCAATGATCGCATTCAGGGGCGTCCGTATTTCGTGCGAGATCGCTGCGATAAAGTGACTCTTCGCTGCGTTTGCCACTTCGGCATTTTCTTTAGCCCGCTTCAGGTCAGTCTCAATCTGCTTCTGATCGGAGATATCTTGGGTGGTCCCCATGAGCCGTTTCGGCGCCCGATCCAGATAAAATTCAGCAATCCGCGCCCGATCCTGCACCCAAATGTAGTCACCGTCCGCATTACGGATGCGGCAGTCTATTTTTAACGTGCTCTTGCCTTCTTTAAAAAATTCATCGTAGGCCGCATCCACTCGTAGCTTGTCATCTGGGTGCAGTCTTTCCTTCCAAACCTCAGTAGGTGTCAACGCAGAATCATCATCCATTCCAATCAGTCGATACCAGTTCTCATCGCAGATCAGTTTTCTAGTCACAAAATCATGATTCCAGAAACCCATGCGAGCATCCCCCAGAGCCAGCCTCAGGTTGTGCTGACTCTCCTCGAAGCGCTGCTCGCGGATGCGAACGGCGGTTTCATCCACAAGAATTGAGAGCGTCCCAAAATCTTCGAGATGCTCGATATACAGCTTCAAGGTCAACCAATTCATGGCACAAGAACTGCCTGCGGCATCCGTCAGGTGAATCGAGCGATAACGCACCGAGTTACCGTCAGAATCCAGTGCCTGCTCCAGCTCGGCTTCCCAATCCTCGCCCAGGCTCACCGGAGCTTTGATCGAGCTGGATTCGAGTATTTGCTGTGCGCTCATGTCCGAGAAATCGGCCCAACGCTCGTTGACAAAAACATTCTGCCCTTCCCGGGAACGCACCCATACGCCGATCGGGAGGGAGTCCAGCACCTGGCGCAGCATATTTTCCCGCTGCTGTGCCCGCCCGCAGGCTTTCGCATGATAGCTCACGACCGATGAAGCGCAGAACGAAAACAAATAAATCAACAAAACCCACCCCACCCCAAAGAAGATCCCGCGCTCAGGTAGAACTCCCCATCCATAGACGTAGGCTATGCAGAAGATCGATGCGGCAATCAGCCCGGAAGCGATGGCACCGGCCAAGCGGTAACGCAGCCCCACTAAAACGGCCAGGCCCACGGCAAGCGGAGGGAGCAGCGAAGCACCTTCAAGAAACTCCCCCGTAAGCAAAAAACAGACCGCCACGACAACCCCCAAGGCCAGATAAATCAAGATACCTTCAAACCGCCCGAAGAGAGCGAAATAACCTCTGTCGTGTCGCTGATGAAAAATATTGGGCTTGAGCATCTTACCTAGGAGTATTCACAGAATCCGGGTGTGACGGCAAGACTTTTGCGCACCTTCAACGCCTTCACGACAGGCATTTGATCGCCATTTTTCGGCAGATTTCTTCTTGTTCATTCGGGCGTTCAATAATCCCCTCGAAGGCATCCGCAAAAGCCAGCTGGAAGTCAATCAGCTTCTTCAGCGGCACCCTTGCCGCCGCCTCCGCCAGGCGCCCCAGATACCAGGGATTCTGCGTAAAAACGTTTAAATTGCTCTTCTCGGAATTCTCCCCGAAGTGCCGCTCATAGGTTCGGCCCGCCGCTTCCAGATCAGCCTTCGAAATACCACGCCCACCGAGACGTATGGCCCCGGCATCAAGCAGCACCCGCAGTTGGATCATCAGGCGATTGCGCCCTTGCAGGCTCCCCAGTAGAGGCCGCGACTCCTTATTAGTAAAAAAATGCCGCCGCAGCGCATCGAGCGTCCACTCCAGTTTGAGCGAGAAAAAAGCATCCGTCGCTTCAAAGAAATCCCCGTCCCCGAAGTTCGGCACCAGCGCGTTGACCAGTTGCTCGCTTATCGGCTCATCACTACCATGCGCGAAAGTGCAGAGCTTGCGGGTCTCCTCCACGATCAACCGGGTGTTGCCGTTGACCTTTCCGATCAAAAGTTGCACCGCATTCCGGTTCATCGAAATCCCGGCTTTCACACATTCTTCTTCGATCAAGCTCGCACAGATCGCTGCAGCATCTTTACCGCCGGAAAGGACGGTAAAATCCGCCGCCTTTTGGCACCATTTATAGAAACTACGCACCTTGTAAACCGGCTGGGCCGTGATCAGCACCCCCACCGTCTCAGGATCGAGCCCGTCAAGCGCCGCTTTTAGATTCTCCAGCAAGTCCAGGGTGCCCTGCGCATTACCCGTCTGGCTGTTGGCCAGAAAACTCACATCCCTGAGCCAGACCACCTTGCGCTCGCCAAAGAGCGAGAGCGTCTGCACCGCACTGATAAAGCGGTTCATCGCCTCCTCCACCTCCGCGACATTGCCCGCGCGCCCGTCCACCACCTCTTTGGAGAGGTCGTCCATCAAGTCCTTCGTCTGCGCCGCAAACCATGCCTTACCCCGCTCCGAAACAAGATAGTCATCGTCACCACAGATAAATGTAAAAGGCTTTCCCAGCATAAGACCAAGAACTTGTGAGACCATCTGCCCAAGCGCAAGGCGGAAGCCACCCCGTAACGACAACCTCGTCGCGTGAGACGCAGACAACCAGATAACCCGCCCATAAAACTCTAATAATCAAGCAGGGTCATGTCAGAATGGCACGGACTTAAGCGTGTTTATCGGGCTCGAACTCAACGAGCGAGCCGTTGCCATCGCCCAGCTCGTGCTCTGGATCGGCTACTTTCAGTGGCACAAGAAAACCACCGGCACCGCCGACACCAAAGACCGCCCCCTCCTGCCCAAACAACAAACCATCATTCAGCAAGACGCCGTCCTCGCCTACGACGCCAAGACCCCGCGCAAGCAAAACGATCAATTCGTCTGCATCTGGGATGGCCGCACCACCAAGCCCCACCCCGTCACCGGCAAAGAAGTGCCCGACGAATCCGTCACCATCCCCGTTTACGATTATTCCAACCCCCGCCGCGCCGAATGGCCGGAAGCGGATTACATAGTGGGCAACCCGCCCTTCATCG
>Ga0306912_1001461_pt1 | contig 10631 bp, 8 predicted proteins | sample AntRauFillE10628_FD_190443 | JGI IMG/M metagenome (GOLD analysis project Ga0306912, IMG submission 190443) | Saline lake microbial communities from Rauer Islands, Antarctica - Metagenome Filla E10 #628 (v2) (version 2) | ecosystem: Environmental > Aquatic > Non-marine Saline and Alkaline > Saline... | reverse complement strand
ATCAAGCGCCGCCGACTGCAGCCGGGACAGCAACTGCATATGAGTATATGCCGACGGATGGCACACAAGGTTTTCACATAACGGGCGTAGGGACGGATACCGCTGGCTCTGGTCAGGATGTTATGGGCTGGTGTTGACGGTTTAACATTGGCCGTTTGTCGGGCAATTAATACAGGTCTGGGTTTGACCGCGGCGCCAACTGTAGAGGGAACTATTGTTGTCATGTTTGATCCAGCTTCGAGTGCTGCTGGTGATAATGCGCATAGTTTTAATTCTAATCCTGGCGAAGCTTTTGCCTGCGTCGATAATACAAATAATAACTATACTTATTATCACGCTCTGGTGGAACAATAAGATTATCCGGAATACAAAGACTGATTTGCCTTTCGATTTGAATACGGCAAAGGTCTGTCCATAAAATGATGTATTTTAACCTTAAAAACGAATCAGAGTTTCATTTTAAGAGGTAATGCTGATATTGACATAATGGCATAAATACTGGCCTATAAGCCTTTTTTATAGGCTGCCACGTTTTTGCCATATTTTCTTTATATACTTTGGATAAAAGAAATATCTTGTGCTATTGTAAATTAGGACTTGCGTTTAACGACTAGGGAAGAGAAGTGACATGAACATGAAACAGTTTACAAGAAACGAACACGGGAACGCTTTGTTCCTTATTTTGATTGCAGTGGCACTATTTGCGGCGCTGTCTTATGCCGTAACTCAATCGGGCCGTGGCGGCGGCGGTGTCGACCGTGAGCAGGCCTTGATTTCCGCTTCACAGGTTACCCAGTATGGGGCTGGTCTTCGGACAACAGTGACCCGTATGGTGATTACCGGATCTGCCGTAACCGATCTGGAATTTGATAGCAATAACAGTGATCCCACCAATGAAGTCTTTCATACATCTGGTGGTGGCGCTGTAGACCAAGCACCGCCCGCTACAGCAGGAACAGCAACCTCCTATACCTATATGACAACTGATGGTACGAATGGCTTCCATATTATCGGTATCGGTACCGATACGACAGGTAGTGGCCAGGATGTTATTGTTGGTGTTGATGGTTTGACACTGGCCGTTTGCCGGGCAATTAATACAGGCTTGGGTTTGACTGCAGCGCCAACCGTAGAGTCAACCGCTGTTGCCATGGGAACGCCCCTAGCGACTGCGGCAGGTAATACAGCGCATACCTTTAATTCCAATAGTGGTGAAGCGTTTGCCTGTGTTGATAATACAGGTAATGATTACACCTATTACCATGCGCTGGTTGAACGTTAATTTGATGTAGAGATAATTTAGTTAAGATAAAGCGGCATCGTCAAAAACGGTGCCGCTTTTTTTATTGTAGGGTGTGAAATTGTTATTTTAACGCCGCGACCTCATTTTTAATCCGGTCAAATTCACCTTCTATTGCAATGATTAAGTGGGCTTCGGGGCGTTGGCCGAGATCGGCTATGCCTTGAACCTTATCGGCAATATCTCCCAGATGCGGGCAGCAGGCTGACCGGGCTGCGCCTTTCAGACTATGGGCTGTTTCAGCAACCGCAATGGTCTCCCCATTATCATAGGCGGTGCGAAGTTTTTGAATTTGCGGCGCTGTCATATCGATAAACATCTGTAACATTTCTTTGACGCTGTCGTCATAACCGCCAAGCAAATCATCAATAGCATCCATGCTGATTGCCGGCTCATCGGGTGGCGTGTATAGATCAGCTTCAGGTTCGGATGGTGGGGATTCTGGCACTGTTGTGGCGGCCTCCTCATGGCTTTCTTCATTTTCACGGGCTTGATTACGAAGCCCTGCTGCAATGGCTGGCGCTTCCGCATCTGTTGCTGTTTCTTCCGTTTCTTCAGTATTATCTTCGTTCAATACACCCCAGCGGATAAGCAATTGGCGGAATTGCCCCAGACTGACAGGTTTTAGCAGGCATTCATTAAAACCATAAGACAGATAGGCTTGTTTCTGGGCCATTTGCACATCTGCGGTCAGAACAACAACCGGAAAACCGTTATGCTGGTCTATGTTTTCCTGTTCTTCTATCGAACGGATACGTTTAACGACTTCATAGCCATCCATTTCCGGCATATGCAGGTCGGTAAACAGAATGCCATGTTTTCCCTCTTCCAGTTTTTTGATAGCCTGCAGACCGTTTTCGACAAAATCGGCTTCAACACCCAGTTTTTTAAGTTGTCTTTGTAAGACATCCTGAACCGCTGGCGTATCTTCGGCAATTAAAAGCCGTTTAGGCCGGTTGGGGTCAAGACTGCCTTGATTTTGGCGGGCGGCAGATTTTACAGATTCACCCAGACCAATGCGGCTGGCCGGTTTCGAGAGATATTTTGCCCCAAGCGAGCGCGCCGAATGTTGCATGCCGTAATCATCGCGCACGGTATACATGATAAGGCCCACGAAAGGCTGCAAATCTGATATTTCTTTCATAAGATCAATACCCAGCCCGTCAGGCAGCCCCTGATCAACCAAGGCCACATCAAACCGCCGGCTTTTGGCCATTTTCAGCCCTTCTGCATAGGTCGGTACGCTGGTTACAGAACCCCCCATCGATTTCAGGGTGCGGACAATTTCACGTGCACCTGCAGGATGATCCTCAACCGAGAGGATCACAAGCCCGTCAAGATCGGGCAGATCCTGCGGATTGGTTTCATCCGCTGCCTCTGTCGGAATTTCGAACCAGAAGGTAGACCCTTTGCCTTCTTCGCTGAAAACGCCGATTTTACCATGCATCAATTCAACCAGTTTCTGGCAGATAGACAGGCCAAGTCCCGTGCCGCCATATTTGCGGGTGGTCGAGTTATCGGCCTGACTAAAAGCCTTGAACAAGCGTTCAGCCACTTGATCTGTCATACCGATGCCGGTATCAATAATCTCAAAGCGCAGCCCGAATTTATCCTTGCCGGGGACATCGATATGCTGGACATGGGGGACAATACGTAAGGTAATGTTACCTTTTTCAGTGAATTTCAGCGCGTTACCAACCAGATTAAGCAAGATCTGCCGCAGCCGTGTTGGATCGCCAACAATAACCGGCGGGATGTCAGGATCAACATCGACTTTCAGCTCGACTTTCTTGCCTTGTATTTTGACTTCCATACATTCAACAATGCCAAAAGCCAGTGTCCGGACGGGAACTTCCAGAACATCAAGCTCCATCTTATTGGCATCAACTTTGGCAATATCCAGAATATCGTCCAGAATGGTCAGCAGGCTGGTGGCGGAGCTTTTTGCAGTGCCAAGCATGGAGTAAACATCGTCACTAAGGTTGCTTTCATCTGATACCAGCTCTAACAGGCCATAAATGCTTTGCATGGGGGTGCGGATTTCATGGCTCATGGTCGCCAGAAAGCTGCTTTTCATTTCTGTCAGCGTTTCAGCCTCGGCAACTTCAGCTTTGATGCTGGTGACATCCTTTGCCACAAGCAGCCATTCATTATCTTCATAGGAGGTCAGGGTCAGATTATACCAGCGACCTTCGCGCTCAACGGTGGCTTCCCCTCCGCCAGTCTGGGCGGTGGCGTTAAGTTCATCGCCTTGCGTTTCGCCAAACAAGGCGTACAGGTTGACCTGTTCGGTCAATCCGAACATTTTACGCATCCGGTTATTGGCGTTCTGGATTTCAAAACCATTGTCACTGCGCACAAGAACACCGATACCGACAGGCAGAGCATTCATAAGTGATGTCTGTGAAATCGTTGACTGATCAGCCATTTATGAACTCCGTCCTGAAAAAATAAAGCTGTTGAAGATCAACACATCTGTGTTAAATATAGGCTAGACAATAACCCTTAATAAAGAGTGTAAAGCATGGCATACAAGCTTGCAATCGTTGGCGCAACCGGCAATGTCGGACGGGAACTATTAACCAGCCTGTCGGAAAGTGAAATTCTGAAATGTGATGAAGTGATCGCACTGGCCTCAAGGAAGTCTTCCAACCGGGAAGTTTCCTATGGCGAAGATAAGGTTTTGAAAGTCAAAGCGGCAGAAGATTTTGATTTTAGCGGCGTTGATATCGTTCTGGCCTCGGCCGGTGCTGTCGTTTCTGAACAAATTCTGCCCAAAGCCGCCGCTGCCGGGGCGGTTGTGATTGATAACGGTTCGTTCTGGCGTATGGACCCTGATGTACCGCTTGTCATTCCCGAAGTGAACCCCGAGGCTTTACGGGATTTTAAAAAGAAAAATATTATCGCCAATCCGAATTGCTCAACCATTCAAATGGTTATGGCCTTGAAGCCCTTGCATGATCTGGCCAAAATCAAGCGTGTTGTTGTATCAACCTATCAATCTGTATCCGGTGCCGGTACGGAAGGCATGGATGAATTGTTCAATCAGACACGTCAGGTATATATGAATCAGCCGTCGGTGCCGGAAATCTTTTCCAAAAACATTGCTTTTAACGTGATCCCCCAGATTGATAAATTCATGAAGGACGGATCGACCAAAGAAGAATGGAAGATGCGCGTTGAAACCAAGAAAATTCTGGATGAGTCTATCGAGGTTACTGCCACCTGTGTCCGCGTTCCGGTTTTTGTCGGGCATTCTGAATCTATTAATGTTGAATTCGAAAGTCCGGTCACACCAGCGGCCGCGCGTAGAGCTTTACGCGAAATGGAAGGCGTTCTGGTTATTGATAAACTGGATGAAGATGACGGTTATGTTACGCCATCTGAAATTTCCGGTGATGCGGGTGTTTATGTCAGCCGCATTCGTCAGGATCCGAGCAATCCCAATGCTTTGAATCTATGGGTCGTTGCCGATAATCTGCGTAAAGGCGCTGCGCTGAACACCCTGCAGATTGCCGAGCGCATGATTACAGATAAACTGATCTAGGTACCATTCTGGCACGGCATGTTCTAGAATGGCTTTGCCTGTTGTTGAGATTAACCCTAAAAGATATATATTATTTACGGGTATTCGTAGAAGAGGTGTTTTAATGTCTAATAGTAGCAAAGGGAACGCTCTGTTCTTAATATTGGTTGCTGTTGCCCTGTTTGCCGCTTTATCTTATGCCGTTACACAAAGTAGCCGTGGTGGCGCTTCTATTGACAAAGAGGAAGCCCGCTTAGAAGCCTCCAAAATTTTACAAACCAGCGCATTTTTTAAATCAAATCTGGATCGTTTTATGTTGATCAGCGATCTTGATATTCGAGAAATTAGTTTCTGGGGAAGTCACGGAGAATGGGGATACCGGAATAGCCCGACATATCCTGCTTCCCGGCATTTTCTCTATTCCGCTGGCGGCGGACATACATGGCCAGAAGGTGGTTGGAGGCTATCGGCTTCTTCTTATGTGCCCGGGTTCGGACGATCGACAAGCTGTACAGCATCCGATCCGTGTGGCGATTTATTTCTAAGGCTAAGAGTACCTCTTGAAACCTGTATGGCGCTTAACAAGATGGCAGGAATAACCAATACGGATGGCAAACCACCCGTAGACACCGGTGATTTTTCAGATACTCATTTTAGAGGAACATTAGGTACTTTTGTATCCGGATCAAACGCATTTGATGGTAGTAATGATGAAAACACAGGAAAGGTTTTTGGCTGCCTCGAAACACTTCAGGGCTACCGGGGCGGGCCCGGTGCTTATTATTTCTATTATGTATTAATGACAGATATTGACGCATAAAAGACATAATATGTGTTCTATCTTTTATTCATCAATTTAATGGTAGTAAATTGATGAATGCCGAAGCCGTGTCAGGAGAGCTGTTTTATTTAACAGGTTCCGGCTGCGGGGGCATATGCCCGAGCGTAAACTCGGCATTTTCATGAAGCTCGACATGTCCGGCGGCAGGTTGGATCTGATTTAAACGTTCGATATTCTGCTTGGCAATGGCTGTGGTTTGAACCGGGGTTTCCGAAGTTTGCTGAATAAGGCCAACGCCAAGTAAACCGACGGTTACAACGCCAACGGCCATGAGCATGCCCGCGATCATGACTTTGGATAACGTGTTTGGTTTTGTTTTTTTCATAGCAGTATTCTCCAGAATAAAATTTAACAGATTTCAGTTTAGCAAGAAAATAGAACAGAGGACAAGCCGTTAAAATCTGTTGCCTTTTCAATCAAAATCCATCTTAATAGCCCTGCTATGTCATTATTTTACCTTTTTATATTAGCGATCGTGCAGGGGATTACCGAATTTTTACCGGTCAGCTCCAGCGCGCATCTGGTCTTATTGCCGGGAATTACCGGATATGAGGATCAGGGGCTGATTATTGATGTTGCGGTTCATGTCGGTACTTTATTGGCGGTACTGCTCTATTTTCGGCATGATATTCTGGCGATTATCGCCGCCTTTACGCTTGATCTGGATAATCAGAGTGCAGAGGTCTGTAAAAACCGCCGGTTGGGTAAGATGGTTGTTCTGGCCTCGATCCCGGTTGTTATTGCGGGTCTTGTGATGCATATCTATTGGCCGGACGGTATCCGTGATCCGTTGGTGATTGCGGTTATGACGCTTGTTTTCGGGGCTTTGTTGTGGTGGGCCGATCAGCGACACTGTGATACGAAGCCTCTTGAAACATTGAATCAAAAAGCGGTTCTGTTTATTGGTGTTGCGCAGATTCTGGCCCTGATACCCGGTACCAGCCGGTCAGGGGTAACAATGACAGCCGGTCTGTTATTGGGCTTGAACCGGGTTGAAGCGGCGCGGTTTTCCTTGCTTCTAAGTATTCCAGCCATTCTTGGTGCCGGTTTACTCAAAGGGATTGAAATTATTCAAACCGGCAATGCCGCGCTTGGGCTTGATGCCCTGATCGGTGTGGCGCTGTCCTTTGTCATGGCTTATCTTGCCATTACTATCATGATGCGCTGGCTCAAGAGATCCTCCTTTACGCCTTTTGTTATTTATCGCATGATATTAGGAAGTGTTTTACTTTTGTATATTATGCTCTAAATCACTGTTGTTGACCGGAGAATTTATTATGAAGCGTTCCTTTTATCTTTTGGCCGCTCTGGCCTGTTTTATGACCCCTGTGGCCAGTAGCCATGCCCAGCAGGACATACCCGTGCAGCGGGTCGTGTTATCAACCAGCGGCCTTGCCTATTTTGAACATGGCGCCTCTGTTTCCGGCGCTGAAACCCTAAGCTTTCCGGTTCGGGTCGATCAGGTTAATGATCTGTTGAAAAGCCTGCTGGTTTTTGATCCGGAAGGCAGCCTTAGAAGTGTGACTTTACCGGGCCAGAAACCCTTGGAACAGGTGTTCCGTGATTTGCCTTTTACACAAGGCGATCTTAATCATCCGGTCTCTCTTTTGAATGCGTATCAGGGGGCCGCGGTTAAAATCACCGATAGCGGCCAGAGTTATAGCGGGCTTTTGATCCAGATTGTTCCGGAAACCGAGCAGGTTAATGAACGATCAGTGACCCGTCACCGGATTTCGCTTTTGACCGAAAGCGGTCTTAAAAGCTTTATTTTTGAAGACGTGCAAACCGTCGCGCTTAGCGATGAAAAGGACCGTAGTGAAATTCAGACAGCATTGAATGCCGTACGCGAAAACGGAGAGGCCGGTCAACGGCAACTGCGCATTAACCTTGCCGGTGATAGCAATCGCGCTGTGACCTTGTCTTATGTCGTTGAAGCGCCGCTGTGGAAAACAGCATACCGCGCTGTTCTGCCGGATCAAAAATCAGAAAACGGCCATCTGCAAGGCTGGGCTGTTATCGAAAATATGACCGGTGGGGATTGGCGCGATGTTCAATTGACACTGACCTCAGGCAATCCGGTGACCATGCAACAGGCATTGTACCCGTCTTATTACGTGTCCCGCCCTGAAATTCCAGTTGAAGTTTTTGGCCGTGTCATGCCGCGTCAGGATACCGGCGCCATGGATCTGGACACCAGAGAAACCGCCAGCCAGTTTAGTGACAGACGCCGTCAGGAAACAACACAAGCAGATAGCTTTAGCGGTGGTATGGCAAAAAGCATGGCAATGCCGGAAATGGCTGCGGCACCGTCGTCCAGCCGCGCCAATATGGCGCAGGCCCAACAGATTGCCAAAAGCACCGAAGCCACAGCACAAATTGTTTTCAAATTTCCCGGACGATTTGACCTTGATAGTGGTAAGACAATGATGCTGCCGTTTATTGACCGTGAAATCAACATGGAAACCGTGGCGCTGTATCAGCCAGATGTAGAACCGGAGCATCCGTTTCTATCGGTCTTTTTGACCAATGAAGGTGAGACCAGCCTGCCGCCCGGTATCCTGACCCTTTACGAAGAAGGTGCAGGTGAAAACGCCGAAGATGGTTTACGCTTTGTCGGTGATGCCCGGCTTGATTTATTGCCAAAAGGCGATAAACGCATGATCAGCTATGCGCTTGATAATAAAACCCGTATTGACCGTGAATTTAAACATAATCAATTCCGCCATAAGATGACAGCCAGTGAAGGCGTGCTTAGAACATCGGTCCAGTATCGCGAGGAAACGGTTTATACCATTGATGCGCCGGCTGAAGAAAAGCGGGTGGTGATTATCGAGCATCCGCGCAAGGCGAATTATGAACTGACCGGTGCTGATAAGGATGACGTTGAAATCACGCCAACCCATTATCGCATTCGCGTAGCTGTTGCAGCGGATGAAACCGTAACCCGGAAGATCATTCTGGAGCGCACGGGATGGGAATCTATCCGTATCGAGAATATCAACCTTAACCAGCTGCGGGCCTATGCGTCTGCGGACGGTAAGCTTGATTCCAAAACACGTTCTGTTTTTGAAGATCTGGCCAAGCATCGTCAGGCGATGGCGGCGGTTAAACAGCAGATCAATGACCTTGAAGCCAAACGTCAGGAAATCTACAAGGATCAGCAACGCTTGCGCCAGAATATTCAAAGCCTGTCGGGTAATTCCGATCTGCGTGACCGTTATCTTGAACGTATGAATGATCAGGAAGATTCTCTCGAAGACATCGCCGAAGATCTTGATGATCTGAACAAGGCCTATCAAGAAAAACGCAATGATTTACAACAGTATATTCGCGGTATTAAATTTTAAGATCCGCGGCCTGATACAGTTCTGTCAGGATATCTTCAGCCTCGCTTAACGTGGTAGGTGGTGAGCTGAGCTGATCAAACTGCTTTAAAAGCAAGTCTTCGAGCATGGGTGAAATATTCTGCGATTCAATATTCTGCAATCCACTTAGCCGTAGCACACCCTGAATACGTTTGAATAGCCGTAAGGCTTGTTTTACCTCTGCCACTTTTGCAGCGTCAATAATGCCGGCATCACCAAGCGCCGTTAACAGGGCGCGTGAATCCTTTTGCAATAGCTCTGGATTATCAGCCGCATGTAACAAAGCAAGATATTGAAGCTTTAGCATAATATCCATCAAACCGCCGCGGTGATATTTCACCGCCCACAGGTTGTCAGTTTTGAATTCACGAAAGGTTTTCTCAATTAGCTTGTCTATTTCGGCGCTAAGATCATCGGGATTACGGCACCGGGTTAAGATCGCGCCTAATCTATCCTGAACCTTGTTATTAAAGGCCGGATCATGGCCGATCGGGCGGGCACGGATCAGACTTAGGTTTTCCAGTAACCAGGAGTCATGGTTATAATAATGTTCAAAATCGGCCATACGGATGGCCATGGGGCCGGCATCCCCATGTGGGCGAAGCCGAAGGTCGGTTTTATACAAACGGCCTTCCTGCATGCGGACGGAGAGGGCAGTATTAATCCGCTGCATCAATCGTGCATAATATTGCCCGATCAATAATGGCGTGTGACCATCACTGACGCTGGCGGTCTTATCGGCATCATAGAGCATCATCATATCCAGATCAGAACCGATCGTCATTTGCCGGCCACCAAAACGGCCAAGCGCCAGCAGGCAAACCTGTCCCCCGGGTATTGTGCCGTGTTCGGCTTCGAAAATGGATTGGATGTCTTTTAAAATCTGCAAGCTTGCCGTTTCGGCAACATCGGTAAAGAATGCAGCTGTTTTCTCAACAGGGGTGACTGATTTTAAAATCTGCAATCCGGCTCGAAAGCGCTGTTCACGGGCCCAGCGGCGGATAATTTCCAGACGCGGTTCCAGATCAGATTCCAAAGCCACACACAGATTAAGATCTTCGCGTAATGCGCCCAGATCAGGTAAATTCTGCATGATGTCTTCCAGTAAGACAGCATCAAGGCTTTCGGGATGACGGGCCAGATAATCGCCTAAACGGGGAGCAATGCCAAAAACCAGAGCCAGAATATCCAGAATTTCCGGATTGTGTTCAAACAGGGCAAACAGGGATACGCCGCTGGTCTGTTGTTCAAGAAAGCGGTCAAAACGGGCAAAGCCGGTATCGGGATCTTGCGTTTTACCAAAGGCCCGTAAGATCTGTGGCACCAGATGGGTTAAAATTTGCCGCGCGCGGGTGCTGCGCGTTGCCCTGTAATGACCATGATGCCAATCGCGTATACGCTCGGCAATATGGCGCGGGTTTTTAAAACCAAGGCTGGATAAGGTTTTCATCGTCGCGGCGTCTATATCATTGCCGGTAAAAACCAGACGTGCGCCACTATCGGCTGTCAGGCTACCGGTTTCGGCAAACAGGCTGGTAAAAGCATCCGAGACGATCTGGCGCATGTTTTGCAACTGGATGATAAAGTCAGCCGTTTTAT
>Ga0306912_1001459_pt1 | contig 10640 bp, 6 predicted proteins | sample AntRauFillE10628_FD_190443 | JGI IMG/M metagenome (GOLD analysis project Ga0306912, IMG submission 190443) | Saline lake microbial communities from Rauer Islands, Antarctica - Metagenome Filla E10 #628 (v2) (version 2) | ecosystem: Environmental > Aquatic > Non-marine Saline and Alkaline > Saline... | reverse complement strand
AATTGCAAGTATTAGACCTAAAAATAAGACTTTTCTTGCAATTTCAGTCTATCAAAAACCCAGTAATTATCAACATATGTAATTGAATAACATGTGTTTATGAAGTTTCTAAGGAGCGACTAAATAGTAAATTGCATAGTCTTCAAATAAGGCGTGTACTATGGGACCGCCTATTAAAGCATTAATGATTTGCGGGATGACAATGAAGAAATTGAAAATACCCATGTACACTCCCATTTTGGCGGGGGGTAAACTATCAATCAACAAAGCATAGGGCATAGATAGAATACTGGCCCAGGCAAAGCCGATTCCCACCATCCTTAATATCAGCCAGTAAGGATCATTAATAAAGTACATAGAGACTAGCCCTACTCCACCCGATAAAAGAGCCACTATGTGTACAAACTTTCTACTGGTTGCCTTAGCTAGGGGGTTCAGTAAAAACGCAAAGCCCAAGGCAAAAGCATTATACCAGCCAAAAAGGAAACTAGCCTGATCGCCGGCCGTATTAAAGCCCAAAGAATGTGTATCCTCTGGACTTAGGCCATAGTGATGCGTTGCTAAGGCCGAAGTGGTATAAACCCACATAGTAAATAAGCCAAACCACGAAAAAAACTGCACTAGACCTAATCTTTTCATACGGGTCGGCATCTTCCAGGCATCACGAAAAATATCACTCATAGAGGATTTCTCGGCTTTATGCTCGCCTTTTCCCCCTTGATATTTATGAAACTCTTTTGGTGGATACTCTTTCACCGTAGCAATGGTGTAAAGAATAGTGGTCATCAAAATAAAAGCGCCAACATAAAAAGACCAGATAACATTCGGCGTGACTGACCCCTCGGGTGCAATGTTGGATATTCCAAACCAGTTGGTTAAGATCCACGGCATAAAAGAACCGAGAATTGCCCCTGCACTTATTAAAATGGTCTGTACACCAAAGCCCAAAGTCCCTTGACTTTTAGGCAACATATCTCCTACCAGGGCGCGAAAGGGTTCCATGGAGATATTAAAGGAGACATCCATCAAGGCTAAAAAGGCAATGCCTATCCATAAAATAGCGGAAATACCAATAAAGTCGGTAGCACTCATACTTTCGCCCGCCACAATATTGGCATTGGGTAGAAAGATTAAACCTAAACTCGCGAGAATAGCTCCCACTAAAAAGTACGGTTTGCGTCGCCCTAATTTACCCCAGGTATTATCCCCCATATGACCAATAATTGGCTGGACAATTAAACCGGTGAGAGGTGCCACAGCCAAAACCAGCTCAGCTCGTGTACTTCCGCACCAAAGTTGGCTAAGATTCTACTAGCATTGCCGTTCTGCAAGCCAAAACCCATTTGAATGCCCATAAAACCCATACTGAGGTTAATAATGGCAGACATACTTAATTTAGGCTTTTCTAAAGCCGCAGTTTGGGCGGCATCAAAAGTGGGACTACTCATAGCTTATGGCTTTAATTAAAGAGAAGTACTGATCAATTTGAAGCTCTGGGGAGGAACGCTCAGCTCCGCATTCACCGCCTCGCCATTCATTACATCTTCGTATTGCGCATCGCCCTCTAAGGGTGCGGTTGTAACAAAACTCTGATCGGCTAGATTTACATAAACCAATAATTCGGCATCGTCCTTCATACGTTTAAAGGCATATACGCGATCGTTACCGGTATCAATTCTCTCAAAACCGCCTTGCTCACTGCCGTTTACCAGGGTAGGGTGCTCTAATTTAAGATGGGTTAATTTAGTATAGAATTCCGTCTGACTACTATCGGTCCAATCGATATGTTCTTTTTCGAAAAAGGCTAATCTTTTATTCAAGCCAGCTTCTTGTCCACTGTAAATTAAAGGCATACTCTGCGGTAAGGTGCTCGCTAAAACGTGAAAGTTCTGACCATTAGCGCCCATGCGTTCCCCTACGGTTCCGTTCCAGCTATTTTCATCGTGATTAGTGATAAAAAACATGCGATAATCGTCTTTACTATAGAGCGAGTCTTGCTTGCCTAAATAATGATCAATTTCATGCACCGACTTATCACCTCTAGCAATTTCGTTCATTAAGTGATGTAGTTCCCAACCATAGCTCATATCAAAAGCTTTCGCATGAAACTCTGGGCCTTCCGCCTCGGCAAGCATAAATATCGGCTTTAGCTCTTCCAGACGAACTCGGGCGCTATCCCAAAAGTCCATCGGCACCATCATCGCCATATCGCAACGGAAACCGTCAATATCCGCTTCCTCTACCCAAAAGAGCATATCCTCTTCCATGGCATTGCGCATGTCGTAATTATTGTAATTCAAGTCGGCCACATCACTCCAATCCTCTACTGGGGCAATTACTTCACCCTGCTCATTTTGCGAATACCAATCGCGGTGGGTATTAATCCAGGTATGGTCCCATGAAGTATGGTTTGCTACCCAATCTAAAATTACCTTCATCCCGCGTTTATGAGCTTCCGCAACAAGGTTTTTGAAATCCTCTAGGCTACCAAACTCAGGGTTGGTAGAAGCGTAGTCGGCTATCGAATAGTAGCTCCCCAAACTACCTTTGCGCTTTTCTTTACCAATAGGCTGAATAGGCATAATCCACAAGATCTTTACGCCGATCTGCTCTAAGCGATCTAAATGTTTAGTGAAGGCATTAAAGGTTCCTTCGGGGGTATATTGGCGGATATTTACTTCGTAAATAGAAGCTTGTTTACTCCAAGCTGGGGTGTTTTTTGTCATAAGAGTTGTTGGTTCTTTACTAGTACTTTCTTCTGTTTTGTTAGCGTTGGGTTTTTCCACGGGACTGTTGCATGCGGTTAAACTCGCTGCTAGTCCAAGGGCTAAAAGTTTTTTCATGGTCGGGGCTCTTAATAATTGGCATAGATGTGAAAACTCAGTCCGGGAACTGGCTCTAGGCCAATATATTCCATATTAGATTGAAGGGTTTTTGTCTGTTTATTAATCCTCTTAAGATTAGCAATTTCAAAAGGTAGCTTTACCTCACTGCTTTTAGAGCTGGTATTTAAAATACTGACAATAGTTTTTCCTAAATAGTCGCGCTTTATAATCACTAAGCTGCCTTCAATATAAAGTTCGGCACTGCCGTAGATGAGGGCCAAATTACTAGCGCGTAATTGATTAAGCTCTTGCACCTTGGCATAAAGCTCCTTTTCGTTAGCATCCCAGTTTTCAAAATACATCATCCTACGGTTGTCGGGATCATTGCCACCGGGCAGACCAATTTCGTCGCCGTAATAAGTGCAGGGAATTCCGGGAATACTATTATTGAAAGCATGTAAAAGAGCCAGCCTTTGGTAAGCCTGTTTTTTAGCTTGGGGAATTTCTCGGTCCCAACCCGCTAATTTAGAATCTTCATCAAACTTCACATCGCCGCTAGCGTAACTGATAAAGCGTGTACGATCTTGATTTCCTGTGATATTTCCCATCAAATGGTGATAACCATAAGTGGCCAAGCCAGCGTCAAAAACGTCTTTTAAGTGTTCTAAATTCTCTCCTGTGGCGAAAGCACTTACTGCTGCATCGTACATATTAAAGTCGAACTGCGCATCGAGCATGCCGGTAGATATGTAGCTATTTATGAGTCCTGGACTACCATAGGTTTCGCCAATTTGATAGAAAGGCTCCTTGCGTAAGGCGCGAATTTTTTTGGTAAGCGTGCGCCAATAAATCTCATCGATGTGTTTTGTGGCATCATGGCGAAAGCCATCTAAGTCGTAGTTCTTTACCCAAAATAAGGCGGAGTCTACCATGGGGTCCACAATTTCTTGGCGACGTAAATCTAAGGTCGGTAAATGGTCATCAAACCAAGTTGTCAATCGGTATTCATCCCACTTCTCAGTATTTTTAGTGCCGTCCGGTAAGTATAAATTAGTTGCCCAGTCTTTGTTATTTTGATAGATAGGATGATTAATGTGTACATGGTTCGCCACATAATCGAGAATCACGTTCATCTCTTCCGCGTGAGCCTCCTCAATAATCTGCGTGAAGTCGCTGCTCGTACCAAAACGATAATCTACCCGTACATTACTGATGGGCCAATAGCCGTGATAACCCGAAAATTTGGTGGTTACCTTACCCTTATTCCAAAGGCCCCAAGCATCGTCTGGGTTTTGTGTTATCGGCGAGAGCCAAATGCTATTAATGCCTAAATCTTGAAAATACTTATCGGCAATCTTTTGCTGCACCCCCGCTAAATCGCCCCCATAATAGTTGGCTTTGGGATGGATTAGAGAATCTTGTACTGGCTTAGTGTTAGCACTATCACCATCTTTAAAACGGTCTACCATTAAAAAGTAAAGACGCGCATTATGCCAATCGCTGCGACTTAGTTGCTCGGTTGAGTTGACCACCTGACCATATTCTAAGGGGATAATTTGGTCGCGACCTTTGTTCTCGCCCAAATAACTATAAATGCGAATAAAGCTACGTTTGCGTTTTTTGGCTTCGGCGGGAATTTCACTGATACAATAGCTGGGATAATTGCCTTTGCAGGGAGATGCCAAAACTGTATTATTCCACAAAACAATAAAGTTTGCTTCGGGACGCATGCGACGAATGCTAATAAGATTATCATCTGCGCCCACTTCAAAATTACCCGGCTGAATACTATCACCCTTTACTAAAAGAATATTATTAAAGCTGCCCATACCATTGCTTGCTTTGGCAGGATTGGCAGGGTCTACTAATTCTTCTCCATCTAAATACAACTTGTACTCGTAGCGGCCGGGCTCTAAAAGGTAGTTCCCCACATAAAACTTTCGGGTTTCTTTCAATGGCTTCGATGCTCGATTCCAATTATTAAAGGCACCTATCAGCCTTAGCTCTTTGCGTTTACCAATGGCCTTACGCGGTATTTTAATTTCTACCGCTTGCGCAGATGGCTTAACTAATACTAAGTTTTCAATTTCACCTTGATGCTTGAAAGAAAAGGAGGCCATCTTCACTTTCAGCCTGCCCACTAAAATCAGTTCTTCCGAACTTGTGCTAATATTAGTGAGCTCCTTTGGCAAGTCTAAATTGGAAATCTCATGGTCAATTACATAGTCGCTTAGGATGATGCGAGTGGTGTCGCGGCCCAATTGAACTGGCGTGTAAATCCCATGCATAGCGACTTGCGCTTGAGAGCTCAATAGACAAAGACAAAAGATTAGGAGTAGGTGGCTTTTTCGCATATTGTGCGGAAATTTAACAAAAATAATCATATGTGTAAATCGTACACTTATTTAATTTGCGAGGAGAGTATTAGTATATATGGAGCCGCGCCTTGCTAAATGGCTTGGCATTTTGTTCCATAATAAAAACACATTTTGATTTAGAAAAAAGAAAAAATGGGACATCGAACTTAGGTTGGTAGTTAGCATTAGCATATCTTTAAATACTGATACTCAAAATAGTACCATTGAACGATCCTTTTTATCATGTGCTTATTGAGATGCATTCTACAGAGATGTAAATCGGGCTATTTTTCTGAGGGTCTAAGAATATATAAAAAAGGCCGCCATGAAATGACGACCTTCTTTTTTATCATTTATAGCCAATGCTTTTATTGAACAATCCATTTTAAAACGGTTTGGGCAGTGGTTGTTTTCACCTTAACCGTGTAGTGCCCTGCGGGCAGTTTAAAAGGTAATTGCTTATCTAGCATACCTTTTACTATTGAGCCTTCTGCAACCAGTTTGCCATCTACGGCATACACTGTAAAAGTGCCACTTTCTGCAGGCTGGCTAAAAATTATATGCGTGGTACCGTGGCTAGGATTGGGAGCCAATGAAACCTCAGGTTCTGTTAACTCAGCGGTCTCAATCAACACACCGCCAAAGTTTGGAGCATAGCGCTCCTTTTTTGTTGCTAAATTAGTGCGGCAAGCTTCCAAGGTATAACTGAACTCATCTGGGGAAACTACCTCCTGAATCAGGTCTTTTTCTGCCTCGCAAACACATTGCCAGTAATTGGCCTGGGCCATTTCACGTGAGGTGTGCCATAGCTCCTGATTATCTAAAATAGCTAAAGCTTCATTATAATGCTCACCCATACGATAGGCGTGTGCCTTAGAAATGTTATAATAAAACTCCAGCTCATCGATAGCGCCAACGTTTGGCACCTGATACACTAACCTATGGTTGGTTTCATTTATAATAAAAGTGAGGTATTCACTCTCCTCCCCGGCCGGGTTAGCCCGGTTCAATTCAATTAGGCCATTGCGGTAGGCATTGGAAAGGGCCGTTAAATAATACTGGTAGGCATCTCTCAGTATAAGTATATCCGTATCGGTCATGGCGTGCTGGTTGCAATCTACCGCTCCGGGATAACAATGGCCGTTTTCGGAAACGTATTCCATAATTTCTTTTAAATAGTCAATGGTAGTCAAATCACCATCATCTAAATGACTTGCAGCCACCAGCACGGCACTGTCTAAAGGCAAGGTTCCCAAGCCGGTAATGGGTACGGAAAAACCAGTTTTAAAGCAGCAATCAGTAATTCCAGGTATTGAAGGCCCTGCGCTTAGACAGGGGGTAGTAGCCAAGCTGGGCGGCCCCCAATTGTGTAAGCCCACTTGTTGTTGGTTAAGAGAAAGATCAACGGGCACCATTGTGCCGCCAACGGTGGGGAGATTATTGTTTTTAACGTTTAGCTCGTAGCCGAGTGTATTGCTATTGTAATGCAAATAATTAGTAGAATTAGCTGAAAAAGTGCCCACCATATAACGGTACCAACCACTTAAGGAATTATAGCCCTCTACAAAACGAAGACGATCCAACTCAAAGAAGTATAAGTCCATGCGATTACCGCTAAAGTTGTTGTTATGGCCCTGCGGTTTACCCATCAGTATTTCTCCTTCTTCGGCTTGTATGGCCACATCATTATTCTGCCAACTATTACACCAGGCCTGCAGTACAGTACCCTCTGCAAAAGCTCCTTTATCTGAGTTATCTATGGTAGATCCTGACACCTTAAGAACAGAGCCGTGCTGTCCAAAGACTTTAATTGCCTCACCTGAATTATACAGAAAGTCTGTATTTTTGATCCATGAAACTCCATCAATATTTTCGGCCAAAAGCCCGGTTGGGTTATCATGAAAATCACAGCCACTAACGGTAAAATTTTTTCCGATAACTTTAAAACCGATATTATTATGGTCAAACTCGCTATTTGAGATTGACAGGGGATTACCATAGGTGAGTAGATTAGCCCGCACCGCCTCATTCAAATACGAAAAGCGGCTTTGGTCTATAGTAACGTACTCTTGCCCATATAACCTTAAACCGGTGGCCGGACGCAACGAATCTACGCTGGTAAAATAACTGCCAGTACTACTTACACTGCCGTATATACCCAAAAATACGCTTTCGGCCATTTCTACCCGGCAGTTGGTAAATATCAAACTATCCAGATTATCATATATAGGGGTGTTCATGGCTACTTCCACCCGCTTATCATTCATACCTGTACCTGTAAAATACATCTGAGCATTGGCTTCGTAGTTCAATAGAGCCGGCCAATCTGCTGGAGTTAGGCCAGTTTGGTTAAACCTTACGAAACCTGACCCGGTGGGGGAAAAAACCGCATTTTGCTTTATTGACAGCTTTCCTTGCAGCTCGAGTACTGCTGTTTCATGCTCAAGGTTAATTATGGCGCCTGGATGAATTATTATCTCTGCCCCTGCCTCAATTAGTAATCTTGAGTTGGCCCCGGATATTTAACACCCCTCCAGCTTTTACTTCCAGTATTGAACTCTCACGAAAAAAGACCTGCGCCTTATTGCTATTTACAACACTGGCGGTGGTTACGTAGTTGTTATCACCTGCATTAAATTCTCCGCCATTATCTATAATTACATGGACGCCCTCACAGGCAGGGTTGGCTGTATAGAGATTAAAGTTGGATAAGTAGGAACTGCTGCCGCCACTGCTTCCAAGAAAGCCCACGGAACCATATTTATTTACATTGAGCCTTCCATTTGCACTTACAGTAAGGCCTTGCAAATACTTTTGGGCAGGCACTCCAAAATTATAGCTCGTTTGCAAAACCTTAGCCAAAGGCATATTGGCTGAGCTATCGCGCAAGGCATGACGCGTAGCCCTGTTTTGCTCCAGTTGCTGGATGATCCAGGCCCGGTTTTGAGGGGTTATTTGTACATGAAATTGATTCCTACTATCTGGCTCAGGCTTATCATGCCCATTGGCCCAGTAATCATCGAAGGGAATGATGTCAGGATCTGCATCAACAGCATCATTGATATCGATATAAAGGTCATTAGTATCAATATCCAGCCCGCTTACCGAGGCTACAAAAGTGTGGTTGGGCCAGGTGGCTTTGGCTAAACCCATACCTGCCCTTTCTACGCTCATGGGAAAATCGGTCATGCTGCCGGGGGCTTCCGTATAGTTTAGAGTCCCAGCGGAAGCATTGTGCGTATTCACTACAGCCATATTGATGATATTGACAAGATGTAAAGGCGGCAAAACAATATTTGCAACTGTTTTGCTGGTCATTATTACAGCAATACAGGCCGCACTCCAACCCGGAATGGGTACCGGCATATAGCTCAACGCTTTAGCTACCAAGTTAATGCCATAAGTAACACCGGCAATGGCATAGGCCAGACCGGCTGAATGTGAACTTACCTTAAAGTTTTTATATTCAAAGGTGGTACCGTTGGCTTCGGCATAAGAATTAGCATGTATAATTTCCATAAAGGCCGGCACCAGAACTTGGAGCCAGGTGGTGCCGGGCACAAAAGCTATGGGAGTGGGTAAAAGCATTTCTGATTTCACCATTATTTTGTTTGTAGTGGTTATGGGGTGATCCTGAGCCATATCACTGCCGTTAATAAGGGCAATTTTGTAGCACTCTTCCGGATGGCCTATGCTATCTAATTCCTCTATCCAGGCCTGGTGCATCGCAGCGGAATTAGCGTCTACATGATAGCGGCTCATTTGACTGGCCCCCGGGCTTTTGAGTACATCTTCATAGCTAACTTCGGCTGATTCTATAATATAGCCAATGGCATCAGCAGCATTTTTCACCCAATGTTGTACGCCTATAGGGATATTGGCCCCGCGATGCGGACTATCAAAAGTGGCGTAAAGGCGGGTATTATGGCAACAGCCGCCCAATTCAATCTGGCGCAGTGCCCAGCGTGCTATAAGGCCGCCCATGCTAGCCCCCATTACCACTAATTGCTCATCACTACCCTGGCTTGCTAATTCAGCATTTAGGTGCTGTATTAGCTTTATTAAACTCATGGCGTTATTTTGTATATGCTCCTTGCCGTCTTTAAAATCTACCACAAATAAATCGTAACCGGCTGTTTGCAAGTCGTCAAACAAATCGGGCATTTGAGCCAGGTGATCGTAAATACGATCTCCACCCTCGCTGTAAAACACCCCGGTTGACATACTGCCCCAGTTAAGCATGCCATAGTCTTCAAGACCGGAGTCAAAACCTTCAATCAGTATAAGTGGCCGCTTTATTTTTTTCTCAGAATTACCATAAACAGTGTAAACCCTACCCTCTTTGGCTGTGTGGCCGGGAATGTTTACCATACAGGTAGTGTTTAGGTTACTTAACTGTAAAGTGGTGTCAGGCGTGGGTACTCCCGGAATTATATTGATAAGCATGCGGCTTTCAAGGAAAGGCTGGCCAGGGTAGTGAATACGGATTCTCAGTTCAGTTTCCGAAACCGGGTGGGGATAATCTTCCGGGCTCCATGAGCCTCCGCTGATGGTATCCCAATGCGAAAAATCGTAGGGCACCACCACATCATTGTCAAAGCTTACCGGTTGAAAGCCTCCGCCATTATCAAAGTCAATCTCAACCAGGCTGGGCGGGCGGTAATCATTACGAATGTAAAGCGAGGTGGGTAAGCGATAGGTAATATTAAACCGCCAACTTTCTTTGTATACATTAGGGGTACCCACCGCCCCGACAAACAGTTTATGTCTTTCAAAAGCCAGTTGGGCCAGGCTATCTGGATTAGGGTTATAGCGGTACACCCCATTGGCCCGGTCTAGCCATAAGGTGTCTCCCTGATGGAGGTACACCTGGTTTACCGTATCAAAGTATAGCCACATACTGTCAAGCGCACCGGGTGTAATGCGGTGAAAATACAGGTTATTAAGGGCAATGGGCACTTCTGTTTGCTGTCGGGCGGTTACTACACGCTTGCTAAGCGTGTCATGGCTGGGCACCACACTATCGCCCAAAGCGGCCTCTTTCATATCACGGTTTAGCTGATACCATTGTTTAAGCCGGTTTTGCGGAACGGGCGGCTGGCCATTAAAATCATAAGGATCGGCCTGGTAAGCACTATCCTGACTGTACACGTAAAAGACACTACGGTGATGTAAAATGCCGGTAGGGAAATAGGTAACATCCAGGCTGTCATAGAGGGAGGCCCGGCTGGGTGACTGGCCCAATAAAAGAGCATTGAGGCAGCAAAGTGCGGCCATAATTGTAAATTTGCGCATAGTTAAGCGTGTTTAAGTGAAACATGAATTAATTAATTGCATGTCCGTAAGCACTCCTAAATCGAATTAATTTACTTATATTTACCTGATAATGAGCCCGTTAATAATGAATATATTTAGTTTTGGAGTACAGTTTAAAGATGAGCAAAGCTGTAGAATTCAC
>Ga0306912_1001452_pt1 | contig 10689 bp, 8 predicted proteins | sample AntRauFillE10628_FD_190443 | JGI IMG/M metagenome (GOLD analysis project Ga0306912, IMG submission 190443) | Saline lake microbial communities from Rauer Islands, Antarctica - Metagenome Filla E10 #628 (v2) (version 2) | ecosystem: Environmental > Aquatic > Non-marine Saline and Alkaline > Saline... | reverse complement strand
CCTGCAGCGCTGTGCTACCGGACGCTGACGAACCTGCCCGCCTGGGGGACCTGGTGGCCGGGGGCCTCGACGACGCCGGTCCCGGACGTGGCCGATGCCCTCGACCTCGTCCTCGCCGACGCACGTCGGCTGCCGGGTCGCGGTGGCGAGGTGGCCCTTCGGGTCGCCGCGGGCGCGTGGCGGCACGACCTCGGCTTCCGCCTCGAGCTGTCCGGGGACCTGCGGGGTGCGGCGGAGTTCTGGCTGGAGCCGGGCTGGGGCGGCACGGTGGTGCACCACGTCCTGCTCGCCAGCACCGGGCGCGACGACGGCCCGGCCGTCGTGCGCAGCTACCGCTGGTGGTTGCGGCAGGGCATGTGGGCACTGAAGGACCTGCTGCAGGCGCAGGAGCGCGCGCGCCAGGGGCTGCCGGCGTGAGGTGCGACCAGTGCGGCGCGCGCAACCCCGAGGACGCCACGTGGTGCACGCAGTGCTACGCGGTCCTGGTCGAGGAGCAGCGGTCCCCGGCACAGCCCGACCGGGGCGCGCGGTCCACGCCGGAGGTCGACGGCGACGGCCCCGTGGTGCCGGTCGAGGGACTCGGCGCCCGGCCGCTGCGCGTCGACCCGGCCGACCTCCCACCGATGCTGCAGGGACTGGCCGACGGCGGCAGGTCGTCCTCGGCCACCGATGCCTCCGGTGCCACCGGGGCGACGGATGCCACGGCCGGGACGGGCAGCACACCCGGCACTGCCGCGACCGGCACCGGCACCGACGGCGCGGCGTCGCCGCCCCCGCTTCCCGGCACCGACGAGGCGCAGGCCCCGGTGCCGGCCACGGGCGAGACGGAACTGCTCGGCGACGGGCGCTTCCGCCGCAGCGCGGAGGGCCTGGAGTGGGCCTGTGGGCTGTGCCGCGAGTGGAACCCGCTCGAGCGCACGACCTGCCGGGTCTGCGGCAGCGGCTTCGGGTCGCAGCCCGGGGACCAGGAGGCTGCGACGCCCGACGTCCAGCCCGCGGTGCTCGCGGGTGCGTCGGTGCTGCTGCCGGGCGCGGGCCACCTGCTGCTGGGTCGCACCGCGGAGGGCGTGACACGGCTGCTGCTGGCGGTCGTGTGGGCCGCCGGCGGTCTCGCACTGCTGTCCGGCGCCCTGGCCTCGGGCCGCCCCGTGCTGCCGGCCCTGCCGCTGCTGCTCGGCTGGGTGGTCCTCGCGGTGGCCTGCAGCAACGACGCCATGGTCCTCGGTGGGATCAAGGGGCGGGTGCTGCTCGAGCCGCGGGTGCTGCTCTGGCTCGTCGTCGCCGTGGTCGGCGGCACGGCCGCCGGGGCGCTGGTCGGCGTGCTCCAGGTGACCGGCGGCTGACGCCCGGTCACCCGACGGGACCGGGCGCGCGGCGGCTAGGCTCCGCGACCGACGCACGTGACGTCCCGGCCCCGTCGTGGGCGGCCGACCCCGGCTCCACCGGGCCCGTGCGACGACGGCCGTACCGACCCACCCGACCCCGACCGCAGGAGGCACGGTGACCGCGAGCACCGGCACGCGCGTGCTGCTGCTGACCGGCAAGGGTGGCGTGGGCAAGACCACGGTCGCGGCCGCGACGGCCGTGCGCGCTGCTGCGGACGGCCACCGCGTCCTGCTCACCTCGACCGACCCGGCGCACTCGCTGGCCGACGTGCTCGACCACGAGCTCGGCGACCGGCCCGTGGCCGTGGCCGAGCGGCTCGACGCCCAGCAGCTCGACGCACAGACCCGGCTCGAGCGCCACTGGGGCGAGGTGCGCGACTTCCTCGTGGAGGTCCTGCACACCACCGGCATCGGCCAGGTCCAGGCGGAGGAGCTGCTGCTGCTGCCCGGCCTCGACGAGCTCTTCGCGCTGGTCGACCTGCGCCACCGCGTCGAGCAGGGCAGCCACGACGTCGTGGTCGTGGACTGCGCCCCGACCGCCGAGACCCTCCGGCTGCTCGCGCTGCCCGACGCCGTGCGCTTCTACGTCGAGCGCGCGGTCGGCCCGGGCGGCCGCGTCGCGCGCGCCGCGAGGCCGGTCGCCCGGGCCGTGGCGGGCCTGCCGCTGCCCGACGAGCGCGTCCTGACGGCGGTCGACCGACTGCGCGACGACCTCGGTGCGGTGCACCGACTGCTGCAGGACGCCACGCGCACGTCGCTGCGGCTGGTCACCGCGCCCGAGCGACTCGCACTCGACGAGACCGTGCGCACGGCCACGACGCTGTCGCTGTTCGGCTACGCCGTCGACGCCGTCGTGGTCAACCGCCTGCTGCCGGACGCCGTGGACGACCCGTACCTGGCGACCTGGAAGCGACGCCACGCCGAGCACCTGGCCACGGCCCGTGCGACGTTCGCGCCGGTGCCGGTCCTGACGCTGCCCCTGGCCGCGGACGAGCCCGTCGGCGTGGACCTGCTCGCCGCGGTGGCCGAGGACCTGTACGGCGACGTCGACCCCACCGCGGTGCTGCACGACGGCGCCCCGGTGCGGATCGACCCCGACGGTGACGACTTCGTCCTGCGCATCGCGCTGCCGCTGGCCACACGCGACCAGGTCGACCTCGCACGGCGCGGCAGTGACCTGCACGTGCGCGTCGGGGCGGCCAAGCGCGTGGTGCCGCTGCCGGTGCGGCTGCGCCGCTGCGAGGTCGCCGGCGCGGGCCTGCGTGACGGCGTGCTGCAGGTGCGTTTCCGGGACCCGGCGCCGGCGGCAGCGTCGTGAGCGACCGCCACCCCCACCATGACCGGGACGACCTCGACGACACCGACGACACCGCGGTGCCGGGTGCCGGCGCGGCCGGTGGGCGCGGACCGTGGTGGGCCTCGGGGGCGGACGCGCTGGACGACGGCGTCGACCCGTTCACCGCGTACAGCCAGGCGCGCAGCCGGGCGTCGCAGGAGCGTCCCTGGGAGGCACCCGAGGACGCCGACCCGCAACCACCGCCAGGGACGGCACGCTCGACGTTCGACGACGCCGTCGAGGGCCTGGCGGCGCTGGCGCGCCTCGCCGCGGCCCGCGGTGAGCGCGGTCGGGGCGGCGGCCGGGAGCGTGGCCACGACCCGGCGACCTGCCGGGCGTGCCCGTGGTGCACCTTCCTGCGGGCCGTCGGCGACAGCAGGCCCGAGGTCGTGGCGCACCTGACCGAGGCCATGCGCCACGTCACGCTCGCCGCGCGGGCGATGGTGGACGCAGCCGACGGCGGCGGCGACTGGGAGCGCATCCCCCTCGACGATCTCGACGATCTGGACGACCTCGGCGACCTCGACGACCTGGGTCAGCGCGAGGACCACGACCGTGAGGACCACGACCGCGACGGGAGAGGCCGATGAGCACCGCGGTGGCACTGGGTGTGGACGTCGGCGGGACCAACGTGCGCGTCGCCGCCGTCGCCGCCGACGGTGGGGTCGTGGCGACCGGTCGGGCCCCGACGCCGTTCGGCGACGTCGAGGCGCTGGTCGCGGCGATCGCGGGACTCGTGCGTGAGGTCGAGGCCGAGGTCGAGGTCGAGGTCGGCGGCGAGCGCGACGCCGCCGTGCCGCTGCCGGTCGGCGTCGGTGTCGCGGGGACCGTCGACCGCGGGGGCACGGTGCGCTACGCGGCGAACACGGGGCTGTCCGACGCACCGGTGCAGGATCGGCTCCGGGCCTCGCTGGAGCGCACCGTGGTCGTGCGCAACGACGCGACCATGGCGATGTGGGGCGAGTCGAGGGCCGGAGCCGCCCGGAGTGCGGACGATGCGGTCCTGCTCACCCTCGGCACCGGTGTCGGCGGCGGACTGGTCGTCGGCGGTCGCCTGGTCGAGGGCCACACCGGGCAGGCCACCGAGCTCGGCCACGTGATCGTGCTCGACAACGGCCGGCGCTGCCCGTGCGGCAACCTCGGCTGCCTCGAGGCGTACGCGTCGGGCACCTCGATCGGCCGCCGAGCCAGTGGTCGCCTCGCGACGTGGGACCGGGGCAGCAGCATGGACGGGCTCGAACCCGTCTCGGGGGCCGACGTCGTCGCTGCGGCCCGCGCCGGCGACGAGCTCGCGCTCGAGGTCCTCGACGAGGCGGGCACGTGGCTCGGCGTGGGCATCGCCAGCCTGGTCAACGCACTGGACCCTGCCGTGGTCGTGATCGGTGGGGGCGCGGGCAGCGATGCGTTCGAGCTGCTGCATCCCACCCTGCTGCGGGCGCTGCGCAGCAGGGTGTTCGGCCTCGCCGGTCGCACCCTGCCCGACGTGGTGGCCGCCGAGCTCGGGGACAGCGCCGGTGTGGTCGGTGCCGCCCTGCTCGCCCGTGACCACCAGGAGGACCGGCCGTGACACGCGCGATGACCTGGACCCTCGGGCCCGCCCCGGACGTGCGTGCCGTCGCGGGTGTCCTCGCCCGGCTCCAGCCCGACCTGGTGCTGCTGGCCGACCTGCCGACCGGTCTCGGTGCGATGCGGCGGCTGACGTCGGGCACGGACCTGCGGATCGCCTCGCGTGCGGGCAAGGGGCGCGCCGGGTCGGCGGTGCTGGTCGGGCCCGACGTGCGCGTGCGCTCCGAGGCGACGCTCGAGCTCGCGGGCGCCGGCACACCGCGCAGCGCCGCCCACGCGATCGTCGGGGCCGGCGGACGGACCCTGTCGGTGCTGGCGTTCCGGCTCGGTGCGGACCCCGAGGGTCGGCTCTCCGACGCCGCCACGATCCAGACCTTCCTCGAGCGCGTCGACCAGGTCGACGTGCTCGGCGGCGACCTCGGGGAGGGCGCGAGCGGCCCGGCCGCGAAGCTGCTGCTGCACGACCGCGTCGACGTCTGGACCGTGGGCGGCAACGGACCCGGGGACACCTACCCGACGCCCGAACCCACCGCCCGCCACGACGTGCTGATCGTCGACGCGGGCATCGCCGTGGGCCGCGCCCACGTGCTCGACGACAGCGACGCCGACCGTGCCGCACGCCACCGGCCCGTCGTGGCCGACCTGGAGGACCTGCAGTGACCGACCAGACGAGCCCGCTCGGCGGCGCCCCACCCACCGGCGGCGAGACCTTCCCGCGCCAGCACGCCCGCACCCGGCGCTTCACGCTCGGGCGAGCGCGCTCGTTCACCGTGGGCCGCGAGCACGTCCTGTTCCTGCGTTCGCCCTCGGGCGACGACCCCGTCACCGACCTCTGGCGCCTCGACCTGGACTCGGGGACCGAGACGCTGCTGGTCTCGGCGAGGGAGCTGGTCGCCGACGACGAGGACCTGCCGGCCGAGGAGCGCAGGCGGCGCGAGCGCACCCGCGAGCAGGCCGGCGGGATCGTGGCGTACGCGACCGACCGGGACGTGGCCGTCGTCGCCTTCGCGCTCGGGGGGCGCCTGCACACGCTCGACGTCGCCAGCGGTGAGGTCGTCGCCGAGGACGTCGACGCCGCGGTGGTCGACCCGAGGCCCTCGCCCGACGGCAGTCGTGTCGCGTACGTCGCCGACGGCGGCGTGCACGTGGTCCCGCGCGGTGGCCAGCCCTCGACGATCGTGACGGGGGAGGGCGCCACCTGGGGGCTCGCGGACTTCATCGCGGCCGAGGAGCTGCAGCGAACCCGAGGCTTCTGGTGGTCTCCCGACGGCACGGCACTGGTCGTGGCGCGCGTGGACGACGACGCGGTGGAGCGCTGGTGGATCTCCGACCCGGCACAGCCCTCACGAGCGCCGGTGGAGCACCGCTACCCGGCCGCCGGGAGGACGAACCCCGACGTGCGGCTGGCGCTGGTCGAGGTTGACGAGCGCCGACGCCGTGACCTGCGCTGGGACACCGACGAGCTGCCGTACGTCGTGGACGTGTGCTGGGAGGAGGGGGCACCGCCGACCGCCGTGCTGCTGGACCGCAGCCAGCGCCGACGCGTGGTGGTGACCTTCGACGAGCAGGCAGGTGCGTCGACCGTGGTCGACGAGCACGTGGACCCGTCCTGGGTCGACGTCGTGCCCGGCGGGGTGCGTCGGCTCGCGGACGGGCGGCTGGTCACGGTCGTGGACGCGCACGACCTCGGGGCCGGTGGCACCCGCACCGTCGCGCTCGACGGCACGCCGTTCGGTCCCGCCGACGTGCAGGTCCACGAGGTGCTCGCGGCCGACGAGGTCGCCGTGACGGTCGTGGCCTGCACCGACCCGACCGAACGACACCTCGCGCGGATCCCCGTCGGCGGTGGCGAGGTCACGTGGCTGACCGAGGGCCCGGCGGTGCACGCCGGGGTGGTGGGCCCGGGCGCCACGGTCGTCGCCCGCAGCCCGCTCGACGGCCCGCCGAGCACCGTGGTGCGCGTGGACGGGCGCGAGCTGGCGGTCGCCGACCACGGCGAGCAGCCGCTGGTCACCCCTGCTCCGCAGCTGCTGGAGCTCGGCGAGCGCCACCTGCGTGCCGCGCTGCTGCTGCCCTCGACGCCGCACGACGGCCCACTGCCCGTCCTGCTCGACCCCTACGGCGGTCCCCACGCCCAGCGCGTGCTCGCCGCCGGCCGGGCCTACCTGACCTCGCAGTGGTTCGCGGACCAGGGCTATGCCGTGCTGGTCGTCGACGGTCGTGGCACGCCGGGCCGCGGTCCCGCGTTCGAACGTGAGGTCGCGGGACGGTTCGACGTGACGCTGGACGACCAGGTCGACGCCCTGCAGGACCTGCTGGCCCGCGACGACCGTCTCGACGGCGGGCGGGTCGCGATCCGTGGCTGGTCGTTCGGTGGCTACCTGGCGGCACTGGCCGCGCTGCGCCGCCCGGACGTGTTCCGCGCGGCGATCGTCGGCGCGCCCGTCACCGACTGGCTGCTGTACGACACCGCCTACACCGAGCGCTACCTCGGGCACCCGGACGACGAACCGGACGCGTACCGCCGCTCGTCGCTGATCGACGCGGACGGGCGCCTGGTCGACGCCGTGCCGCCGACCCCCGGACAGCGGCCGCCGGGGATGCTGCTCGTCCACGGGCTGGCCGACGACAACGTCGTCGCGGCCCATGCGCTGCGGCTGTCCTCTGCGCTGCTCGCTGCGGGCCGCCCGCACGAGTTCCTGCCACTGTCGGGCGTGACGCACATGACGCCGCAGGAGGTCGTCGCCGAGAACCTGCTGAAGCTCCAGCTGGACTTCCTCGCGCGCCACCTCGCCTGAGCCAGGCCGCGGGCGGGCGAGCGTCAGCGAGCGAGTTCCCTCGTCCGGGCCGTAGGCCGCGGGCGGGCGAGCGTGAGCGAGCGAGTTCCCTCGTCCGGGCCGCCAGGCCGCGGGCGGGCGAGCGTCAGCGAGCGAGTTCCCTCGTCCGGGCCGCCAGGCCGCGGGCGGGCGAGCGTCAGCGAGCGAGTTCCTTCGTCCGGGCCGTAGGCCGCGGGCGGGCGAGCGTCAGCGAGCGAGTTCCTCCGCGAGCTCGGTCGGGGCGAGTCGGGCGGCCAGCTCCTTGGTGAACAGTCCGACGTCGGTGACGATCCCGACGGCCTGCGCGGAGCCACGGTCGGCGAGCTTGGTGACGGTGGCGGGGTTGATGTCGACGCAGACCAGCGGCACGTGCGCAGGCAGCAGGTTCCCGGTCGCGATGCCGTGCAGCATCGTGGCCACGACGAGGCAGAAGCCGACCGGGGCGCGCGTGCCCGAGCCCTCGACGTCGTCGCCCCAGATCATCGCGCGCATGCGGCGCTGGGCCTCCTGCATGTCCAGCAGGACGTCGGGCAGCGGCCCGTCGTCGCGCACGGAGGAGGCCAGCACCCAGTCGACCTCGTTGACCACGCACGCGTGGGTGATGCCCGAGGACAGGGCCCCGGCCGCGACGGCGCCGGCGATCGAGCCGTGCCGGCGGATGGTGTTGATCGCCCGGATGTGGTGGCTGTGGCCGTGCTCGGTCGGCACGCCCTCGGTCTGCGAGATCCCGAGCGAGGTGCCGTACAGGGCGTTCTCGATGTCGTGGGTCGGCAGCGCGTTGCCGGCGAACAGCACGTCCATCCAGCCCGCGCGCACCAGCGCGACCGTCGACGGCACCGAGCCGGTGTGGACCAGCCCCGGTCCGGCGACCCACAGGACGCGCTCGCCACGCTCCTTCGCCTCGCGCATGCCCGCGGCGACGCGGTCGACCAGCAGTCCCTGCGGCTTCTCGCTGGACACGTCCGACTGCATGAAGCCGAAGCCCTCGCTGACGGCGGGCGTCTCCACGGAGGTGCGGGGTGGCCGCACGCGCACGCCCTCGTGGCCGACCACGATCCGGTCACCGGCACGCACGGAGAGCATCGGCACCGTGCGCGGCCCGTCGTCCTCGAGGCGGATGCCGAGGTCCATCTCGGGCCGGTGCACGTCGACCCAGCGGCCCTCGATGCGCACCTGCGTCGGCAGGTTGGTGGTCGAGGTGAACCCCTCCGGGAAGCAGCCGTCAGCGTCGGCGACCTCGACCGTGGCGTCGACCTGGACCAGCGGCTCGCAGCCGAGGTCCACCAGCGCACCCACGACGCGGTCGAGCCGCTGCTGGTCGGGGGCCCGCACCACCAGCGTGACCCTGGACTCGTCATCGTGGCGACGACCGACTGCGAGGTCGGACATCTCGTAGTCGGCGCCATGGTCCAGCACGACGTCGAGCACACGGGCGAGCTGCCCGGTGTCGATCACGTGCCCGTGCATGGTCAGGGTCTCGCTGGCCTCCACGTCGGCCTCCCGCTGCCGCTGCTGCCGTCCGGACCGACCTCGCACGGTGCCCGGCTGGCCGGACCGTACTCACGCAGCAGGATGGCGAGCGCTGTGGGCGCACCACGTGTCGACACCGCGCACGGATCCCGCCTACGTTGGTGGTTCGCGGTCAGGATGGGAGCCCGAGGCGTGGCAGGGATGAAGGACGCACCGCAGCTCTACCGAGCGCTGCGCAGCGCCCTGCCGCACACGCTCGGCCCGTACCTGCACATCCAGGCCGAGGGCCTCGAGCACATCCCGACCGGCCGGCCCGTGATCTTCGCGTGCAACCACCTGTCGTTCGTCGACTCGCTGGTCATGCCGCTGTACGTCCCCGACCCGGTGTACTTCCTCGGCAAGGCCGACTACTTCGACTCGTGGAAGACGCGCTGGTTCTTCTCCGGGGTCGGCGTCGTGCCGGTCCGCCGCGAGGGCGGCGAGAAGGGGCAGGCCTCGTTGGACACCGGCGTGGAGATCCTGAAGCGCGGTGACCACGTCGGGATCTACCCGGAGGGCACCCGCTCGCCCGACGGGCGGCTGTACCGCGGCAAGACGGGCCCCGTGCGCATGGCGCTGGAGGCCGGGGTCGACATCGTCCCCGTCGGGGTCGAGGGCACCGACGAGGCCTGGCCGACGGGTGCCTACGTGCCACGGCGCCACCCGGTGACGGTCCGCTACGGACAGCCACTCGACCTGTCGCGCCACGGCGAGCGGCGCGAGGACCCCTTCGTCCTGCGGGCCGCGACCGACGAGCTGATGTTCGAGATCATGATGCTCTCGGGCCAGGAGTACGTCGACGAGTACGCCGCCAACGTCAAGTCCGGCGAGGTCGACGTCGACCGCACCGTGGTGGCGGCCGACGAGCCCGAGCCCGACACCGACACCGACACAAACGCCGACGCCGACGTCAAGACCGACGTCAGGACCGACGTCAGGACCGACGTCGAGGCCGACACCGGCCCCGGCGACGGCGCGCACGACCAGGGCAGCCGCCGGGCCGGTTGAGCTTGAGCCCGGCGTGGCCCCCACGGGCGCGCTGCGTCAGTCCGCGTCGAGTTCGGAGCCGTCGATCTCGTCGCCCTCCTCGAACGCGGGGTCCTGGGGTGGGACCAGTGGCGGCCAGCGCAGCCGGTGCGCCACGACCGGCAGGGCCGGGCCGGGCGGCAGTGCCTCCAGGCCCACCGGGCGTGCCCAGCGGGTGCCGGTCGAGCGCCACGCCCACAGCCGGGGGGCGTCCGGCGCGGTGGGCGGCAGGCGGCGGGCGGTCAGCAGCCCCCGCAGCGTCAGGTGGACGCCGTCGATCTCGTCGGCCAGCGCGACCCAGTCCAGCGCGCGGCCGGAGGACGCCGTGACCGGGCCCGGGAAGCGCTCGACGAGTGCCTCCCAGTCGCCGGGGCGGTCGACCTCGGCGACGGCGACCGGCGTGGCCACGCGCCAGCGCAGGACCTGGCGCGTCGCGGGCACGGCGACGTCCCACAGCCCGTGGGCGTCCCACTCGTCCACGCCGCCCCGGGCGCGGCCGCCGGCGTCGAGCACCTCGCCGTCGGTCACCACCCAGCGCGACGGCTGCTGCAGGTGCGCCTCCCAGCCACCACCGCGTGCGGCGGCCGTGGTCGCACGGTCGTGGGGCAGGTCGCGACCCCGGCCGTGCCCTGCGGGCGCACCACTGCCGGCCCAGCGCTGCCGGGCGGCGTCGAACGGGCTCGACCACCCGCGCGGCACGCCGTCGGCTGCCGTGACCAGTTCCTCGGCGACGTGGCGCAGCCGGCCAGCCTCGGCGTGCAGCCGGGCGTCGGGCAGGTCACGACCGTGCTCGGGCGTGCCGGCGACCGCCTCGGCCGCCAGGCACAGCGCAGCGCCGTGGTCGCGCGCGACGCTGCCGACGGCGTCGGCGGCGTCGGCCACGAGCAGGAACGCGAGCCCGGTCGGGCACGCCAACAGGTCGTCCACCAGCGTCGACGCATCGTCGTCGGGGGAGTGCGCTGCGACGACGTCGACCGGGTCCGGACCGTCCTGCTGCTCGGGTGGCAGCCGCGTGTCGCCGGTCGTCACTGCTCGCCCACCACGTGCGTCC
>Ga0306912_1001451_pt1 | contig 10690 bp, 9 predicted proteins | sample AntRauFillE10628_FD_190443 | JGI IMG/M metagenome (GOLD analysis project Ga0306912, IMG submission 190443) | Saline lake microbial communities from Rauer Islands, Antarctica - Metagenome Filla E10 #628 (v2) (version 2) | ecosystem: Environmental > Aquatic > Non-marine Saline and Alkaline > Saline... | reverse complement strand
GGCTCACCTGGCTCCTTGGTTATGCTATCGACCTCAGCGACCGGATAACCCTTGGGGAAACGCCCGCCCAGTCCAGAACTAACCAGAAGGTCGCCCTCGCGGATGTCGGCTGTGTCCGGCACGTGGACCAGCTCAAGCGCATCGGTGTCGCCGTTGCCAAGGAGTACCGCCCGTAAACCATTACGAACGACCTCCACAGGCACTGCGTGGCTGCTATCAGACACCAGCAGAACGCGGGATGTAAATCTGCTGGTCTGCTGAACCTGCCCCATTAACCCGTTTGCATCCAGAATTGCCTGCCCTACTTCGACGCCGTCCCAGCTGCCTTTGTTAATGACGATCTCGTGGGAAAACGAATCGGGTGACACCCCGACCACTTCACCGAGGATAACGCGGTCATCCAGCACTTGCGACGAGTTCATCAGCTGGCGCATTTCATTGTTTTCAGACGCAAGGGCTGCGTACTTCAGGGCACGACGCTCAAGTATCAGCAGGCGGGCATTGAGTGCTTCATTTTGTTCCAACAGGTCACCACGGGTAATAAACAGGCTGGCCACCCAGTCGCTGAACTTCCCCGGCGCGTTGCCGAGCCAGTGGATCGGGGCAAGTCCGGTCCCGATGGTGCTTCTTACAGGCGTGAGCTGATCGAAGCGTGCATCGGCAACAATCATTGCTACCGACAGCACGAACACAATGGTCAGACGAAGACCAGGGACAGTGCCCTGAACAAAGAGGGTCTTAATAGCGAACGCTCCCCACGGGCTTAACCCTCCTGGAAGAACATCCCGATTCCGCCGCGGTCAATGACTTCCAGCGCCTTCCCACCACCACGGGCGACACAAGTGAGCGGGTCCTCGGCAATAATGACAGGCAGCCCGGTTTCTTCGCTGATCAGTTTATCCAGACCGCGCAGCAGTGCACCACCACCGGTCAGCACAATGCCACGCTCGGCGATATCCGAGGCCAGTTCCGGCGGCGACTGTTCCAGCGCGCTCTTGACCGTCTGAACGATCTGCGCAAGGGACTCCTGAAGTGCGTCGAGTATTTCCTCGCTGTTCAGAGTGAAGGCGCGGGGCACGCCCTCGGCCAGGTTGCGGCCGCGCACGTCGATCTCGCGAATTTCCAGGCCTTCGTAGGCACAGCCGATTTCGTGTTTGATACGCTCTGCTGTGGACTCACCAATCAGGCTGCCGTAGTTGCGGCGAACATAGGTAACGATGGCTTCATCAAACTTGTCGCCGCCGGTACGAACGGACTCAGCATAAACGATGCCGTTCAGGGAGATAATGGCAATCTCAGTCGTGCCGCCACCGATATCCACGATCATCGAACCGCTGGCTTCTTCAACTGGCAAACCGGCACCAATGGCCGCGGCCATGGGCTCTTCAATCAGAAAAACTTCCCGGGCACCGGCACCCATAGCGGATTCGCGAATGGCCTTGCGCTCTACCTGTGTGGATTTGCTGGGCACACAGACCAGTACTCGAGGGCTCGGCGTGATAAAGCTGTTCTCGTGCACTTTGTGAATAAAATGCTGAAGCATTTTCTCGGTGACAACAAAGTCTGCGATGACACCATCTTTCATGGGACGGATCGCAGTGATGTTGCCGGGGGTACGACCCAGCATGCGTTTGGCTTCAGCGCCAACGGCGGCGACCATTTTCTGGGAACCATTGGTGCGGATGGCCACAACGGATGGCTCGTTAAGAACAATGCCACGATCACGCACGTAAATAAGGGTGTTGGCGGTGCCCAGGTCGATGGACAGGTCGCTTGAGAATAAGCCTCGGAGTCTTTTGATCAACATTCGTGTAGTTTCAACCTGAGAGTTGCAGTCCGGAAAAGATGCCGCAACTCTAGCAGTGAGCACCCCCTCAGGCAAGGCACCATCGGGGCTCCGGCGGCGCCTTTCTTGCTTTTCTTCAGTGTTTTGGGCCCTCCCGCGATTGTTCGAATCTGTTACTATATGTCCTTAATTTTTTACTTGGGTGTACGGGTGCTTGAGACACTGCTTTCCAAAACACGCTCAAGCACATCCCTGTGGCGCTTGGGCTCCGCCATCCATGGCTCCGCACAGTTTTGGAAAGCAGTGTCTCAAGCACCCTCTGGCCTAGTGCAATCTTCATCAAATAATCAATCAAGATCGTCAATTACTGAAACTTCATATTATTGGGAGGCAATGTGACCATTTCCCGCAAAGACATTGAAAAAGTCGCTGTGCTCGCCCGCATTCGCGTGGATGAGGCGCAGATTTCGGCGCTGGAGAAAGATCTTGGCAATATTCTGGATCTGGTGGACCAGCTGGGGGCTGCCGATACCGACGCGGTTGTGCCCATGGCCCATCCGCTGGACGCAGTTCAGCGTCTGCGTGCCGATGAAGTGACCGAGACCAATCAGCGGGAAGCCTTTCAGGCGATTGCACCGGCGACCGGGAACGGGCTGTATCTTGTGCCCCGGGTTATCGAGTGATTCCAGCGACAATTGATTGAGTGCATTAAGCGATCTGACAAACAGCGAATTCAGGATTCATCATGCATAACAAATCCGTAGCAGAGCTTTCCCGTGAGCTGGAGAGCGGCCAGATTTCCAGTGTGGAGCTGACTCAGCAGTTCCTTGGCCGCATCAAACAGGAAGATGGCAAGTACAACAGCTTTATTACCGTGACCGAAGAGCAGGCGCTGGCCGATGCCCGGGCGGCGGATGAGCAGCGGGCGGGCGGGAATGCAACGCCCTGGACGGGAATTCCTTTTGCCCATAAAGATATCTTCTGCACCAACGGCGTTCGCACCACCTGTGGCTCAAGAATGCTGGAGAATTTTGTTCCTCCCTACGATGCCACGGTAACGGCGAATTTTCGTCAGGCCGGTGCGGTGTGCCTGGGCAAGACCAACATGGATGAGTTCGCCATGGGGTCATCCACTGAGTCCAGCTATTTTGGTGCGACGACCAATCCCTGGGGGTTGGGCCGGGGTGACAAGCGGGTGCCCGGTGGCTCGTCCGGCGGCTCTGCGGCAGCGGTCGCGGCCCGTCTGGTTCCGGCGGCTACGGCCACGGACACCGGTGGTTCTATCCGCCAGCCGGCGGCGCTTTGTGGTGTTACCGGGCTGAAGCCGACCTACGGCCGGGTGTCGCGGTACGGAATGATTGCCTTTGCCTCCAGCCTGGATCAGGGCGGCACCATGGCGCGCACCGCCGAGGACAACGCGCTGATGCTGAACGTCATGGCCGGGTTTGATCCCAGGGACTCGACGTCGCTTGATCGTGAGGTTCCGGATTACACCGCAGCCCTGAACGAGCCTTTAAAAGGCCTGAAAATCGGCTTACCAAAGGAATACTTCAGCGACCAGCTCAGCCCGGTGATGGAGCAGCAGGTTCGCGACGCGGTGAAGGAATACGAGAAGCTGGGTGCCACGGTTAAAGAGGTGTCCCTGCCCAATGCGAAGCTGGCGATTGCCGCTTATTACGTCATTGCACCGGCAGAGGCGTCGGCCAACCTTTCCCGTTTTGACGGCGTGCGGTACGGCTACCGTTGCGACGATCCGAAGGATCTGACAGATCTGTATACCCGGACCCGCGCTGAAGGTTTTGGCAACGAGGTGAAGCGGCGGATTCTTGTGGGCACCTACGCGCTGTCTGCCGGTTACTTTGATGCCTATTACCTGAAGGCCCAGAAGGTGCGCCGACTGATCCAGCAGGACTTCATTAACGCTTTCAAGGAAGTGGACGTGCTGATGAGCCCGACTACACCGTCTCCGGCGTTTGTTCAGGGCGAGAAAACCAACGACCCGGTCACCATGTACCTGGAGGATGTGTTCACGATCGCCATCAACCTGGCAGGCATTCCTGCCATGTCGGTGCCCGCAGGCTTCGTGGATGGCTTACCGGTTGGCCTGCAGATTATCGGGGATTATTTCTCTGAGGCCCGATTGCTCAATGCCGCCCATCAATTCCAGCAGGTGACCGACTGGCACCAGCGTGAACCGCAATAAGCCCGAGAAAGGCCCAGAATAGGAGAGAGAAACTATGCAGTGGGACATTGTGATCGGGCTGGAAATTCACGTTCAGCTCGCCACCCGAACCAAGATTTTTTCCGGTTCCAGCACCGCCTATGGCGCCGAACCAAACACCCAGGCCAACGCCGTTGATCTGGCCATGCCCGGCACCCTGCCCGTGCCCAACGAGCAGGCGTTTCGGTACGCAGTCATGTTTGGCCTGGCGGTGAATGCCGAGATTGGCCGGCGCTCGGTGTTCGACCGTAAAAATTACTTTTACCCGGATTTGCCCAAGGGCTATCAGACCACGCAGCTGGACCATCCTATCGTCGGCCCCGGCTTCGTGGATGTAGATCTGGCCGATGGTCGCAGCAAACGTGTGCGCATTCACCATGCCCACCTGGAAGAAGACGCCGGCAAGTCCCTGCATGAAGCTCTTTATGACGAGCTTGGCCACGGCATGACCGGCATCGACCTGAACCGTGCCGGCACGCCGCTGATCGAAATTGTCACCGAGCCGGACATGAACAACGCGGAAGAAGCCGTTGCCTTCGCTAAAAAGCTGCACAGCCTGGTGTCCTCTCTGGGTATCTGCGATGGCGATATGAGCCAGGGCTCGCTGCGCTTTGACGTAAATATTTCACTCAAGCCCAAAGGCTCGGATACCCTGGGCACCCGCACAGAAACCAAAAACCTGAACTCGTTCCGCTTTATGGAACAGGCCATCGCCCACGAAGTGGAACGGCAGACGGGCATTCTGGAAGACGGCGGCAGGATCATTCAGGAAACCCGCCTTTACAATGGCGACCGGGACGAATCCCGCTCCATGCGCAGCAAAGAGGAAGCCAACGATTACCGCTACTTCCCCTGCCCGGACTTGCTGCCGGTGGTCATCGACGACGCCTTTATTGAAAGCGCACGCGATCTCCTGCCGGAGCTGCCGGACTCACGGAAAGCCAGGTTCATGGACCAGTATGGTCTGAACGACTACGACGCAGGCCTGCTGGCCGTTGACTCGAAACTGGCCGCCTTCTTCGAAGCCGTCGCCGAACGCGGAACGGACGCGAAACTGGCCTCCAACTGGGTTCAGGGCGAGTTCTCCGCAAGGCTGAATGCGGAAGAAAAGACTGTTGCTGACTCACCCATCTCCGGAGCCCAGTTGGGCGATCTGGTCGTACGCATTGCCGATAACACGATATCGTCGGCTGGCGCCAAGAAAGTGTTCGAAGCACTTTGGTCCGGTGAGAATGACAGCGTAGATGCCATCATTGATGCGAACGGTCTGAAGCAGGTGTCTGACACCGGCGAGCTGGAGGCGATGGTGGACAAGGTACTGGCATCTATGCCAGATCAGGTTGCCCAGTATCAGCAGGAGTCGGACCCCAAGAAACAGAAGAAAATGCTCGGCGGCTTTATGGGACCGCTGATGAAGGCTTCCAAGGGTCAGGGCAATCCAAAATTGTTTAACGAAATCCTCGTTAAGAAGCTGGGGGGCTGACCTTCTGGCTCTGGGGCGTGGTTTCTGACTGCGGCCCTAGCCTGGCTTCCTTGGAGCTATCGGCACGAGGCAGGAAGGGGGTTCCAAAACACGCTCCTTGCGGCACATCCATGTGGCGCTTGGGCTCCGCCATCCATGGCTCCGCACAGTTTTGGAACCCCCTTCCTGCCTCGCGCCTGTCTGCCTGGGGAGATAAATCCACCAGCCGTAGGTCGGATTAGCGAAGCGTAATCCGACACCGTGTAAGCGGGTCGACGCCATTTGTCGGATTACGCTTCGCTAATCCGACCTACGTCCTTCGCTCATTGTGCATTTCTCCAATGATTGCAAACAACGTAATTTGCGTTATCTCGGAGACAACAGGCGTTGGCGGGCGGCTTCTCCCAAAAATGTGCGGAGCCATGGATGGCGGAGCCCAAGCGCACACGGACGTGCTTGTAGCGTTTTTTGGGAGAAGCCGCCCGCCAACGCCTCCCCCGCAGAAACCAAGCTAGGGACGCAACAAAAAGCTACCGAACAAGCCGAGCCCAAAGATCATGCTCATCGGCATGCTCAACAATGGCCTGAATAATCTGCCCCGGAACAAGATCAGTCTCCTCATTGAGGTAAACCATCCCATCAATCTCCGGCGCATCCGCCTTGGAACGGCCAATAGCGCCCTCTTCGTCGACCTCATCAATCAGAACATCAATGGTCTGACCGATTTTGGCCTGCAGGCGGGCGGCGGAGATCTGGGCCTGTTTTTCCATGAAACGGGCCAGGCGATCTTCCTTTACCTCCTCCGAAACCGCACCTTCCAGCTCGTTGGCTTTCGCGCCTTCCACCGGGCTGTATTTGAACGCGCCGACGCGGTCGAGTTGCGCCTCGTCCAGCCAATCCAGCAAGTACTGGAAATCTTCCTCGGTTTCGCCGGGGAAGCCGACAATGAAGGTCGAGCGGATGGTCAGCTCAGGGCAGATTTCCCGCCACTTGCGAATGCGGTCCAGAGTCTTGCTGTCATGGGCCGGGCGCTTCATGGCCTTGAGGACTTTCGGGCTGGCGTGCTGGAACGGGATATCCAGGTACGGCAGGATCTTGCCTTCCGCCATCAGGGGGATAATGTTATCCACATGGGGGTACGGATAGACATAGTGCAGGCGAACCCACACACCCAGTTCGCCCAAAGCCTCACACAATGCCTGCATTTTGGTTTTCAGCGGGCGGCCCTGCCAGAAGCCGGTGCGGTATTTGATATCGACACCGTAAGCGGACGTGTCCTGGGAAATCACCAGCAACTCTTTGACCCCGGCATCGACCAGCCGCTGAGCCTCGTCCATCACATCGCCAATCGGGCGGCTGACCAGGTCACCGCGCATGGAAGGGATGATGCAGAAGGTGCAACGGTGATTGCAGCCCTCGGAAATTTTCAGGTAGGCGTAGTGCCTGGGCGTCAGCTTGATACCCTGAGGCGGAACCAGATCCGTGAAAGGATCGTGGTTTTTGTTCTGGGGCACAAACTGGTGAACAGCGCCCACTACCTCCTCATACGCGTGAGGGCCAGAGACCGCCAGCACGCCGGGATGAGTATCACGGATTTTGTCAGCCTCAACACCCATGCAGCCGGTAACGATCACTTTACCGTTCTCCCTGATGGCCTCGCCGATAGCGTCCAGGGATTCCTGTTTCGCGGCATCAATAAAACCACAGGTGTTGACGACAACAATGTCGGCATCGTCATAATTTGGCACCACGTCATAGCCGTCAAGGCGAAGCTGGGTCAGGATTCGCTCTGAATCAACAAGCGCCTTCGGGCACCCCAGACTGATGAAGCCTACCTTGCCACTGACCTGCTCGATTGATGCTGTTTCGTCTGTCATTAACTGTGCCTCTGTTTCATTTCTATGACACACCACTCACAATTCCAACCGAACCTGAGGATGCCAATGCGGTCTCACCTTGCTGGTCACCTAATAAAGAACTAGACTTTCAGGAAGTTAAGCCAATCAGTTTGAAGAAGCGATGACTAAAAACCTTGTTGTAAAATCGAACCTTCGCAACCAACAGCGCGTTGATGTCGCAACCGAAGTCACGATAGAGAAGCCGGATGGTAGTTCTCTGGTCTGCCCGGTGTCCAACATTTCGCGAACCGGGCTGATGATTCTTTGTGGTCAGGAGGAAGCGCGGGCGCTGATTCCCGGCCAGAAAACCCCGGCACCCGGGACCTGGGTTGAGGTTCATGCTTCTTTTGTCGTGCCCGTTGTGGCTAGCCAACCGGTTTCGGTTGTTGCGCACGGACATATTATTCACATGCGGCGCATTTCCAGAAACGAGTATCAAATCGGCGTGCAATTCGCCGAATTCGACGGCAACGGCTTTGAGTACGTTGATAATTACGTCAGCAAACTACTCTCCACACCGGCCAACTAAGTTCCTGAACGGCTGACCGGCGCCCGCCTCCCCTGTGGTCGAGGCAAATCCCCGACCGCTATATTGTTATAGCATCAAACTCTAGCTGCCCGCCTTCTTATGCCATGCCCTGTTCTGGTATCATTTGCGCTTTCACAAGCCATGCCCTCGCGGCAAGAAACGCGGTAACAGGATACGATGACCACATACAACCTGACGCACCTCAAACAGCTGGAAGCTGAAAGCATCCACATCATCCGGGAAGTCGCCGCCGAGTTCGACAATCCGGTCATGCTTTATTCCATCGGGAAGGATTCTGCGGTGATGCTGCACCTGGCCCGCAAGGCCTTCCACCCCGGCAAACTGCCTTTCTCTCTGATGCATATAGACACCACCTGGAAGTTCAAGGAAATGATTGAATTCCGGGACCGAAAGGCAAAGGAATATGGGCTGGACCTGATCGTTCACAAGAACGAAGACGGCATTGCCCAGGGTATCGGCCCCTTTACCCATGGCAGCGCCAAGCACACCGACATCATGAAGACGCAGGCGCTCAAGCAGGCGCTGGACAAGTACAAGTTCGATGCCGCCTTTGGCGGAGCCCGCCGCGATGAAGAGAAGTCCCGTGCCAAAGAGCGGGTGTACTCCTTCCGTGACGAATACCATCGTTGGGACCCGAAAAACCAGCGCCCCGAGCTGTGGAATATCTTCAACGGCAAGATCAACAAGGGTGAAAGCATCCGCGTATTCCCGCTGTCTAACTGGACCGAGCTGGATATCTGGCAGTACATCTATCTGGAAAGCATCGAGATCGTCCCCCTTTACTATTCGGCCAAGCGACCGGTAGTCGAGCGCGACGGCACTCTGATCATGGTGGATGACGACCGCATGCCGCTGAAAGAAGGCGAGAAGCCGATGATGAAGTCAATCCGCTTCCGCACGCTGGGCTGCTGCCCGCTGACCGGCGCCATTGAATCCGAGGCCGATACGCTGCCGGACATTATTCAGGAAATGCTGCTGGCAACCAGCTCCGAACGACAGGGCCGTGTGATTGACCACGACTCAGCCGGCTCCATGGAACAGAAAAAGCGGGAAGGGTATTTCTAAGATGGCACACCAGTCCGATCTTATTGCAGAAGACATTCAGGCCTACCTGAAACAACACGAAAACAAGGAGCTGCTGCGGCTTCTGACCTGCGGCAGTGTCGATGACGGCAAGAGCACCCTGATTGGCCGCCTGCTGCACGACACCAAGATGATCTACGAAGATCACATGGCCAGCCTTAAAACCGACAGCGCAAAAATGGGCACCACCGGCGAGAAGCTGGATCTCGCGCTTCTGGTTGACGGCCTGCAGGCCGAGCGCGAGCAAGGCATCACCATCGATGTGGCTTACCGCTTCTTCTCGACCGGCAAGCGCAAGTTCATCATTGCTGACACGCCCGGCCACGAGCAGTACACCCGTAACATGGCGACCGGTGCTTCAACGGCGCAGGTGGCGATCCTGATGATCGACGCCCGCCTTGGCGTACTGACCCAGACCCGCCGTCACTCTTACATTGCGTCACTGCTGGGCATTCGTCACGTTGTCGTGGCGGTGAACAAAATGGACCTGGTGGATTTCAGCGAAAAACGCTTCAACGAAATCAAGGACGACTACCTGGCCTTTGCCAACCAGCTTGGCCTGAAAGACATTCGTTTCGTGCCGCTGTCCGCGCTTGAAGGTGATAACGTGGTGAACCGGAGCGAAAACACGCCCTGGTTTGACGGCCAGCCGCTGATGGAGATTCTGGAAACCGTTCAGGTATCCCGCGACAAAAACCTGGAACACTTCCGCTTTCCGGTTCAGTACGTTAACCGCCCCAACCTGAATTTCCGCGGCTTCTGCGGCACCGTCGCATCGGGCGTGATTCGTCCGGGCGAAAAGGTTATGGCACTGCCCTCACGTCGCACCAGCACCATCAAGGACATCGTGACGTTTGACGGCAATCTGAATGAAGCCTATATCGATCAGGCCGTCACCCTGACCCTTAATGATGAAATCGACATCAGCCGGGGCGACATGCTCGTTAAAGCCGAGGATGAGCCTGAAGTGGGCAATCGTTTCATGGCCAACATTGTCTGGATGACTGACGCACCACTGGAGACCGGTCGCCTGTACGATATCAAGCTGGGGCCGACCTTCTCGTCCGGAACGTTCAAGAAGATCAAGCACCAGACGGACGTCAACACCCTTGAGAAGCGTGAAAATCCGTCGGCGCTGCAGCTGAACGAGATTGGTCTGTGCGAACTGACTCTTAGCCAGCCGATTGCCTTTGACCCGTATCCGAACAACCACGCGACGGGAAGCTTTATCGTCATTGACCGGTTGAGCAACGTCACCATCGGCGCAGGCATGATCGCCGGAAGCGCCGATACGGTGGAATCACTGGACCCGGTCAGCACCGAAGAACGCCAGCGCCGATTGGCCCAGAAACCGGCCATCATTGCCTGTAATGGCAAGCAGGCCCCGGCCCTGGCCCTGGCCCTGGAACGCGCGCTGTTTGATCAGGGCAAAACCACCATCGTCCTCAGCGAAAACAATGCGGGCAATGCCGATGACCGACGCCGCGCGGCTCAGGTTATCAGTGCCCACAGCCTGATCGCGATTGTGGTAAACCTTGGCGCCGACGTTGCGTCTGCTTCTGTGTCTGCGGACAGCAGTGAAGAGATTGCAGAGTCCGTCAGCACGCTGGTTCAGGATCTGGTGCGCAACAAGCGCATCTGACCCGGCAGCCGCCTGGCTGCTCTGCCCGTAAAAGCCCCGAAGTCGATC
>Ga0306912_1001449_pt1:0-2500 | contig 10713 bp, 8 predicted proteins | sample AntRauFillE10628_FD_190443 | JGI IMG/M metagenome (GOLD analysis project Ga0306912, IMG submission 190443) | Saline lake microbial communities from Rauer Islands, Antarctica - Metagenome Filla E10 #628 (v2) (version 2) | ecosystem: Environmental > Aquatic > Non-marine Saline and Alkaline >... | reverse complement strand
CAAATAGCTGAACTATTACTAGCAGTGGGTGGCTGCAGATATCATTGCTGGCTACTTAGCAGGCCGGACTTACGCTATTAGCTAGCTAGCTACTAGATGCATGACAACCAACTGTTTCCCTTGGGTCGCCTCTACAATAAACAAACTTCTCAGATGGCTGCACTATTAGTAGCAGTGGGTGGCTGCAGATATTATTGCTGGCTAGCTATTTAGCAGGCTGACCTTACCCCTACTCGGTGAGACCCAACTCTATATATATAATTATTAAAATTCTCAAATGGCTGCACTAATAGCAATGGGCTTTGAGGTTCAAGACCCAATTATCATTCTGCAATAAATGATACACTCCAGAAGCCCCTCTAACATAATATATTATGGCAACTGATATTTTTCTGCACATGAGCATTCCAATGGTTTTACTTGCAGTGGGTGAACTACCTCCTGCCACAAACTGAGTAATCATTCAAGTCGTGAATCATGGTACTATCCTTGGCTCCACAAGGAGCTGCCAATAAAAAATAGTCCGGCAATCAGGACTCACTAGACTGGCCTAGAACAGACCAGCTAATTCACCACTGGGTCTCAGCGGGGCCCAATGGTGTCACAGGGCCGTGGCTACCAGGGGCCACATCTCACAACCGCAAGGCCCAATTATCACTCTGGTGCAATAAAGAATGCTTCCAACCGTTTGTCTAACATAACATAGTGGAATAGCTAATATTTTTTGCAAGGGTCCCACTGGATTTACCACTTGCAGTGGGTGTTCCCTGCCACCTGGCTGGCTGAGTAATTTGCGTGAATCACGGCATTGGTCGTGGCTCCACAATGAACTGCCCAAACATTTTTCCCACACTATGAATGCTCTTAGCAAGTGTATTTAATGCAATAAAAATTATTCCAGAAAACAGGATTCACCAGATTGGCCAGGAACAGACCAGCTACTTCACTCAGCAGGTGCCGGTGTCACAGGCAGGGCCCCGGCTAGGGCCAAACCTCGCAACTGCAAGTCCCTATTATCACTCTGCAATGAAGAATGCCTCCCACCGTCCCTCTAACATAACATAGTGGAATAACTAATATTTTTTGTGAGGGTCGTCCCACTGTATTTACCTCTTGCAGTGGGTGAATTGCTTCCGTGCCACCTGACTGAGTAATTTGCCTGAATCGCGGCACTGGCCTTGGCGCCACAATGATCTGCCCAAACAATTTTTCCAACACTAGGAATGCTCTCAGCAGGTGCAATTAATGCAATAAAATTTAGTCCGAAATCAGGACTCACCAGATTGGCCAGGAACAGACCAGCTAATTTACTCAGCAGGGCCGAATGGTATCACGGTGCCATGGCTAGGGTCACACCGTGCAACTGCAAGGCCCGATTATCACTCTGCAATGAAGAATGCCTCCAACCATCCCTCTAACATAACATAGTGGAATAACTAGTATTTTTTGCCAGGGTCGTCCCACTGGATTTACCTCTTGCAGTGGGTGAATTGCTTCCGTGCCACCTGACTGAGTAATTTGCGTGAATCGCGGCACTGGCCGTGGCGCCACAATGATCTGCCCAAAAAAAATTCCTCACCAGGAATGCTCTCAGCAGGTGCAATTAATGCAATAAAAATTAGTCCAGAAATCAGAACTCACCAGATTGGCCAGGAACAGACCAGCTACTTTACTCAGCAGGGCCGAATGGTATCACGGTGCCATGGCTAGGGTCACACCTTGCAACTGCAAGGCCCGATTATCACTCTGCAATGAAGAATGCCTCCATCCCTCTAACATAACATAGTGGAATAACTAGTATTTTTTGCCAGGGTCGTCCCACTGGATTTACCTCTTGCAGTGGGTGAATTGCTTCCGTGCCACCTGACTGAGTAATTTGCGTGAATTGCGGCACTGGCCGTGGCGCCACAATGATCTGCCCAAACAATTTTTCCAACACTAGGAATGCTCTCAGCAGGTGCAATTAATGCAATAAAATTTAGTCCGAAATCAGGACTCACCAGATTGGCCAGGAATAGACCAGCTACTTCATTCAGCAGGTGCCGGTGTCACAGGCAGGGCCACGGCTATGGCCAAACCTCGCAACTGCAAGGCCCAATTATCACTCTGCAATGAAGAATGCCTCCAACCATCCCTCTAACATAACATAGTGGAATAACTAGTATTTTTTGCCAGGGTCGTCCCACTGGATTTACCTCTTGCAGTGGGTGAATTGCTTCCGTGCCACCTGACTGAGTAATTTGCGTGAATCGCGGCACTGGCCGTGGCGCCACAATGATCTGCCCAAACAATTTTTCCAACACCAGGAATGCTCTCAGCAGGTGCATTTAATGCAAAAAAAAATAGTCCAGAAATCAGGACTCACCAGTGTTAGCATTTCGGTTTGTCCTGCGAATAATGGGCAAATGTGCGTCTAGATCTGGATCAAAACGGGATCCAGACTGTGGAATGGTATACGGCGGGATGAAAAGAGCATGGAGTTCCCTCTTGGAAATCCCAG
>Ga0306912_1001448_pt1 | contig 10716 bp, 13 predicted proteins | sample AntRauFillE10628_FD_190443 | JGI IMG/M metagenome (GOLD analysis project Ga0306912, IMG submission 190443) | Saline lake microbial communities from Rauer Islands, Antarctica - Metagenome Filla E10 #628 (v2) (version 2) | ecosystem: Environmental > Aquatic > Non-marine Saline and Alkaline >... | reverse complement strand
AATTAATGACGGAAAAGCTGGCCAAAAAAATATATAAACGGCTTTTGGTAGTTCGTTTAAATTTTGATCTAACAAATAAGCAATGCAGTTGAAATTATAGATACGAAAGTTATTAGGCCTTTCTAGCCAAAATAGTGGGTATCGCCTTCTTTCTCAGGGTTGGCATCTGTGTCGATTTGTGGGAGTTTTATTACCAGCTGCTCACGTTACTTGACGGGCAGCTGTTGGTTCACCGAATCGATTATGGTAGCATCGACAACTTTTCACGCTTAAGCAAAAGTACGTTGGCCTTCAGTTGATCGGTGATCTCCTCAAAAAGTTCGTCGACAAGACCGTCATTGGCCAGTGCTTTGCAAACCGCCAGAAAGTGGTAAATTCAGGTACGAATTGATCCAGTGGCAACACCGCAAACCGTCGAAAACTCAGCCTGTCAATCAAATGGTCTTCCAACTGTGGGTCACTTAATTAAAGCGGTTATTGAAGAAACAACCCACGGATCATTCAGCGGACCGATTTGCGGGGCTGTCCGCCTTTATGGCCCGTTTGTCAATACGGAGGCCAATCTCATAGAGCGGTTCCCAGTCGTTCCACCCGTCAATATCTTGAAGGCGCTTCGTAGAATCTAAGGTTTATTTGGAATTACTGGCCCATTTGTCTAAAGTTCGGAGTTTTTGACGTTCATCCATATAATCCTGTTTAATTGCACTAACTGTCTCAGTTGCCGAAAACTACAAATCAACCATCAAAAGCTGCAATAATAGGGGGCTCTGCAAAGCACTCTCCGACATTGATCGTCGCACCATCTTGAATAGACATATTTTGATTATTTTAAAATTGTAGTTAGACTAGGCGTAGTTTAATCATCAATAAACGAATAAAGTTATGACTAAAAATAACAGTTCATTATATCAATATTTGCCGTCGTTATTTTTTCCATTCTGATGATGGTACAAATTGACATAGATGCAAGCACTACTGATTTTAAAATAGATGGAATCATCAACACGTCTTGCGCGCAAAGTCTTAATGATCCACAATGGGCATCGTGTACTGAAGGTCTTGGATCGGGTCGCTATAGTGGTCTCTGGTGCGCGACCTGTGCATCTAGAAGTGACCTGCCCCAAGGTAGTCCTAACCTGTGTAAAAAAGATCCTATATCTGAGTTTGGAGAAGGCAATTAACTCGGTACAATGGTCTAAAATTAATCATCACAAAAAAGGCTTCACCAATTCTGAATTAGAAATCTTTTCCTCAGTTGCACTTTAACATGTAATGAGATAGAATTCCAATTTTGTGAAGCTTTTAAATTTATGAATATGCTATTGATCAAGAAAACAGCGATTGCCCTTACTTTATTTTTATTTATTTCATGCACCAAATCTAACCATAATCTCAACCCTACAATAGTTACTGAATTTGGAACACCAACGGAACTCGAGGGCGTAGAACTTTTTGAGGATGTACTGGGTAAGGCAAGCTTTACTCTGATAGACAGCCTGATTCTCTTCTCTACAAGGGATGAAGATATATTCCAGGTATACGATCTTAAGGAAAACTACATTTCGTCTTTCGGCCGGCAGGGTAATGGTCCCGGAGAATATACTAGGCCGCCTTATTTTAGGGATGCAAATTCTTTCATCAAAAATGGAAATGATCACATTCTATTCTATGATGAATCAAACAATATGACAGGTGTTGAACTCGATGTAACGAGTTCCATTCAGGAAAACGAAGTAGTGATCGCTAAAGAATTCAAACTCCCTGAGATATTTAGCCATCCTTTTATTTCCTTGTTCCATATTAACAGCGAAACTTATTTGGGAATGTATGGAGATCAGGTTTATCAACAGTTCGATGGACGAGAAGGTGGATGGTACTATTCCCCTGAAGATACAAGTGTAACCACTTTTTCCATGTACAATTTAAACATGGAGCCATTTGACGCCTTTCCCGCAAGAAATTTAAATATACGGTATCTTGGAGTTTCCCCGGATCGAAATAAATTTGCCACAGCTTTGTTGTTTGCCCCAGTTATAGAAATTTTTGATATGTATTCTACTAAACCTTTACAAATTCAGGTAACAGATAAACCGTTTCCACCGACGGCACCTTTCACGCCGGAGGATTTTAACGAAAATCGGTTAACCGAATATTTTTGGTTTATATATACTTCCAACGAAAATATTTATCTGCTTTATACAGGCAAGAAGATGTCAGAACCCAATAAAGAACAATTTGTAAAAATTATTGATTGGGAGGGCAACCCGGTTCAGCAATATTCCATTCCTACCGAATATAATATCGACTGGTTTCAAGTAGATGTAGAAAATAGCCAACTTTACGGACTTAGTTGGAATAATGATGCGGTGTACAGGTTTAATCTTTAAGTGACCTCACTAAAAAGCCGAAAATTTCATTCACCAGTTAAATTGGAATGCAAGTAAAAATATTGAAATATCTGTAAGGACTTATTTGCCATATGATCACTCATACTAATATCTAAATGACAATGAGCGATAAGAGCAAATATGAATAAGGAGATCAGATTAACAAGAGACATACCCAACTTCGTACGCGTAAAATTAAATTGGGAGGAGTCGTTACGGCTTTTAGAAGATATTTTAGACTCAGACGATTAGTTAAACCATTTAAAGATAGATATGTATAATTACGTAGGGTCTTATGAAGTATAGCATGTAAAAAGAGGGAAAGGGAGATTTTTAAGACACCATCTCCCATCTATTATTGGGATATTTCTTTCTCAGTTTGCGAAACACCAAGCGAAAGTGCCACACACCCATACAAATACCCAAGTGCTTCCAATATCCCAAGGATAATCAGTAGAGTTGCGTCAATATCTCCAACTTGAAGCTTACCGGCAGATATTGAACCGGCAATGGCCAGACTGGTCACGCCACTTTTGGCTATGTCTTTTCCCTGCTCCGGAGTTTTGCCCCGGAGAAGTTTAATGATGGCTGGTATGGCGGTTAAGGTCTTTTTAAGTCGTTTGATCATTATTTTGGTGGATTTGGAGATTATTTGGGGTTGATTTCAATTTCGAGTGCGCGAATTCTGTCCTCATGGTCTTCCAGTCGGAAGGTGGATTGGTTTTGGTGATTCTCCATTGAATTCTTCAGCGATTCCAGGTCAATGCTTTGAATGCGCTGCTCGGCTCGGATATTGATCATTAGTTCATACCACTTTTTGATTTCAGCGGTCTGGTTGTTGATCGAATCGTAAATCCTGGTCAGGAACAGGCAAATCACTGTCGTTATGATTAGCTCCTTGTATCTGCTGAAATATGATTCAATGTGGGTTGACAGGTTAGACTGCTGTTGCTCTGGGTTCATGTCGCTTCAATGCCTCATTGAGAGTGATCGTTTTTCTGTTGGTCTTGCAGTAGAAGGTTCCATCCAGAACAGATTGATAGTAGTAGAGGCCATTTATTCGAAGCCATCGTAGTGGCCGTTGTCGCGGGCTGTTACCGGCCCAGCCATCCACATGGAGTCCGATTGCCGGAATATCTGCTTTGGCGGCAAGTGATCTATAGCTCCAGTCGAAGTACAAGCCAACTCCCTGGAATGGCCAGGTTGTGGCAAGCAGCCAATGGTTCATTGCAGATATCTGCTTTACCCTCCACTGGGAAAACAGTAGACAGTCTATGGCTTCACCCTTTCCGTGTGATTTTTTTCATTCGTTCGCCACGCGGACGTAATCATCGTTGGGGTGCCCGTCCACTGACGCCACGCCAAAAAGGATTGAAGGAATCCGGTATCCATTCGTCCTATGGAGTCCTGGATATCAAATTCACTGATCTTAAAGTGGCACCTACCGAGGCTATTATACACCTGCTCCAGGCTTTTATAACATTGAAGCCTCGTATGTGCAGACTCTTTGGAGACTTGGGGGAAATGAGTTTATGCTTTTCTGGAATTCGATATGCAAGAGTTTTGTGCTTACATTCATATACAACCTCAAGGGGAAAAACTAAATTAAAGAGATATGTACTTTGTATACATTCTGAAGTCCGATGAAAAAGACTGAACGTATGTGGGGTACACGTCTGATTTAAAAAAGCGGATAAAAAGCCAAAACGAAGGGAAGAATACAGCGACAAAAAGCTACAGGCCATTTAAACTGTCTGGTTTTGTTGGCGTAGAGACCAAAGAGAAGGCGATTTCTTTAGAGAAATATTTTAAAACCGGATCCGGTATCGCCTGGATGAGGAAGAGGTTGTTAAGCGAAAAAGCGGATTGATCATTCAAGTCCAGCTTGATCTCCGAAGCTTCAGCGAAGGAGATCCGGGCCCACTCCTTCGCCAAGGCTTCGTAGAGCAGGCTCTTTTTGCCATCTTCATATACTCTTTCTCTATAAAAAGTCTTATCAATAAGTCGGTACTCTGGTCTCATTCCCAAAGGTATGGAGGGAAAATTCTTTTCTTGTTTTGGATTTTCTTACTGTTTATAGCTTCTATTGTTTTATTGATTTCAACGAATTATTCTTTGTTCAAGCTGATTCAAATAAAAACTTGAGATTATGTTTTATGTTTACATTTTGAAAAGTAAAATCAAAGACTGGCGATATGTAGGATATACAGGTAATCTTAAACAGAGATTAAAACAGCATAATGAGGGAAAAACTACAGCTACACAAAATTATAGGCCGTTTGAGCTGATAAGTTATGTTGCTGTTCAGGATCAACAGGTTGCTTTGGAACTTGAAAAGTATTTTAAATCAGGATCGGGAATTGCATGGATGAATAAGCATTTGTTACCAAAAAATTAATCCGTTCAAGTCCCGGTGTCGTTGATGCTTTTGGAAATTTATAATCCTCTCTATTTCATTGCCTCAAACCACCCGTCAAATTCATCCGGAAACCAGATGGCGCAAACGTCCCGTTTATGCCCGTTTTATTGTTGTACAACGAGACTCCTATCTCCGTTCCGCTTCGGCCGGGGTGACAGGATGATGGGTAGAGAACGATTCTTCCCAAGGAATTCCTGATCGAAAATCCTGCTCTGGTCGTCGCAGTCTTGGCGGAGTTAGTTGATCCGGGCCCGTCATTTTTTAAACGGCAACGAGCAATTACAAATTCAAGTGTTGAAAAAGTTTAAGTGCCCTGACCGTTAATTTCATCTAAAAATTCTTGCGGAGAAAAAACCTGCAGATCTGCATCTTTGAAATCCGTTTTATTTCGGGTAATTATTGCTTGGCATCCAATGGCCCTGGCTGCCTCGTGATGAACGGCATCTTCAAAATCATCCCATTTGAGATTTAAAGCCGCATCAATAATACTTTGGGTTACCGGTGCAATTTTAAATGCCCTGCGCAGCCCGTTTAAAACAGTATATACTTCTTTTTTGCTATTATTATTTTTGAGAATATAAAAGATAGTGTCTACGCTATGAGCTGCAATCCAGCCGGAAATATTCCCAAATTGCGAAATTTCTATAATTCTGAGAGCATTTGAATAAAACGGTTTCCTTCGTTGAGCTGCATCCAAACAGATATTTGTATCGATCAGTACGTTAGTCAAAGTCATACTTTTCTTTCAGCGCCTCATATTTCACTTTGTCATAATCGTAGTCATCTACTTTTTTCGATTCTGGTATAGCGTTCATTATTTGTTCGGCGGCGCTGCCCGACGTAGGCGTAAACTCCTCAGGATCCTCCTGTTCTGCCACCAGCTTTTCAAAAAAGCGGGATACACTTATACCGCGCTGTTTGGCTATTCTTTTAGCCCGGCGTTTGATGCTTTCTTCTATGGACAGGTTTAAGGTTTTTTTGTTCATGAGCGTAAATTTTGATACGAGTGCGTATGCATAATATACTATATACGCATAAATAAAAAAGCTGCTTATTGCCTGAACACAGCGAACATAAAACAATCTATTAATTTACACCTTGAAAATGTGGTAACTCCACCTTTGTAATTACTTGCCTATAACATTCCAACCGTTCGCCCAAGTAAGGATATCGATTTTCTCGGTCAAGAGACTTCCAATGAAATCGACCAAATAGAGTTAACACGGGATATTGCTGCAATGAATAACATTGACATTTTTCCTAAATGGGTCTTTTAACGACATAAAACACCCAATATTAATAGCTTTTGTCATGTTACTTTTGAACCGTCAAAAGTAACCAAAAACTCCTGTCTGGTGAGTAAATTGCTAAAGCTCGCTTCATTAGGCTAAAAGAATCCAAAGCTCCCATACTTTCTTCATCTGTAAATATCATCCCTCAGCGGAGTAAATTCTTTCTTAACGCTACATTCCACCATCTTTTTTACGCCATTTTTTCACAGGCCGGAGGGTAAGGTGATTCGGCCGTGAGTATCCACCTGTCCAACTACATCTGTCGGCTAATTAGTGAAGGCGGTAGCTTGCTTGTCAAAAAACGAGGATAGCTAAGACAAAGGTCGGGTCAATTTTTTCCTTGGTAGATATTATTAACTCCGAAATGCAAGGCACAGCAGTTGAAGAAAACATGCCTGAATTTGATTGGGTGAATATTTGGAAGACAACCAGCAGCTATCCGAGTTTGAGGTGCTAAGAGGATTAAGAACATTACATATCAGGAAGAATTTTTTTCCATATAAGTTTCAAAATTTGAACAAAATGTTTGTACAAAATCTATAATATCGTTGTTTGGGAGATTTAATAAACTATTTGCAGTCGACTCATAATCGATTGCGCGCACTTCATTTTTCAAACCAAGCCTCTATTCCGATGCCTATACATAGCAGCTGCCTCAACCAAATCCTGTGTAATCAGGGAGTTTACCTGTTTTTTTAATCCAGAGATGATTGGTTTAATAAAGAATCTATTTACTATGTTTATATTTAAAGAGTACGGCTGTTGATTGGTATTATGTGGCTATTCAGCTGATTTGAGAGAGCGTTTGAAAGATCATAATAAAGGTAAAGTTGTAATACGGAATCTCGTCGGCCATTCACGATAGTCACTTACTATTGCAGTGGAGAAAAAAGAAACTGCGATCGACCTGGAGAAATATCTGAAAAAGCGGTTCAGGTTTCGCATGGAGGAATAAACGATTGCTTGGTAAGTAAGTCCAGCTTGATCTCCGAAGCTTCAGCGAAGGAGATCTTGAACACGAAGCTTCAGCGAAGGAGATCCGGGCCCACATATTGTACTCACCTCACCTCTCCACTTCACTTGGATTTCGATAAGTAAATCCGATCGCTGATCTTGCGGAGACATGCTCCACGGTTCAAGTCCTGCCGGGCCAAATTTTTAACCTCTTTCTTTGAGCCTAACTTCCTCCCCAAAATCATACTGGCTTCGATTCTGGTGAATGGGATATTATTCCCACCTTCATCATCTTTTGGATGGTGTGCCATATGGATATTATGCCTAATCACGTGCCGAATGTTTAGATATCTTTCATATTTCTATATTGATTTGAGGCAATAGAAAATAATACTCAAGATAAATCAACTTTTTGATTATCAAGAGCTTATGCAGAGTTCATTTAGAGAGTATTTTAGGATTTTAAAGCCTGGCAGGTGGATAACTGTGGAGTTTAGCAATACTTCAGCATCTGTATGGAATAGTATCCAAGTTGCTATTTCAAATGCGGGTTTCATTATATTAAATGTCGCTGCACTTGATAAAGTTCATGGTGGTATTAAATCAATGAGATATACTACTTCTGTCAAACAAGATTTAGTTATTACAGCCTACAAAACTTCAAAAAAAATTGACTCAAAGTTTGAGAAGATTAATGATGATGTATTTGTATGGGATTTTATTGAAGAGTATTTAAACTACCTTCCAATACATTTAAAGAAAGGTAATTCGACAACTGCCGTTATTGAAAGAAGTCCTAAGATATTATTTGACAGATTAGTAGCATTCTACGTCCAAAAGGGTCATACAGTCCCACTTGATGCCAGTAAATTTCAAAAGGGATTAAGTGAGCGATTCATAGAACGAGATGGGATGTTCTTTACGAATGAACAGGTACAAGAGTACGATCGTAAAAAAGCTGAAGTACCAAACTTTACCCAATTATCCATTCTTGTGGCTTCAGAGCAAGATGGAGTCCTGTGGCTTCAAAATTTTTTAAAAGATGAAGCTAAAACCTATCAGGATATTCAACCTAAATGGATGCAGGCTTTGGGCGGAGAACGAAAGGGAGATATTATTCCTGAACTAAAAACCATTCTCGAAGAGAATTTCCTCAAAAATGACAATGGAGAATGGTACGTACCGGACCCAGATAAAGAAGAGGACTTGGAGAAACTCCGAAACCGCCGCCTACTCAAACAGTTTGAAACGTATAAAGAACAAGCCTTCAAACCCAAAGGCAAGAGCAAAGAATGCCGGGTAGAAGCATTACGGGCTGGCTTTAAACAAAGCTACCAAGACAAAGATTTTGAGACCATAGTCCGAGTAGGTGATCGTATTCCAAACAACCTGCTTATGGAGGATGAAGTATTGCTTCAGTTTTATGATATAGCAGCTGCTAAAGTTTAAGGTCATTGTTATTGCTATTCATCTTTTTTGTTCACAAATTAGTCGTGTTCACGTAACGTGAACAGTGAAATTATGTGAACATGGAAGAAAAAGAGATCGTACATACCGCCTTAGAACACCTGGAGCCAGCTTTATTGCGAGGAGAATGGCATCCTTTCAATGACGTGAACAAAGGGATTGATGGGGAATTCATCCTGATATATGAAAATCAACGGATTCATTTTGATGCCATCGTTAAAAAAGAGCTCCGTACCTATCAGATCGAGCAAATTATCGATCAGGCATACAGGTATCATAATCCGATGGTAGTCGCTTACAAATTATATCCTGCATTAAAGGAAAAACTAAAAGAGCATAGGATTAACTACCTTGAAGCAAATGGGAATCTATTTGTAAAGGCTGATAATGTTTTTCTCTTTCTTGATCGGGATAAGAAACTGCCAAAACCGCGGACTACAAGAAATCGGGCCTTTACCCCAACCGGACTAAAAGTACTATTTGGTTTTTTACGGGATAAAGAGCTCATAAATCAGACCCAAAGAGATATCGCAAAACAAACTGGTGTAGCGCTGGGAAACATTCCAAAAATTATTAAAGGGTTACAGGAAACCGGATTTTTATATAAGGTCAACAAGAGGGATTATGCTATAAACAATCGGGAAGAATTGCTACATAAATGGATAGAGGAATACAAAAACACTTTACAGCCAACTCTTGACAAGGGAAAATTCCGTTTGAACCCAATAGATAAAGACTGGAGAAATATAAGATTACAGACTCCGGACACGGTTTGGGGTGGAGAACCAGCAGGCGATTTACTGACCAATTATCTGCGCCCGGAAACATTGACGATCTATACAAACGAAACAAAAAAGAACCTTATGATGCACTATGGTTTAATGCCGGATCAGGAAGGCAATGTGCAGGTATATGAAAAGTTCTGGAAACAAGAAGAAGACCAAAAAACCGTACCGGATCTACTTGTTTATGCAGACCTAATGAATACACAAGACAAAAGGTGCATGGAAACAGCAGAAATGATCTACAATGAGCGAATCAAGCCAGAATTATAAAAACCTTGCTATCCCATTTTTCAGGGAAGTTTTTGATCTCATTGATGATGTGCTGAAAAACAAAGGGATCCCCTATTATTTGATCGGAGTAAGTGCGATTGCCCTTGAAATGCTAAAGAAAGGTATTAAACCCGCCCGTGGTACTAAGGATATTGATTTTGCGATCATGATCTCCACTTTACAGCAGTTTGAAGAAGTGGTTAATGACTTAGAAAAAGCAGGATTTAATAAAGTGGAAGCTCCATGGACACTTGTACATTCAGAATATGAAGTAGTAATTGACCTGTTACCTTTCGGTGAAATTGAGGAAAACAACACCGTTGGTTTCAATGAGCGATATACAGACCTCCATGTTTTAGGCTTCAAGGAAGTAATGAAGGATAGCCGGGAATATGATATTGAAGACCGTGTGGTGCATGTGCCCCCTATCCCTGGAATGGTTATCCTAAAGCTTGTGGCCTGGAGTGACCGCCCTGAAGATCGGGGAAATGATCCCTACGATATACTCAGAGTCATAGAGCACTATAATGACCTCGAATTTGAAACCAATATGCTGGAGCATTACGACCTAATCCCTGAAGAGGGTGATTTTGATAATCGAATTTTTTCAGCCAGAATCCTTGGTAGAAAAGCAAAAGCCTATCTGGATGAATCTGAGGATTTAGAGACCCGGATTTTTGAGGTTTTAGAAGAAAATACGGTAAATGCAGAAGAATCCCGGATCGCAAAATCCTGGGCCATTGAGAAGGGATGGGACTTAGAATATGGCGTGTCGTTATTGGAAGAATTTAAAATGGGGTTGTCAGAAGGGGTTTCATGATTTATCAGGGAAAAGAAGTAGAAATACTGGGTGAAAAAACTATTTTTGGAGAGGATATTGCCTGGATAAAAGTTCAGGAAACAGGTGAATTCTTACAGGTCCCGGTACAAGATTTAGAAACTGCTAAAGAGTCATTTTCTTTACCCCACCTTCGATTCATATCCATAGCAGCTAAGATCAAAGATGAGATTGCTTAAAAGAATATATTAGCTCCCTATGAATCGAGTTTAATACCACTGCCACATCAAATATTGGTATTAGAAAAAGTGATGAAATCTGCCCAGAATAGGTTTCTTTTAGCAGATGAAGTTGGGATGGGTAA
>Ga0306912_1001444_pt1 | contig 10737 bp, 14 predicted proteins | sample AntRauFillE10628_FD_190443 | JGI IMG/M metagenome (GOLD analysis project Ga0306912, IMG submission 190443) | Saline lake microbial communities from Rauer Islands, Antarctica - Metagenome Filla E10 #628 (v2) (version 2) | ecosystem: Environmental > Aquatic > Non-marine Saline and Alkaline >... | reverse complement strand
TGAGCCCGTAATTGACAAAGAGTCTAAGACCTACGTCGTTGACTGCCCGTTCTCTGAATCTGATGAATTATTGAAAGCGCTCTGAATAGCTATTAATTTAAGCTATGTTACCCTACGGGCTGGCCCCTTTAAAATTTAACCAGAGCGCTATGAGAGCGCTCAATTTAATCAAAAATAACTCAGGGTAGCTACAATGAAGATTTTAACATTAACAAGGTGACAATACTATCCGGGTGCACTGCATATGGCGGTCTAGCTGTTCATAGACCTGACGACGGTATCGGTATGAGTAATCCAATCGGATTCATTGGTGGTGAGGCTAAGATCGAAGACTTCGCCGTCTTTATTGAGCATCATGGAGGTATGCTACATCAAGAACGAGGTAGGGGCTATACACTTGTTGGAGCCCGCGTTGAATACAATTTCTATCGTTTGGAGGCCTAGTGAAACTCAAGCATCATCAAGAAGCATTTCGAATCATGCCATACAAATGTCCAAAGTGTGGCTTCGTCGAATACATTTGGAACTCAAGGGATGGCGTGACACCGTTCTCAATCAAGTGTATCAAGAAGGGTTGTGACTCATTAGCTGATCATGTCTTTCCCCATGTCATGAACAAAGATGAAGAGTTCACGCGCTTGGCCCCTCGCAACATTGATCGATACTTTGTCACAATGTCATGGCGGCAAGCTAGATCGATAGCTAAAGACCGTATCCAGAACGCGGTAGAGTATGGCTACCTAGACCCACAAATCGATTACATGGAGACCATTGAGAAATTAACGGAGTCAATATATGGTGAGGGCCACGCGCCTTGCATCATTCCAGCAGAGCAGTACAAATCAACCGTTCATTAAGGAGCAAATCATGGATACGAAAACAATTGAGCAGAAGATTGGGCGATACAAGGGTTTGAAGCGTGACCTAGATAAAATCCAAAAGATGAATATTCGACTTTATGAGTGTCTCAAATCCAATAAATATCTAGCTCGAGGAGAGCTAACGATCTTTGATCGAGACGGCAATAATCCGGTCAGTGTTAATTGTGGGGAGTTCTTACATTATCCTGAGCATCTCATTGAGATTCTCGAGCTTCGTGAAGTTGAAATAAAGAAAGAGCTCAATGAACTCGAAGAAGTCTTTTCAGTCACTGAACGTCTACTCAAGTAAGGAGCACACAATGCCTAAGCACTACGTCACATTCGGTCAAGGCCACACTCATCGCATTAACGGTGTCACATTTGACGCTGATTGCGTAGCACGATTCGAAGTAGAATCTACGCAGCAAGGTCATGAACGAGCATTCGAAATGTTCGGACCCATGTTCTGCTTCGAATACTCTGAGGAAGAATTTCCACACGAGGCTATGCACTTCTACCCACGAGGATTCATCGACCTATGAACTTCAAAACCACCGTTATCAAATCAGCCGTTACACGAGTTCTCATCGACCTCAACATGCCCCCAAAGTCAGTAATCTGTCAGGACGGCATCCCAGTCGATATCGAAGAGGGCCACCTCGACATCGTCCGTAACACAATGGGAGAATCGATCTTCACTGTGTGCTGGAGCCAAAACGACCAATATCTCAACATCCGCTTCAATTTCGGTTTCGACCACAAAATCCAAGTCGAGGCTGGCAACTGCAAAGCCCTCCAAAACAGAATCCTCGACCTCGATTACGAATCCAACGTCGTAAGAAAAGAGTGGGTGGCGGAAATGGTCGAAGAGTGTATGACTCGACTAGCATCTGAATAAATCCTTTGCCCCTTGACCCTGGCATGCAGCAGCTTGTCAGGGTCTTTTTATGCGGGACAGCTTCGTCGTGGTGACTTCGCCGGGCTGGTTAGGTCACAATTATTTGATTGTCTTAAATCTGCAAAGATCGCTCGGAGCTGTGTATTGTGAGCTACTCAGAGCTTACTGGATAGCGCTTGATATGATGCGTAGGGTAATATGGGCTAGCGATTTAATAGTAGCTGGAGCTACTCAGAGCGCATTAGGGTGTGCTTGGCACTTGGCACTTAGCACTTTGTTAGATGTTTGTGCGGAGTCCTTGTGGCGGATTTAGTTCTTAGCCCATGGCATGGAAGGCTGAGCACCGAGTTCCCAGCCTGGGTAATTAGTCGATAAAAGGTATGGCAGGGACTATGGACCTGGTGCTTAGTCCCCTGGGTTTTGGGACGCATGAATAGCTCAATAAATGTCCACCTGAAGTTAAAACTATAAATGAAAAGTATTTCGGTGCTACACAAGTTGTTGTTTCTGCTACTTCTTGCTCTTTTTATTTATAGTTTTATTTATTCTTAATATATATAAAATAGAAAAGTAAACAGGAGAATAGAGAATGGAGAAAGGAGAGAAGTGGCATCCCTGTGGTGCCGAGGACAGGGCGCTCACTGTGTATTCCCAAGTTTAAAAAATATTTTGAACTTAGCTACAAAAATGAAACCAAAAATAAAAAGGACAAGTATTAATGAAAACAACAACTTGTAAAATGGATCCATGCCAATCCTGGTCAAAACCATGGAATTTCCTTGACAGTTTCTTCAATGAATTCAACTACTTGGCGCTCGTTGATCAAAAAATAACCACCTGAAGATAAAACTAAAAATAAAAAAATAAAACTTAAAATCAAACGAGCAAGTATTAATAAAAACAACAACTTATATCTAAGACCAAACATGTATGGGCATGCGTATATACGAACCAAAACTTGTATGGGCGTACCTGGCATCTGTATGGGCATGTGAGGCTGCTAAGGGCTAAGTGCTCAGTGCCTGGTTCATGGCATCAATGTGCCAAGTCCATGGCATTTCGGCATGATTGTTGATGGAATGGGTTCAAAGATCGACGTAACGCGTTGATTTTGTTGACCTTTTCTCAGTATATAAATAATTAACTTAAGGTATATATGTCGGGTGGTATTTCTAGCTACTCTGAGCGCTCAGAGCGCAGCTCGTAGCTGCTACCCATATATACCTACTGGCCAGCTACTAATAGTAGGTGGGAGCGCTCAGAATAGCTCACTGCGAGAATCATAGTAATATCAACGATTTACGATCTGCGCTCTGAGAGCTGAGTGGTGCGCAACTTGGCAGGTGGCCCGTAGGCTAATACGGGCCAGAGAATGATGTGGCTGGAAGCGACGAGAGAAATCTGCTGAATTGCTCGGCAAAGAAATCGAAGACAAAAAAATGGCACCCGAAGGTGCCAGTGATTTCTATATGATTTTCAACATCTTAGAGATGGTGAGGCCTCCGATGACACAGAGGCCGAAGATTCCAAAAATCATTCAGAATCAGTATCTTGTGCCGCAAGTTCACGAAATTCTTTGTAAACTTTCTTGAATGTAAATCCCTTGCGACAGCTATAAATTTGGCCATATGAAAGACCGAGTTCCAATGCCGCCTCTTTGGTAGAAGCATCTTTGAGATCACCTAGAAGTACACTCCTCGCATCTTCATCGGTCATGGATCGGTCTGACTTAATGTCACGAACAGTGTCACCAGAGCTACCAGAATTGATCTGACGTGAATTTACAAATTCGATGATTTCATTCATTTTTGATGCCAAATCTTTGACAGTCAATTTTTTGTCAGTGTCAAGAAGTTCAATGGCATCATTGATTGCATGGTCAGTGTCAAGTACGTGCTCAGCATTCATGTTATCAATAGCTTGGATGTCAGTGTTAGTAGTCATAATAAAATTCCTTAATGTCATTTTTAGTTATGTGGCGTTTGCCGCCGACAAGATCAATACTACTACAATTGATGGCAAAGTGTGTAAAGAAATGTAAAGAAATGTAACGAAAAGTAACTACGTTCTATTTATGCACGCACCCGCGTACGTAGGTAAAGAGAGTATATGGAGCTACTGAGACCATCGTGAGTGATCATTGTGGCTAAGTGCGTAGGTTCATATGGGTAGTGCCAAGTGCTAGGGTAGAGGCGATGAGAGTAGCCCAGAAAGCGCATCGCACTGGTGATGTTTTTGAGACTTATCCGTATGATGATCAAGGCCTGAAGTGGATGAATGATAGAGGCTACGAGAGACGACGAGAGGCACAGCGCGACGAATGAGATGGCGGTGCTGAGCAGTGCAGGTGCAGAGATGATGCATTGCTCAGCAATGGTGCTAAGTGCTAAGGGCTGAGAGCGATGATCGTAGTGATAGCGATAATGATAGTGATGGTGATGGCGGTAATGATAGTGATAGTGATAATGATAATGATTATCGGTGATCGTGGTGCGTGGTGCTGAGCACTGATAGTGGCTGTCATATGACAATGATTATCATGTGAGTGTGATTACTATTGGTCAATGATTGTCACATGTGGATGATAATGATAATGATAGTGATAGTGATAATGATTCTCATTAACGGGGGCCACCTGCACACCCAGGCGATCGGCTACTGGCCCGGGGTATTTTTCAAACGGCAACTTTACTACACGCGTAAAGGTATGCTGCAGAGTGCGTGGGGCTAAGTGTTAAGTGTTAAGTGTTAAGTGTTAAGTGTTAAGTGTTAAGTGTGTGAATGCTAGATGAGGCGTGCTACAGGCTTCGTCCTATATTTGTACTATGACCATAAAGATCCCTAGACCATGGTGACGTAGTTCGTCGTATAATACAGTAGAGATGGTATCTCGTTGGGACCAACCACGGTCAATGAACTCCGCTGTGTCTAATAATGTCCAAAGTGATATAGTTGAGACCAATGAATTTGTAGGAGACGGAAATGGCTTCAAACGCTCAAACCTCAGCAGGCAGCTTTCTATCGCTGTCTGCAGATCTACCCGCTTCGCACGATGCCGCAGGCTTTGAAGATGTAGGCGTTGTGTTTACGGAAATTGGTGAAATTACTGATCTCGGTGAGTTCGGTCGCGAATACAACCTTGTAACCCACAACCCCCTGAAAGACCGCCGGACTGTAAAGCGTAAAGGCTCCTACAACGACGGTGCGATCACTCTGCAAATGGCTCGCGACGTGACAGACGCAGGCCAGACACTGTTGCAAACTGCCCAGGACGACGATAACAGTTATTCGGTCAAAGTGACTTTCCAGGACGGTTCAGTGGTTTTCACCACCGCCCAGGTCATGTCGTACCGCACAACTGTGGGCTCAGTTGATCAGATCACCATGGCGACATGCGTGCTCGAGATCGACAATGACATCGTGCCTGGAACCTAAGCACGATGGCTGTTAGAATAGCAATGCCAGCCAAGGAAGGCAAAGGCGCGTACGCTTCTAACGGTGTTAGAGTGTACACGGACGAAGGCCATGAGATTCAGGACATCGTGGCCATCGACGTTAGGTTTAGACCTGACGAGATTGTGACTGCAAATATTGAGGTTGCACTACATAGTGACAGTGACATTAGTAAGTTGTTGCCGCTGTTTGAAGTCAAAACACTAGAAGAGCTCGCTGAGTCCAGGGGATTCAAGCTAGTCCAGAATATTCCTACAGAAGAGTAAGAGGTCGCCATGGATTTTGGAAAGATTAATACAGCTGAAGATTCGAATACAGGTGCAACGTATCATGTCGTTGATCCGTACACAGATGAACCTGCGTACGTCGAAATTGATGGCAAGGATGTACCTGTGACGATTACCGTGCTTGGTCCTGACTCTGACAAGATGCGTCAGTATCAGAGCAACATGATGAAGTCGATGATGAAGCGTCGTAAGACATCACTCGATGCTGATGACCTTGAGCGTAAGATGACGGGTCAGCTGGTTGAATCAGTGATGTCCTGGCAGGGTGTCATGATGAACGGTGAAGTTCTGGCGTGCAATCGTGAGAACGCGAAGGAGCTGTTTGACGAGCATCGTTGGCTGCGTGAGCAATTGCTGGGCTTCCAGCAGGAGCGAGCCAATTTTTTGAAGAGCTAGAGGCCGAGCTGGAAGATTGCATAAAGCATACAGCATGGCTCAGGTCTAGGGTCTCAGAGAAAAGTAAAAAGAGTCGATGGCAAGAGATCAACGCCAAGAACCCTGAGGATTTTAGACTTGAGCTTCCTGAGTGTAGAGCAGAGTATCTGCTGAATATCACACTCAAGCTTGGTCCGGCTAAGTCTTCAGGTTTTGGACTTCAGCCGATAGCGCCACTCGATATTAAAGCCTATTGTGACGTGTTTAAATGTGAGTTAAGTATTTGGGAGAGCGAAACGATTCTTAATCTGGCAAGACTTTTCGTAGCTTCACACGAAGAATATGATGGTGAGAACTGCGCACCACCTGTATCAGTAGCCAGAGAAGAGACCATCGCAGACGTAGCCAAAAGGCTTAAAGACATGTTTATAAGACGTTCACAATCGAATAAGCACTCAGCGCCGATCGGAGGTCGTGATGAGCGATAGCAATGGGGACCATTTGCTGGCAATGATAAGACGGGAATATCCCGAATACCATCCGCTTGTCTCTATAGCACGCATTGCGCATCGTGATGACGCTGATCTGAAGCTCCAATTTGAGTGCCATAAAACGATCAGCAAATTCATCGAGCCCGAGCTCAAATCCGTCGAGAATAAAGGCGGTCAAGACGATCAGCGCAGAGTCGTTATCTCAATGTTTCCTGATAAACCACATCTCATTGAGCGTGGCAATACATATGGCTTTGATGGCCAGGTTATTCAGGATATTGAGGATGTCGATGCCGTGGTAGAAGAGACGCACCGTGACTCAAACAGCTAATTTTCAGCTTTACGATAACCAAGCCGAAAGCTTAATGACACCAGCCAATGAGATCTTGTATGGCGGAGCTATGGGCGGTGGTAAAAGTTATCTTGGACGAGTTGCATCGATCTATTTCAGTGTGGAAGTGCCTGGATTGATTACGTACCTATTCCGACGTACGTATAAAGAGATTCTGGCGAACCACATATACACTCCAGGTGGCTTTTTGGAGATGCTCAAGCCTCTCATTGATGCTGGAGACGTGAAATGGTCTAAATCTGACAACTCGATAGAGTTCTGGAATGGTAGTCGCATCCAATTGGCGCATAGTCAGTACGAAGCTGACATCTACCAGTATCAAGGTGCGCAGATCGGGCTCCTGATTATTGATGAGGCTACTCACTTTACGCAGTTTATGATCGGATTTCTTCGATCTCGTGTTCGTTTAGGCTCATTAAGCGTTCCAGAACATATTAAAGGTCAGCTACCGCGTATTCTCTACGGCAGTAACCCTGGAGGCATTGGCCACCACTACTTTAAACGCAACTTCGTTGATTTTGGTCCTTATAAAGTCCATGAGGCACCAGAAGACGATGGAGGCATGAAAAGAGTCTACATACCATCGAAATTGACTGATAACAAAGTCATGATGCAAACCGACCCTGACTATATCAAGCGTGTCAGAGGTATGGGTGATAGTAAGATGGTTCAGGCGATGATTGATGGTGACTGGGACATTTTGTCAGGTGGCAAGTTCTCTGACTTGTGGAATCCAATATATCATGTAGTTGAACCATTCAAAATACCTACTGGATGGCGTATTGACCGCTGCTACGACTACGGGTCAAGTGCTCCAGCTGCATGTTTGTGGTTTGCTGAAGCCAATGGTGAGACTTTTATTGACAATATTGGTAGGGAGTGTTGGGTTCCAGCTGGCACACTCTTTCAGATCGATGAGCTGTACTTTGCTGACGAGAGTCAAGCGGGCTTGAAACTACCTGCGGCTGAGCAAGGTCGTAGAATACATCGACAAGAAGCCAGTCGTGACTGGTACCATAGAGTTAAAGCAGGGCCAGCGGATAATTCTATTTTCTCAGCTGAGCCAGGTCAAGACAGCATCTCAGAGCAATTAGAGTCATCTGGAATACAATTTATTCGTGGTGATAAAAGTCAAGGTTCACGTATTCGTGGCGTTGATCTGATGAGGTGCAGACTGGAGGCCGGCTTGCAACGACCAATGGAAGAATCTGCATATTTTGTGTTTAGCAGTTGTGCAGCGACAATAAGAACAGTTCCAAACCTGGAAACGTGTCCAAAGAATCCAGAGGATGTTGATACTAAAGGCGAAGACCACTGTTGGGACGTTATTAGATATCGACTTCTACGTGCATCCAATATTGTAAAAGTTGGCCAAACAGCCGGCGCCTAGGGGATTAAAATGCCAGTATCAGATAAGCACCCATTATACAAACTGCGAATCAATCAATACACAAAGATTCGTGACTTTTATTATGGCGAAGATCGAGTCAAAGGTGCCGCTGAAACGTATTTGCATCGTTTAAAGGCTCAGAACAAGCAAGACTACGATGACTACAGACGTAGAGCGTTGTTCTTCTCGATTATTTCAAAGACTGTATCTGCTATGATTGGTCTGTCGACTTCGAAGCCAGAATCTTTCGAAGGCGAAGGACCCGTTAAAGATTTCATGATGGCCAATGGCGAAATGGACCTCAAGGAGCTGAAGAAACGACTACTCCTTGAAATGTGTCTGATGACTCGTGGAGGTATCTTAATCGACCGCCCAGCAAATCAGACAGTTGATGAATGGCCCAATATTGTCATTTATCAGGCCGAAGACATTATCAACTGGAATGATGACAAAGATGACCAGTTCGTTGTGCTTCGTGAATCAACATTCGAAGCTAAAGCTGATGATCGATTTAATCTTGAAGAAGTCATTCGATATCGTGTACTGACGTTTGAAGATACCGAGGAAGGCCCACGCTATATTCAAGACTTATACGATTCTGACAATGATCATATCAGAACGATTCGGCCAACTAACCGAGGTCAGCGTTTAGACTATATTCCATTCATTCCAATGTCACATCTTGGATTGAATTTTAAAGACTCAAAACCAGCGATGCTTGATGTGGCGAATATCAATCATTCTCACTACATGACTGGAGCTGATCTTGAGAATGGTCGCCACTTTGTTGGCCTACCGACACCTATTATTCTAAACGCAGAAGCAGATAAACCACTGTATCTAGGCTCTTCTGAGCTACTAGTGATACCTGGAAGGAACGCTGACGCTAAGTTCTTAGAGTTTACTGGCCAAGGTTTGAAAGCGCTGGAGACAGCTCTAGCTGATAAGGAACGTCAGATGATCAGTCTTTCTGCTAAGGCTTTGCAGGAATCGCCTAATGGCTCTGAGTCATCCGAAGCAATCTCATTGAGATTCAATGCTGAGTCTGCGTCTCTTCGCGATATTGTAGATGTGGTCGAAGCAGCAATCAATCGAACAGCAATGATTTTGGCGGATTTCCAGAGTGAAGACCCATTCAAGGTAATATTCGATAAGCGCTTCGTATCGCATGAAATCGCCCCAGATGACGCTGCGAAGTGGTTTGATCTTTACATGAAAGGTGCTATCAGTGTAGAGCATCTTGTCCAAATCTACATGGCTGGTGAAGTCTACCCTGACGGCACGAGTTATGAAGAGGCTGCGAGATATATCGTAGCAAACGCTAAAAAGTCCGAAACGGATGAACCTGGAGAATGACTATGTTGAAATATGCTGTTGATGATGTGAACGCTCTGGACGAAAGCGTTCAGGGTCTGTATGAAAAGACCGACGATGGTAAGTACGTCTTGCAAGTTGAAGGCGTAGTGCCAAAATCAAGATTGGATGAGTTCCGTGATAACAACATCGAGCTGAAAAAGCAGATGGATCGATTCAAAAACGTTGACCCAGATCAATACAATGAATTGCTCGATCTGAAGCGCAAGGTCGATGAGTCCAAGCTGGTTGAATCTGGCAAGGTCGATGAGGCAGTTGAGCAGCGAGTCAAAACTCTCCAAGAAGAGTTTGACACGAAAATGCAAGAGATGAGCGGTAAATACAACGGCGCTCAGAAAGAGCTGGAACGGACTAAGCTGTCATCTGAACTGCAAGGAAAAGCTCTTCAAGCAGGTGCGTATGAAAGCGCATTGAATGACATTGAAAACCGTGCACGTCAAGTATATCGACTGGTTGACAATGACATCGTGCCGATGGACAGCAAAGGCCAGGTGATCTATGGTCGTAACGGCTCTGACCCAATGCCAATGAACGAGTGGCTGAAAGGTCTTGCCAAAGATGCCCCTCACCTGTTCAAAGGTTCAGAAGGCGGCGATGCCAAAAACAAGGGCAATGCTGGTCAAGATCGCTCAAAAATGTCTTCACGGGATAAGATCTCTAGCGGTCTAAGCTAAAGAAAAGGCCCATGGCTATCCTTATATCTTTTGGGATGGTCATGGGTCATAATTATTTCTGCAAGGTCTTCGAAAAGCAGAGGTAATCATGCCATACGTAGTTCTAGTCCACGCCACCTTTGATAACAAAGCTGATGCTGACCACATTTACAATCAGGCAAAGACAGTAGTGGCTACTGTCTGCGGTGACGGGTGTACGATCACTGAAGTCGGGGCCAACTAATGACCACACTAACAGAGTTCCTATCAACAGCAGATGCAGATAGCACAATTGCGCTGGGCCAAGCTCGCGCATTCAGTGAGCAAGTCCTGAAGCCCCTCGATGACCGCATGATGAATGAAAGAACGGTGATGGGCCTGATCGGTATGGAGTCCGGCGAGACGTTTATGCAGTCGCTCGAAGCGGCACCAGACAGTGTGATGCCAGCCCGAGTCAAGGCGTGGTTCAAGCCCTCCGAGGCTGGCATTGATGTTGCTACACCATCGGCTGTTGGTCTTATAGATGCTATGGCAAGTGCTGGCGCGATAACAGAAGCCGAGGCAGGGGTGCTCAAGGGGTACGCTTACGACACTGTGACGCCTT
>Ga0306912_1001443_pt1 | contig 10739 bp, 20 predicted proteins | sample AntRauFillE10628_FD_190443 | JGI IMG/M metagenome (GOLD analysis project Ga0306912, IMG submission 190443) | Saline lake microbial communities from Rauer Islands, Antarctica - Metagenome Filla E10 #628 (v2) (version 2) | ecosystem: Environmental > Aquatic > Non-marine Saline and Alkaline >... | reverse complement strand
ACATCACCGCCTGATTTAACTGCTTGCCAAAAATTCAAATCAGCCACATCATTAAACATTCCACCCAGCCCGCTGAACTGCCCGCGTGATTGTTTCATCACTATACGGATTTAATCCGTTTTCGTGCGTAATGATTGCTTTAACAAGTGACCGAATCTGGCCAGCCGGATAAACGCGCCTTGCGTCAATTCCGGTAAACTTTTCAACGCTGCGAATATATGCGCCGGTGTTGTTTTCATTATCGGGCGCGTATGTTGAAATAATCTTTTCGATAGTATCAAGGCCGCGCCCGTAATAAGTAAGAAGGTTTCGAGCCATTGCGCGAATTCCATCTTCGGCATTATAAAACTGTTCAAACTCGCCGTCCGTGTTTTCTTCATTGGGGACTTTTCCTTCCCACTGAATAGAAGTAAGGCGTAGGTTGCCTGGGTTAGAATTTCTTAAACCGCGCACTTTATATGACACCGCCGTACCCCCACCGATTAAAAGCACTACGCCCGTTAAACCAAGCGCCCATTTTTGCCAGGACATTAACATTGGCCGCTTGATACAAACAACGGGGTTTCTACACTGAGGCTCCCGACCACCGTCGCGGTGCTTGAAGCGCTGCCCGCTGCTGTTACGTCTACTTCCCAATACAATCTAGCACCACCGAGTAGACCGCTCAAATCTGCCTCGTTTTCAAACGCTACCGGCGAATCCGCAAGGCTAACGGTCTGTTCGTAAGCAATATTAATCCCATCCGTTAGCCTAATTACTGCGGTCCCTTCCGTACTATCGTGGACCATGTAAAACTTTGCATTACCCCGCAAAAATTGCAGCAGCGCCATGTTTTGCAATTTTTCCCGCAAAACGGGCGGTGTGGTATACGCCACGGCAACCGAACTAATGGCAAAAGATGGTGATACCGGCTCAAAAGTAAATTTAGTCAGTGTGGTGAAACGACTCATAGTTTCGTAATCCTATTGTCAAAAGTGATGGTTGCGCTAATTGGAAAAATTTGAGAAAAAGAATCATCAATGCCCGCCGCTGCAAAAGTTTGCCCTTGGCTTTGAATTTTAACCGCTGGAAAAGTCGTCCCGTCGCTGTCAGCGGAACCTGTTATTTCTACAGCGTGGATATAATCCATATAATCGACCGGCGCGTTAGTTCCTAAATACCATTCAAAAATGACTTTTAAAACTTCGCCGGTGACAGTCGGATTTGCCTTATCGCCGTCAATAACAGTAATGTCTGCACTTGTTCTGACACCTGTGAATCTAGTAGGCCTTGGACCAAGCCAAGCGTTTTCACACACTGGCGTTGCTTTGCCTACTAAAGCATTAGTAATAGTTTTTATTGCCATGAACAAAACTTTCTGCGTGATTTTTTGTTGTACGTACACCGCGTAATTAAAATACAATGTACCCGTTGCCTCGTTCTTACCACTATAAGTCTCTGTGTTGATGGTTTCCAACGTGACAGGATCAATAATCAAAGGATTAAAAGTAGAACCGCCAGCCCATAAGTTACCGCCCAAATGCCCTAACGCATGAATACCGCTACCTAATCCGTTCACGAACGCGGTAGACAAAAGCTCGCCGCTTTGATTATAGCGAGATAACGAGTATTGGACGCCTGTACCTGTTTGATCGGTGGCAACTATAACCGTCCCATCGCCCATAACGGTGATGTCAGTCGGGTTGCCTGGGGGGTTACAAAACTCTGTTTCGGTGCGATCAGCGTTTATGGTATATACTTTTCCTTTGCTTGATGCCCGGTCGCCCACGAATATACGATTGCCAAATCTGGTACTACAGACCGGACTACCACGATCTATAATACGGCCCCAATCTTTTATCACCGTTTTACCGACTGGATCAATTTCTAATAAGCGATAATCAGAACCGCTGGTGGTGTAGCAAAGAAGCATAACTCCATTATGAACGTCTTTATTAAAATCCACTTCGGCGAAAAAACGCGGCTGGGGATTTGCGAGTACGCCGCCCTGTAAAAATGTAATATTAGACCAATCCCCGTCAACAAACCGCTCTGCGATTATATCACCGGCGGTTTCGGTCAAGCCCGTACCAACAACCGTACGCAAATCCAAATCATACGTTTGCCGTGTATCGTCTATAAACTCACTGCTTAGCGTACGGATTTTTAACTGCGCTGTTATTTCACCCTGGACTATTTTTCGATCAAATCCGCCAAATCCAATAACAAAAGTAACAGACTTTATAACATCTGTATCATTAATTAAGGTAACACCTCGAAAAACGGCAGAGCCACCGCTGCGTCGTTCGTCGCCGGATTCCATCAACGTGGATTTTCCGTTAATCACGACACGGATGGAACCATCGGAGAATTTGCAATAAACGAACTCGCCAACAACGGGAATTTCCACGGCGGAATTTGGCGGAACCAAACGAGAATAATCTTGTGCGTCACGGTTTACCGGAAGCGGCAAATTCTCAAATTCACTTGACATTTAGTTTTTCCTCATAATTGCGTAGACAATAGCAAAAACCGCAACTGCTCCACCGACATAAAGAGCCGTTTTTGTTGTGTCCGCGACTTCGCCAGATTCGCCACTGACAGAATTAGAAGCAAGATCGGACACCCGCCTAAAGCCTTCATTGACCAAATTGAACGCTTCGCGTGTCGTTCCGCTTATTTCATCCTGTAGCTTTGAACCAAAAGAAAATGCTTTTGTGTTCGTGTCGTCTACACTTTGCAAGCTACGGGCAAGGGTGCGGTCCGCCGTGTCGAGGCTACGATTGATTGCGCCAAAATCGGAAACCGTGATATTTGTATCACCTTCGGAAAACGCGCCGATTCCGTCTTGAACGGCTAGTTGCCTGTTATCCGTATTCGTGACACTTTTTGTTTTTGAACTAGATCGCCCGCCCATCATTTCACCTCAGAAATAAAAATTGTTTCGGATTCTATGGCGCGACCTTTCGCAAGTTTTGCCATGCCAGGGCGCGAACTATGAAAGCGCACAAATCCGTAACCTTTGACCTTTGCGATTTGGTACCAGTAGTCAAAACAGTCAAGCGCGTTTTTCCCCTCATAGGCGACAATGACAAGGTCAGGAAAATCAGGCCGAACAATGGCAACACCTTCGGATGTTTCAAACGCTTTGCAATTCCCGCGCCGTAGTTCTTCCAAAATCACCAGGGCGTCGCGCCCTAATGCTTTGCGCGTTTTTGAAACGGCGGCAAAAGGCGGTAAAACTTTCATCTTGTGACAATGCCATAAATGATAATCGCCGCCCCAAGCGCCAGGGCCGGATATAGAAAAGTTTGCATAGAAGGCGAATCACCGCCACCCGTATTAAATTGAAGCCCGCCCACGCTACCAGTAGCGCCAGAGTAAGCTGATCCACTATTAGATGGACCAGCATCACCGCCAAACTTTTGACCGCCCTGTCCGCCTGAAAGCCCGCCTAACAACGCCATTGCGGTCATCGTTGTGCCCTCTTATAGATTAAATATCCGACACCAACCAGTGCCGCCGTTTTAATAGCGGCCCTCGTGCCCTCACTGGCACCTTTATAGATGCCATAGGTCGCTGATCCAGCCAAAAGAGACCCGCCGCCATAGACGATTACGGGAACCAAGGGAAAGGCCATTGTTACGACCTCGCCAAATAGACCGCAAGTCCCAAGGCCAGAGCAAGCCCCGCGCCACCAATTGCGATTTGCGTGGTGGTAAACCCGCCCATCATGGCGTTTTGCTGCGCTTTGCTGACCTCGCCTGGGGTATCGTCAAGCGGCCCATTGCGTTGCGTAGGCCTTTCGACTGCGGGCCGTAATTGCGTATTTGGGTCAGGATCATAGGCGCTTGTTGGCTCTGTGAACGTGTCCACCGCTGCACCAACGCCGGTCTTAAAAACGTCTTTTAGCAAATCGTTCCAGCTTTGTGACTCTTCCATTACAGCGCCCCTTTTATGCGTCTACACCGTCAAGGTATTCAACCAGTAGAGGAACCGCCCCGCCCGTTGAAAGATACAATTTGACGTTGAACGATTGAACCGCGCCGGTCACAATTCCGCTTGAACCGTTGCCAAATTCCGTAGGATCAATGACAAACCAGTCTGAATCAGGTACTCGGATACCGTCCGCCTGAATAACGGCATTTAGTGCTTTTGTGCGGTCAAAGATGATTGTATCGTCGCGCTCGATTTGAACCCGCGTAATGTCAGCGTTTTGCAAAACCAGACGATTGATAACAGGGCCGAGCGGCAAATCTACAATGTCGTATTCGCCCGCCGCGCTTGGGTTATAGGTGAAATTTTTGACTGCTTTAATCAGTCCAGCGGGCTGCGCCGGAGTAGTCCGCGCCGTGAAAGTAAATAACGGTCCAGTCGCGGCCCCGTCAATATCAACTTCCAACGAAATCGACGTAATCGGCGTGGGGTCATTTGGCGCGCCGGTTCCAATGGCGGTCAATTCTTCCGCATCCTTTGCGCGCATATTGTAACGGTCAAAATCAATGGTCAAAACGCCCGCCGCCGCGTCGCGCCCTTCAAAAACATCCAGTTTATTAAGAAAGTCTGCGCCCTTGTAACGTGACCGAACGTCACCGTTAATCACAAGGCGGATTTCTGTCATTTGTGCTAGGGTTACGCCGGAATACTCCATAAATAGCTGATGGTAAGTGCGCCCGCGCGGAATTCGCAGCACAGCGGTATTGCCTGCTGAATTACCTTCAATGCCTGGGAGTCGTGCTGTACGTGGCATGGTCATTTTATAAAACCCTCATCGATAATTAGAAATTTGATCCAACCGCCCGCCGGTTTCCTTAGTTACCGACGAACGGGAGAAAAGAAAAAAAGTTGTCATTTGCACCAGGGATGAAAATATCCCGCGTGGCCTCAACTCTGCGACTTGCCGCCAGGATTGCCAGGGAAATTCCGACAACGTAAATAGATTTTTTAGAAACCATGCCGCGCCCCCTTAGTTAGCCAGTACAAACGAGCGCACCGGCTCAACACGCATACCCACGGCGATTACTACCAGGGTTAGTCCGACATTCATCCACACACTTTTACTTGTCAGCATTTTCACTGCCCTCTATTGGTTCTGGGTGTTCATTTGTTGGCTTAGCCGGTTGGTCAGGTACCAGACGATCAGCCCGCTGATTGTCCCGATTACTACCTGATTCCTCAGCGTTTTGAACGTCATTTTCTGCCCCTGTTGGCCCGGTTTTTGCCTGTAGAACTTCTTTATTACGCTTAATTTTGGGCGCTGTCAACCTTTTGTTGATCGTGTCCGCAAAAATCGCGCCAACCGCCGCGCCAATCAATTTCACAATTACCGGAGTCATAGTGTCACCTTTTAAAATAATTTCATTTTTTGGACCGGAGCAAATCGCCCCGCTTTAAAAAATTCACCCTGGGGCAAATTTGCTGCTTCTAATAAAACAGGTTTGTTAAACTCGCGGGCGTACAATTTGCAATCTTCTAGCGCTGTCGCAAATAAGAACAAATGCTTGCATTGATCGCGCACTGTTCTGTTCACCATTGCACCGCGTTGACTTATGTAATGAACGCAATGCCCCCAATGCCGCCCTTTCGTTGCGGTTCGCGTCATTAACTTATCGTATTGCCCTACGCTTTCGCCCGCCTCGTCTATAAACACCATGCACGAACGGGAATTGAAAAATACGTCCATAAATTCATGTTGGTTATCCGTTTGAAAATCCGCTTGCCAGCCTGGGTCATGCATCGGATCAAGAACCAGAACGCCGAACCCTTGCTTTTTATATTCCGCCGCCAGACTTTTAGCCAATGACGTTTTACCGCTTTCTGTCATTCCTAATATTAGCGAGTGCGACATTTTACGAATCTTCCGCTTTCTTTTGTTCCTGCTTTTGCGCGTTTTCCTTTTCAGGTTTAAGCTGTTTAACTTTTCCGCCGTTTCTTTTAACTTTACTCTCAAACCATTTCGCCGCAATCCAGTCTTTTAAACGTCCTAGTCTGGATTTCGTTTTAGGCATCATAAAGCGGGGAGCCATATATGAAACGACAACCATTACCAGTGCAACACCTGGGGGTATATCTTCCATTTCTTTTGCTTCGAAATAATCGGCAAACGATTCATCTAATGATTCTTGTTCGTCTAATCCGTATTTTTCGATTTTTTGCGGTTTCCATTCTTCACCGCCTATCATCGACGCCACACTGGTAAACATTCTAGCCGCGTGAATCCCAGACTGCCTACGCTTTTGGGTTACGTCCTGCGCCGCCTGTTGGCCCGACTCTTGCTTGGTTGTGCCAGGGGCCGCTACATGAGACTGTGACCGCGTTACACCGTCAGCCTTGCGCCCTGGACGCTTTCGCAGCTTGCCCGTTTTTGTGGTAAGCGGTTCGCCATCGGCGTTAGTGACGTGAATAGAAGGATCGAAGGGCGCGCCGTCGCCGTCTTTTAAATCGGCAAAGGCTGCTTTTCTTTCGTCTGATTTTTGCTGTTCCACTGCAACCGCGTGTTCTGAGACTTCCGGTTGTTCATCGGCCAGGGAACCCGCTAGACCTGCAACGTCAGGGGTAATTGATTCCTGGGTTTCGTTTTTATCATCCATTGGGTGCCCCTTATGGAAAAAACTGTTAATAAGAAAAAAGGTAATTCAGAAAATCAATATAGGCGAAAGCTCGCCGAATTAAAAGAGTTTTATGATTTTTCTTTTGACAATCGCTTTAAAATGACGCCCGCCAGGAAAGCGGCCATAACGAAAGCCGAAAAACGCTTTCAGCAGGACATACAACCCGTTTTAGATAGTGGTGGAACCTTTGAAAAGGCCAGCCGTTACCGACGCAGACAAGTGAAGGACATTGCACCCAATGCCGGAGCCACAAGCAAAGGGTATGCGATACCCTTGCCGCCTGGGGCCGATTCAGTCCGCTACGATCCGAAAACCAAATCTATAGAATCAATAACCGATGAGTTGACCTTTAAAACCTATCGCCTGGGTGATCCTGTAGAATTTGCTAAAAATCCAATGAAAGTTGTACGCAAATTGCCGAACGGTAAAAAGGCGTTTCAATACCGTTTGAACATTGGTGAAGAATTGAACCTTGGCAATACGAAACTGGAACCAGATACGCTAAACCAGTATATGACAGAAGAACTGCCAAACATGAGAACCCCAAAACCAGAGCCTTCCAAATTTGTTTTTGGTGTTACTCTAGTTTTTCAGAACGATAAGAAAAAGCCCAATAAAAGGAAGCGCAAAAAATGAGTACTAAAAAGAAACCCTTCGCCGTGTTAGACCTAGAAACCGATCCATTCAAAGCAGGGCGATTGCCGCAACCTTTCGCCGCCGGTTTTTATGATGGTGATTACCCTTCGCTGTATTGGGGTGACGATTGTATAAAATACCTAATAGAAGATTTAAAAACATACGATGGTTACGTTTACGCGCATAACGGCGGTAAATTTGATTTTCATTTTATGCTTGATTACCTGGAGCCAGGAACAATAAAGATAATCAACGGGCGCATTGCGGAAATGAAAATAGGTAAGGCAATTTTACGCGATTCGTTTTTGATTCTACCAGTACCACTTTCCGCCCATTCCAAAACCCCGATTGATTATGCAAAATTTGAGGCGCATTGCCGTGAAAAACACAAATCAGAAATACTTGATTATTTGCGGGATGATTTGCGCGACTTATTCAGCTTTGTTTCTGCTTTCTTTGATCGTTTCCCGCGTCGCTTAACTATGCCAGGGATTGCTATTGGTGAATTAGAAAAACAGTGTGGAAAAATTGAAAGGCAATCGCAAAACCATGATGAAAAATTCCGGCGCTTTTATTATGGGGGTCGCGTGGAATGTTTCAAAAGCGGAAAGATTGAAGGTGATTTTAAGCTAATAGACATAAATTCCGCCTATCCCGCTGCAATGCGCGATTTTCACCCCGTTGGTAGCGAGTACAAATTTACTCGCAAAATTCCCGATGAGTTAATAAAACGCGCCTGCTCTTTTTATAAAATAAACGCGACTAGCAAAGGTGCCGCACCAGCCAGGGATAAAAAAGGCGGTATTGATTTTGGGGACTATAGCGGAGAAATGATGATAACAGGCCATGAGCTAATGGCAGGACTGGAAACCGATACTCTACAAATACACCAGATACACGGCATTTACGAACCGCAAAAGGTTAAAAACTTCGCGCCGTTTGTTGATCGCTTTTATGCGGAAAAATTGGAAGCAGAAAAGTCCGGAGATAAAACCGCCCGCCTATTCGCAAAGCTGATCATGAATTCGAGTTACGGAAAATTCGCAAGTAATCCCGAAAAATATCAAGATTTTGAAATCGGCGAACCTGGAAAAGCTAACGCTTTTATAAAGGAAGGGTACAGCCTGGAACTAACGGATTTCGGCGGTTATTGGCTATGGTCGCGCCCGATAGACACGGACACGCCACAAGCCAGATACTTCGATGTGGCAACCGCCGCCAGTATTACGGGGCACGTTAGGGCGTTTTTATGGCGCTCTATCAATGCCGTTGTTGATCCGGTTTATTGTGACACGGATTCCATTCTATGCCGCGATACCGGCGCCCTGGTCATTGGTGAAGAATTAGGCCAATGGTCAGTGGAAACGACAGTATCCGTCGCATACGTTGCCGGTAAAAAACTCTATACCATGAAAACACCAGACGGATGGAAAACAGCGAGTAAAGGCGTAAAGGCAAGCCACGAGCAAGTAAAAGCCGCCGCGCTGGGGGAATCGGTTTTCGTAGAGCGCGAAACCCCAACGTATTCGGCAAAAAGTGCGCCAGCATTTAACAATCGAATTATAAGAAATACTGCAAAAAATACTTGAAAAAACGAAAACCATAAACGATAATTCAAAGCGTGGAATTCACCACGCATAAGAAACTTTTTAAAAGGTACGCAAAAATGACTAAAGCAAACGAAACCGCCACAACCGAGACCAAAGCATCAACCGCGCCAGCTATCAAAGGTTTACCCGGTTTCAGGGTCGCCAGAAATGTTACCTTGCCGCTTTCCAAGTGGAAAAACGATCAGCCAAAATTTTTACTGATTGAATCAGCAATTTTTCAAGGCAAGCAAATTGCACAAAAAGACGGGCAGCCAGAAGAAAAACCGGCTGACCTGCTTAACTGTATTGATCTGGAAACAGGTGAACAAGCGCAAGTCATCGTCGGCACCGTTTTGAAAGGCACCTTGCAAGACGAGTACCCTGATAATGCATACGTTGGTAAGTATTTCTCAATTACGCAATTGCGCGATCCTGGGAAGAAATACAACACCTATAGCGTCCAAGAACTGACTAAAGGTTAAGGGTGCGCCTTTTCTGCAAACGAAATGCCCGCCGCGTTGCGGGCGTTTTTATGTTTGTCATGGTCGCTGGATTGTGTTTCGGTTTTTACATTAGTGCGACTGTTTTATTCTGCTTAATTTACTTGGGTGCAATATGAAAAATCAGGAAAAATGGATTGTCGAAGTATGGGACGCGCTATCACACCGCTATGTCTGGCTTCAGGTGGTAGAAGTGAAAGGTTATAGGGCAACGCCTCATTTTATTGAATTCAGGCATAAGGCTTTGATTATGAACTATACCGCTGCGACTAATTGGTCCGCTTCAATTAATAAAGAACAACAAATTGCCAGAGCGATATTAGCATGAAAAATCATAAATACGTTTTACGATGCTGGACACCAGAAAACGGTGATAAGGACATAATGGCCGGTCACGACCTGAACACAATGGACGAATTCGCCCTTGAAATGAATCAGGGCGTCGAACAAGGAGACGAGCGACACTACCACGCGGAATCTGTAGAAACGCCGCAAATGCTGCCAGCAGGAGACACAAAACAATGACTACACCAGCAATGTACGGGACAAAAGATGTGGCAATTTGCAGAGAGGGATGTTTATGGACTTTGTACCGCAAATTTAAATGCTTTAGAAAAATTCAACCCGATGAATTCCGGGTAATGGAACAAAACCAAGACAAAAAGTTTTTGTACGCCACTTGCTCTATGAATCAGCTTAATATTATTTTTGACCAGCCAAGGCAATAAGGAGAAATTAAATTGAAAATATTGATTGCGTGCGAGTACAGCGGAAAAGTACGCGAGGCGTTTCGATCCTTAGGGCATAACGTTACGTCGTGTGACCTGCTTCCGTCTGACGACAGCAGCCTGAATCACATCATTGGAGATTGCCTAGGCGTAATAAAGCTAGGCTGGGATTTAATTATTATGCACCCCCCTTGCACGGCGCTGGCCGTATCTGGCAATCGCTGGTACGGCAAAGGTATGCCAAAGCACCAAGATCGGATTGATTCTATCGCCTGGACTATGGCGCTGTGGGCAGAAGCAAAGAAGCACGCGTCGATGGTTGCAATGGAGAACCCGGTTGGCGTGTTGCCTATGAAAGCAAGCCAGTACATTCAGCCCTGGCAGTTTGGCCACGGCGAAACTAAGAAAACCGGGTTGTGGCTGCACAGGCTTCCCAATCTTGTGCCAACAAACATTGTTGACGGAAGAGAGCAAAGGATCTGGAAGTTGCCACCAAGCCCAGACCGCTGGAAGATCCGAAGCGAGACGTATCAGGGCATTGCGGATGCTATGTCCAGCCAGTGGCCGTAAGAAGCCGCACACCCCGCGCCCTTTCCTTACCTGGGAAGGGCCGTTTTCCTGCCAAGCAATAGGTATGCCAACTTTTAGAATGCATAGTTGAGGGGCGATGTCAAGCCCCCTACCCCCCACACTACT
>Ga0306912_1001442_pt1 | contig 10749 bp, 11 predicted proteins | sample AntRauFillE10628_FD_190443 | JGI IMG/M metagenome (GOLD analysis project Ga0306912, IMG submission 190443) | Saline lake microbial communities from Rauer Islands, Antarctica - Metagenome Filla E10 #628 (v2) (version 2) | ecosystem: Environmental > Aquatic > Non-marine Saline and Alkaline >... | reverse complement strand
AGGAATGATCAAGGTCTTTAACCGCTCGTACTATGAAGACATCTTGGTGCCTACCATCAATAAAAACCTATCAGGTGATGTATTGGCTCATCGCATCAATTTGATTAATGAACTGGAACATCACCTGCAATCCAATAATACTTTAATCTTAAAATTTTACTTACATCTATCTGCTGATGAACAGATAGAGCGCATCGAAGAGCGTAAAACGAAACCACACAAACGCTGGAAGTACGCGAAGGAAGATGAACTCATACCTCAACAATGGGATGATTTCCGGGAGGCTTACGATAGCATACTTAATGCGTGCGATCAATTGCCTTGGCATATTATCCCTGCAGATAAGCGTTGGTATCGTAATTATACAGCGGCCAAAATTTTAACTGATCAGCTGGAAAAACTTAATCTGGAATACCCTAATCATTAAAATAATTAGTATGGAAAATCATAAAGAGCATAACCACACACGCCATAAGCAGGATGAAAGCAAACAACAGTCAGATCATTCCGCGCATGAAGGTCATGATAATGGTGGACATGGTAGTCATTCAGGTCATAAGCCCGGACACGGTGAAATGGGGCATGATCATCACAAGATGATGATCGAAGATTTTAAAAAACGCTTTTGGATCACCCTCATCCTCACCATCCCCATCTTGGTTTTTTCTCCTATGATCCAGGGTCTGTTGGGTTACGAATGGTTATTGCCCGGCAATGCTTACATTCTTTTTGGCCTTTCAACCATCGTTTATTTTTATGGTGGATGGCCTTTTTTAAAGGGGCTGAAAGAAGAACTCCAACAAGGCGCTCCCGGTATGATGACCCTGATCTCTATGGCCATCAGTGTAGCCTATTTTTACAGTTCCGCTACAGTATTTGGCCTGGCTGGAGAAGACTTCTTCTGGGAACTTGCTACCCTGATCGTCATTATGTTATTAGGCCATTGGGTAGAAATGAAGTCCGTGCTTGGTGCTTCAAAAGCCTTGCAACTTCTGGTAAGTATGATGCCTTCAGAAGCACATAGGGTGAAAGGTGATAGTGTAGAAGATGTGAAATTAGAAGACTTACAGAAAGATGATATTATTCTCATCAAACCCGGTGAAAAAGTCCCTGCTGATGGAATTATTGTAGAAGGGGAAAGCTATCTGAACGAATCCATGCTAACAGGCGAATCCAAACCTGTAAAAAAAGGATTGGAAAACAAAGTGATTGGCGGCTCACTCAATGGAAACGGCTCACTCAAAGTAAAAGTAGAGCATACAGGCAAAGACAGCTACCTCAATAAGGTGATCACTTTGGTGCAGGAAGCACAAAAGTCCAAGTCCAAAATGCAGAACCTCTCAGACCGTGCGGCCAAATGGCTTACCTATATCGCATTGGGGATAGGCTTTGGTACACTGGCCACTTGGTTATTATTAGGATTTCCTTTTGTGTATGCCTTGGAGAGAATGGTAACGGTGATGGTTATTGCTTGTCCACACGCTTTAGGACTGGCAATTCCATTAGTGGTAGCTATATCTACCGCTGTGTCTGCGCAGAACGGCTTATTAATTCGAAACCGAACGGCTTTTGAAGAATCACGTAAAATATCAGTCTTACTCTTTGATAAAACAGGAACATTGACCAAAGGGGATTTTGGAGTTACCCGGGTTGAATCCGTAGATAAGAACTATGACTCAAACGAAGTGTTAAGGCTTGCGAGTGCCTTAGAACAAAGTTCAGAGCATCCGATTGCCGTTGGTATTATTAAAAAGGTAAAGGAAGATGATGTGACAATACCCAAGCTTGAAAATTTCAATGCGATTACGGGCAAAGGAGTCGAGGCCAATGTAGATGGAAAAAAAATCAAGGTCGTAAGTCCGGGGTATTTAAGAGATGAAAAAATAGCTATTCCTGAAGATGCTTATAGCGATGCCGCTGAAACAGTAGTATTTGTTTTAATTGACGGTAAATTGGCAGGATATATAGCCCTAGCTGATGAAATTAGACCCGAGAGTGCTGAGGCAATTAAAGTATTTAAAAAGAACAATATAAAAGTGCTGATGGCAACCGGTGACAATGAAAAGACCGCCAAAGCGGTAAGTGATAAACTGGGATTAGATGGTTACTATTCAGAGGTACTACCCCATCAAAAAGTTGAGATTGTGAAGGAGTTACAAGCCAAGGGCGAATTTGTAGCTATGACAGGTGACGGAGTAAATGATGCCCCGGCATTAGCCCAGGCCAACGTGGGTATTGCAGTGGGTTCAGGTACTGATGTGGCGGCTGAAACGGCTGATATTATTCTGGTAAACAGCAATCCAAAAGATATCGCCAACCTGATTTTGTTTGGTAAGGCCACGTATAATAAAATGATCCAAAACCTGATATGGGCTACCGGTTACAACACTGTTGCCATTCCTTTGGCAGCTGGTGTACTCTACACATCAGGATTCGTATTAGGCCCGGCAGTTGGGGCTGTTTTCATGAGTTTAAGTACGATTATAGTGGCTATCAACGCCCAGCTATTGAAAAGGAAAATCGGTAACAAATAATGAATAATCGGGAAATGCTTCGCAGGATAGTTATTGTTCTGCTAAGTATTTTTGTAATAATGAGCGGGTATGGAGTATTACTTCCCGTTTTGCCCTTCTATACGGAACGGCTTGCATTAAAGTCCGGTATAGTGGCTGAGGCGGATATCAACTATCATATAGGAATCCTCACCAGCATTTACCCATTTTTTCAACTTCTATTTGCGGTCATATGGGGCAAACTGTCTGACCGTTTTGGTCGCAAGGCACTGATCATTATGGGTTTGTCAGGCTTTGTCATTATGCAAGTTTTAACCGGGCTTTCAACTTCTTTGGCCATGCTATATGTGGCTCGTATTCTAGGGGGTATATTCTCGTCTTCGGTTATACCTGTAAGCAATGCTTACCTGAGTGACCTTACCAGTAGTAAGCAACGAAGAAAAATACTGGCCTGGTCAGGAGTGGCTGTTAGTGCAGGTGTTATTGCCGGGCCAATGATCGGTGGTTATCTGGCGCAAACCAATTTGCATTTTAATACCAGATTGGGGCACTTGTTATTGGATAAATTCAGTGTTCCTTTCTTTGCCGTTGCATTGTTAGGAATAGTTGCTTTAGTAGTCGTTGTGCTGTGGCTCAAAAAACCAAAGAAGCAGTACACAAATAACCAACAAGGGAAACTCAAAATGATGGGGATGCTAGCCAATCCTGTTTTTTTAAGGCTATTGCTACTATCGTTGGTGATACAATTGGCCGTCACCCTATTTGAAACTGTATTTTCCGTGTACGCCAAAGACATCCTTGTCTTTGACCCTGCACAGGTTGGTCTTGGGTTTATGCTCTGTGGTTTGATCATGGCTGTTTTACAGCCCGTCTTTGCCAGTTTTGATGAAAATATCCTGCCCATGAGATTGCAACTGATTACTGGGTTTTTACTGGCTGCCGCATCAATGGGTATTTTCACGCTAATGACAACTGACTTCTATGTGTTCACGATGATCATAATTTTTGCCACAGGTGGGGCGATGGTCACACCAAACCTGATAGCCTCGATCTCTTTTATTGATGAAAACAATACAGGGACTTATTTGTCCACTCAAACCTCTGTCATTAGCATCGGTCAGGTATTAGGGCCGTTGTTGGGCATGTGGATTTATTCTTTTGGCAGCTCATGGCCATTTCTGATTATCGGGGTAATCCTTCTGCTAGTAACTCTTCTTGCTATGCCGGGACTAAAATTCAATAAATCATAGCTTAATATCAAATATAACTGAAGGTCTGATCAATTCAGGATGACTTCCTGTAGGAGTCGGACTATGCAGATGCAGTAAAGTCAGCCGTCATCAATAAAAGAGCTGGTGGAATGGGCTTGATTTCAAGAAGAAAGGCATTCCAGTGACCAAGGAAGGAAGGTGTTGAACTGCACAACCTGATCCAGCAGATATACCTGGATGAAGAATTTACGATGGCTTAAAAATTAACTAACACAGCTGTAAGCTCCCTCCAAAAATCAGGAGTATTTAAAAACAGAGATAAACACTTAACTTTGGGATTAGCGATGAGATTTTAGAAAATGAGCGAATACAAAAAGAATAGTTTAAGCCTTAAAGGTGCGGTGGCTCTTGGAACAGGAGTTATGATTGGAGCTGCCATCTTCGCATTACTGGGGCAGGTAGCAGAGCTCTCCGGTGAATGGTTCCCAATCACATTCCTGGTCGGAGCAATTTTAGTGAGCTTTAGTTCGTACTCTTACATAAAAGTATCTAATGCCTACCCCTCTGCCGGGGGCATTGCCATGATTTTAATAAAAGCTTATGGTAAAACCACCATTGCAGTAGGTTCGGCCTTGTTAATGGTATTTGCCATGATCATCAACCAAAGCATGGTGGCCCGGACTTTTGGTTCCTATACCATGCAGCTTTTTGATGGGAACACAGGAAGCTTTTGGGTTCCTTTGTTAGGAGTCATATTATTGGTAGGCACCTTCCTGATCAATATTGCAGGAAACAAGGCTGTGCAGAGATCAGCACTAATTATGGCCTTTTTAAAAGTAGGTGGAATTGCGGTTTTTGCCTTGGGTGGACTGTGGGTAGCTGGCTTCTCATTTCAATCGGCAATCCCTTCAGAAGTATCTGGAGAATTCAGCATCGCAAGCTATTTAGGAGCGTTTGCCCTTACTACACTGGCATTTGCAGGCTTCACCACCATCACCAATAGCGGTGGCGAGGTAAAAAACCCTCATAAAAATGTGGGTAGGGCCATCATCATTTCTCTTGTCATATGTGCCGGGGCTTATTTATTGGTCGCCTTTGCAGTATCTGCAAACCTTTCTGTGCCCCGCATCATTGAAGCTAAGGATTATTCCCTTGCTGAGGCAGCCCGTCCTGCATTCGGCAAATATGGCCTGTGGTTTACGGTAGGCATTGCCATCGTAGCAACTGTTTCAGGTGTCATTGCCAATGTCTTTGCTGTTTCTCGTATGACCGCTATGTTGACTGATATGAAGCTTATACCTCACAGTCATTTTGGGATGCCGGGGGGGATCCAAAAACACATGTTGGTTTACACCATAGTAATTGCCATTGTTTTAACCATATTCTTCGATTTAACACGGATTGCCTCATTAGGCGCTATCTTTTACATTGTTATGGATATAGTTGTCCATTGGGGCGTGTTGACCAGATTACGAAAAGACGTGAAGGCAAATCCTGCTATTGTCATTTCCGCTCTGGTCTTTGACGTGATTATCCTTGGAGCATTTATTTGGATCAAAGCATCTTCAGACCTTTTTGTAGTGGTTTTGTCCGGCATTTTGATGATACTGATTTTTGCCGGTGAAAAGTGGTTTTTAAAATTTAGAAAAAATGTTTCTTCATAGAAATCTGAAGTCCCATCATGGAGCTGACTACCATGATTACCGGAGTTGCGGAATTAATTTTAATAGGATAATAGTATAGTGTTTATTGTGATGGAAATAGCCGGGTTATTCCTTCTCTTCTTCCATTAAGAAGTTGACGATCAAATCAAAACTTTATAAAATGAAAAATTACAATACACTTTACTAAGCACTGAATGATCTGAAAAAGCGAGGTGATTTTAACCTTGAATCACTCGGTATTGAATGTCCTACGACAAAAATTGAGCTAGAATTCGAGGTTAAGAAGAAGTTGTGAGACGGCAACTCTTGGATTAGCGAATACACAAAGCAAGTTGAGGTTATTTTAGCTTCAATTAGCACCTGTACCTCTCAGCTTACTGCGGAGTATTTCATTGCAAAAGAATCATTCTCTTAAGTTGAGTTCGGAAATTGTTTAGTATCTTTGATTATACGGTGAAAATAATAAATCTAAATATCAAAAATATGGTATGCCCCAGATGTATTCTGGTGGTAAATGACATATTAACTGAGCTTGGTGCTCATGTTTTAACGATCCGGCTTGGTTACGTCTCCATACAAATGCCTCAAACCGTGAATAAGGATATGATAGAATCCCAGTTGAACAAGTTTGGGTTTGAACTTCTCGAAGACAAGCAAGAAATCTTGATAGAGCAGTTAAAGCAGGCTATTCAAAACTATATCAAAAAACTGGAAAATTCCTCTAAAGAGGCTATGTTGTCCGACTTTCTGGCCCATGAAATAGGTAAAAACTACAATTTTCTCAGCAAGCTCTTTTCAAAAAGCCAAGGGATCACCATAGAGGCCTACTATATAGACAAAAGAGTTGACAGAGTAAAAGAACTCATAAAGCATGACGAGCTGAACTTAAGTGAAATTGCAGTTAAGCTTGGGTACAGTTCCGTACATTACATTTCTAGCCAGTTTAAACGGGTTACCGGCCTTTCCGTATCTGAATATAAAGAAGTGATTAGAAAAGAGAACTAGTACTGCCAGAACTTATCTGAAGCATTGGATGACCTCAGAGAAAAAGGCTTTACCTACAATTTCAACAGAAGAAAGGATTGTCTAGGATGTAAGGATCTGTGTGCCAGGTTTCAAATTGAGGACTTGAGTATTTCAGAGTTCTACCGATTTGATGAAAACGAAGATGCGGTTGGTAAGTCAGTTATATACGGAACAGAGACAAAAGATGGTTTAAAGGGTCTTCTAATTGATAACAGCAATAATAGAAATAAGGAAGTATTTAAGGATTTTTCTAGCAAGATGAATAAAAATGTAGGTGGATGGTGAACTGGATATCACACATCAAAGACAAGATTTCAAAAATAGAGACCGTAACAATGAGCTAATTTCGATTAAGTGCGAATCAGTAACGGTTTGACATGGTTATTTCCCGGTATTTTATAAAGTCGAAAAGGAAATATTAATAGTGCTTTTGAAAAAGTGAGATAGGTGAATTATCCCAGATTATGTAACTATTACCAATACTTGTGTAACAGGATTAACTGGTAATTTCCCTAACGTTGTGGTTCAAGTGAGCTAAAAGTCATATGATAAAATCTGGCGTAGCCATTTGGAGCTATGGAATTGAAGTATGCTTTTGGAAATGCTTTCAAAAAAGTAAAGGAATATATGGACAAGTTATCAAAAATGAAAGTGGGTGATCCGATGGGTTCCGCTACCGAGTTAGGCCCATTAAGTAGTGAAGACGCTGCAGTTCATTTAGCCGATCAGTTAAAACGTTCTGTTGATGAAGGTGCAAAAGTTTTATTGGGTGGTAAACGTTCCGATCGTGAAGGTGCCTTTATGGAACCCACCATACTAACCGAGCTGAAGCCTGGTATTGCTGCTTATCATGAAGAATTATTTGGTCCAGTTGCCTTCTTTTATGTGGTGAAAGACGAACAAGCTGCCATTGATTTGGCCAATGATTCGGATTTTGGTTTGGGAGGTTCAGTATTTACGCAGGATATCGAGCGCGGAAAAAGAGTAGCCGATCAGATCGATACGGGTATGGTCTTTATCAATCATCCTACCTGGACACAGGCCGATCTTCCTTTTGGTGGAACAAAACGTTCAGGCTTCGGTCGTGAACTATCAGAGTTGGGGATTCAGGAGTTTGTTAATAAGAAACTCATTAGAGTAAGCAAACTGAATGATCCGTTTTAAAAATATTAGAATCAAACAAAATGAAAAAGGAATATGAGTTACATGGAATGAGTTGTGGTGGTTGTGTGAGCAATGTGAAACGGGCACTGTTGCAAGTGCCTGATGTTACAGAGGCAGAAGTTCAACTGAATCCGCAAGGAGCAATTATCACCATGAATAAATCTATTGCTGTTGACGAATTGCAAACCCAACTTAGAAAAGCAGGACATTATACAATAAAGGAAGTTGTTTCAAACTCCTCAGCATAAAAAGAAAAGAAAGCCAAATGAAAAAAGGTTGACTGATATCTGTGAAATATCATACATCAAAGACACGATTTCAAAAATAGATAGCGTACATATCTGTTAAATTTGAATAGGTGCAAATCAGCAATGGTTTGGCACGGTCATTTAACGATAATTTAAAATTTAAAACTTACAAATTATGCATTGGATTGAAGGACACTATTGGGGCATGCACATTATTTGGTGGGTAATCTGGATGATATTTATATTCTGGATTTTTGCTACACCGTGGAATATCCCTGGACAAAGGACGAAAAAGGAAACACCATTAGACCTTTTACATAAAAGGTATGCCAAAGGAGAAATCAGTAAAGAAGAGTATGAGGACATCAAAGGTACATTGCAAAAATGAAAGAAATAAAAGCATTTGTAAGGCCAGACCGATTATCTGATATTGTACATCATCTACGTGAAGTAGGAGTTTGTTGCTTAACCGTTTTTGATGGTGAAGGTACAGGGCACTATACAGATGAGCGAAAAGATTTCCCTTCCTTGAGACACACGTTTTCTCATTCTAAAATTGAAAAACTAGAAATCGTGATACCCGACAAGAAGGTAAAGAAAGCACTGGAGATCATCCATAAACATGGTAAGACTGGATATTCCGGAGATGGCATTATTTATATAACCGATGTTAAACACATGGTGAAAGTTAAAACTTTAGAACCTGATTTAGAAAACAGCGACTCATGAAGAACATTTTAGTACCGACAGACTTTTCAAAAGCAGCTACCCGGGCGGCTGACATTGCAATGTCCATTGCCGAGAAATCTGGTGCAGAAATCCATTTTTTGCATCTTCAGATCACTCCGGTTCAGTGGGTAAAACTGGATAAAGAGAAGGAGGCAAGATTTCCAGAAACATTAAAAGAAATAGGTCATGCAAAGGACGCTCTTAATAAACTTGTAAAAAAAGCTAAAGATAAGGGGCTTAAAGCCGAACAATTCCTGGTTTATGATGTGGGAAGAGAAGAAATACTAAAACACATTCCTTTTCATCATCACGATTTTGTAGTGATGGGTTCACATGGTACATCGGGTACAAAAGAACTGTTCGTTGGGTCCAATGCACAAAAAGTATTGAGAGACGCCACCATACCCGTACTAATCGTAAAGGAAACATCTACTTGGCCTGTTAAAAATGTAGTTTTTGCTTCCACTTTTGAAGAAGATGTTAAAGAGCCCTTCCATACAGTGGTGAAGTTTGCCGATCTCAACGAATCTAACATTCATCTGCTTTATGTTAACGTTCCCTTTTCATTTGAGGAGACTGACAAAAGTCTGGAAAAAATGCATGCTTTTCATGAAAGCTGCCCTCGTGGTGGAACCTGCACGACCAACATCTACAATTCGCTGAATGAAGAGCGTGGGATTTTAAAATTTGGTGAATCTGTAGAGGCCGACCTTATTGCACTGACTACCCATGGAAAAACAGGCTTCTTAAGCCTTATGAGAAAAAGCATTACGGAAAGTCTGGCAAATCATGCTGATTTACCCATTCTAAGTATTAATCTAAATAAATAACAATAGGACTATTAAAATCACTTTTAACACTACAATTAATTAAAGAAAACTTTTATGGAAATTTTAATAGCCGCAACAAAAACATGTCCACATAGACCTCTGCTTGAGAAAATACTTCAAGAAGCTTGGTTGCCTTACGAAGTAAATTATTTCGAGGATCACCCCGAAATATTTGAAAAATATCAATTAAGGCATTCACCGTTATTGATTATAGATGAAAAAGTAGAATCTGTTGGTATGCCCGAAATAGATATAGTAAATGATCTAAAGGCAAGAAATAGAGATATATCAGAGATTAGAACCCCTAAAAGAGATAAGAACCATATGATTCCCAAAAATATAGGAACAGGATCCGACTTAGTGGAAGTTGATATAACATGGGGCAGTATTCAATCAATAAAGGCAGCACAATCCGTGCATACGGTTGGTGAGTTAGAAGTCTATCAGCACCACATGAAGGGTTTGCCTATTATCGATGCAAGAAAACCTGATACCGCTGATGGAGTAACAATTCCAGGCTCAAGAAATATTCCTTATGACGAATTGATCCAAAGAATGGATGAATTGGACGAAAACAACCCTAGTATATTTTTTTGTAATGGGCCACAATGCCCACAATCATCAACAGCTATAAAGCACCTCTTGGATGCAGGTTATTCGGCTGATAGCATTTTATATTATAGGGGAGGAATGCATGACTGGATTACATTAGGTCTTCCAGTACAAAAATCATGAAAATAGCAATGAACTTAAGAACCTTTGGAAATTGGTTAAAATATAGAGAATAAATTAAGCTGCTAAAAGCTTATAGTATTACAATTAAATAATGTGTTAATAAATTTTAAAAATAGATAGTTATGAAAAATTCATTGAACCTTGAGATATTGAAAATAAATAAAAATCTCACAGCAGTAGAACAAGAAACTTTTCGTCAAAAATTTAAGCCTTTATTGGAATTATCCGGAATTATGGCACTATGCCTTGAAGCTAAGGAACTATATGTTGAATTTAACCCAATACTTTTCAATTTAGATTCTTTTAAACTTCTCTTAATTGAACTAGGCTTCCCTTTAAAACTTGAGTTAGTACGGGTTTAATAGTTTTTCGGTCTAAAAGTGCTATAAAGAATTGAGGTTTTCATCGTGATCCTGAAAACTTCAGTTCATGCTCTTTGTATCGAGAACTTAAACGAAACGATAGTATAAACATAAAACTAAAAATAATCACAAACTTAAATTAAATAAGATAGTGATCTAAAAATTAAATATCATGAAAACACTAGTAATTATTTTATCTGCAATTGGGCTTTTAAGCTTAAACAGTTGCAAACAAGAAACAGATATTCAAGCATTAATGGAAAATTC
>Ga0306912_1001441_pt1 | contig 10752 bp, 9 predicted proteins | sample AntRauFillE10628_FD_190443 | JGI IMG/M metagenome (GOLD analysis project Ga0306912, IMG submission 190443) | Saline lake microbial communities from Rauer Islands, Antarctica - Metagenome Filla E10 #628 (v2) (version 2) | ecosystem: Environmental > Aquatic > Non-marine Saline and Alkaline > Saline... | reverse complement strand
ATTTTGTTACAAAGTTAACCGCAGATATTTTGAAGGGCAACTCTTTGATCGAATGATGATTGCAGCCGTGGAAAAGCCTTGGTATGACTCGAATACCAATACTTAAGATTGTGCGGAGTCATTATTATTAATTCCCGAATATACTAATTCTGATCAATTTCATATCCGTCTAAAATAAATGAGGGGCATGAAGGTTTTCTCCAAATCTGGGGTATTAAAAAAACGTAATATCATGACATATAAAAATCTAAATCTTTGTGTCCAGTCATTAGAAAAGACTGACCGTTCAAGATCTAAAAAATCTGTTAAGGATCAGCAAAGCGATAAGTATCTAGACCCAATTAGTAAGAAGGTCTAGAATCACATACTTGTACAGGACAGTTATAATTATCCATTTAGCCAATTTCAGCATGTCGCAAGCGAAAGCCAAGAGGACATTGCTGGACTAAGGGCTTCAAAAAAGAAAATATTTTTTTGCACTAGTTAATGGGTCATCTATGAACGTACACTCATAAGTTCCTCGTATATAAGTCATTTCGACTAAAAACTGATGTCTTTTATATCTCAGACCAAAACTATATTCATTGATGCCTTTTCCATTATATAAACCTAGGTCCTGATGCCCTTAAAATTAGATCTTGAAATGAGTTTCTAAGAGAAGCTAACTCTCCTGATAAGTCTATTTTTGCTCGTGAGTATATGATAGTAAGGGGAACAAGAATCTTCTTGAAATAGAGTGCTATCCAAAGTAGAAGTCTTTAAATTTGATATTGTCAAAATGTTGAAAACCAAAAAAGCCTTACTAACAAGAAGTTAATAAGGCTTTTAAAGGTGGTGCCAGCTGAAATTTTGATCAACTGGCTATAGTATTGTTTAGTAAGCAATTGCAAGAAATACGTGGAGTTTTTGCACCTCCTCCCGCACCTTTTATCATTTTTTGAAAGAACTATGCAAAGTAAAGCAATACTTTGCAATTAATTCAGGGAAATGAAAAGCCTATAGATTTTTGCTCATTACGTTCAAAATCTAAATCCTCAAAATTGTATAATTCACTCAAAGTCATTGGTCTTTCGATAGGGAAGGGATAGCCAATCTTTTTAGCTAAATTTTTTGATTTCTCTAATTCCAAATCTTTAAAATCATATCGTGCAATCAGCCGCCCTTTCCGAAGCAGAGCTCTATCAATATTTGCTAGATCCGTGTTGAAAGAGCAGATGATTTGAATATTTAGACAATCCGCAAGCAGTCCATCAGAGATATTAAGCAGGGTGGAAACGGGCGAATTACGATTAGAATCACGGCCTACTAGAATGTTTTCAGCATCCTCGATGACGAAAATAGAATTTGGATTATCGGTTAGGATAGAGATTAAACCTGGTTCAGTTAATGCACCAGCCATGGCAGGAGGAAGGAATATCACATCTTTATCTACATGCGAGATTAAAAAACGAATGTATGAGGTTTTACCTGTCCCTGGTTTGCCATGAAGTAACACAATTCCTTTATCTTGTTGCGTGTTAAGGCGTTTTAAAATTTGCTTATGTATGGGGTGGAAGTCTTTATTGTAATGATCAGTAAGATTTCCCATAGTTTTCATAATCTCCATTTCATTGAGACTGAAACCATGGTTAGAGCGAGATATGAGGTTTATATAGTGTTTTCTCTCTTCTTTGGTTTTGAATTTAGCACCTGCCTCATGAAGAATCTTTATGCGGGGATCATTTTCATTTTGAAATAAAATTTTTAAGCTATTTAGATTGGTATCCAGGTAAACTATTACCTGATCTTCCAGGCAATAATAGATATCATCTTCTTGCGCCAGGCGACTAGCTTTATCCATTCGCCAGGCTACAAAGAATCGGTCTATTACTTGGGATTTATATTCCCTTTCAAACCATCGGCGATACTCCCTTATGTTTACTTTATCCAAATATATTCGATTGGGTATTTTTTGATAGAGTACTAGATATAGGTTTGTCTCATCGTAGGCGCTTCCATTGCGCGAAAGAATGTTCCCTCCAGTAATTTGAATCGGCATTTTGCTTTGCTCTTGCATTATTGTTTTGATTTAGCTGCAAAGCTATCGGGGGACAACGACATTAGCTGTCGTTAATTTATTGGTATTGTTTCCAAAGTTGATGCAGTTTCTTCTTAAATGCATCTCGATACCAAGCGGGTTCTAAGATTTCTATTAAATGACTCATGGATAAAAGTCTTTGTTCAAGCTCAAAATTAGCGGCAACTCTATAACGGTAACGTGTTTGGTCTTTGGTTCCTCCAGCTGCTGGAATCTTCTCTTGACTGGGATGCACAGGTAAGCTGTCAAGAAAATGGATATGTATATCCATGCAGCGTATAATAAGGTCCATAGGTTCAAACATCTCGGGCCCCTCACTATACCTTAGTCCGACTATGGAATCAAATCTAGACCAAGTGATGTCATAGTAGGGTTTTGCGTCTACCTGTTCTGGAAGCAGAGAAAGAGCACTAATGCGATCAATACCAAACAATCGTTCTTGATCAATATTCATATCCCAAGCCATTAAATACCAACGGTTGAGATATTCCTTTAAGAATAAGGGTAAGACTCTTCGATCACTATCTGCTCCCGGCTTGTATATATTAGTGTAATGAAAGGTTATCAGCCGATTGTGTTGAATTGCAAAAACAAGTTCCCTAAGGTTTTCTGCACCTTGAAAATTATTATAAGCTTCAAAAGAAATAATCGGGTAACCCTCTAGGTGATAGTGACTATGCTCAGACCAAATGCTTTCGTAGGCAAGGCTGTGTTCTAGCTTAACACGGTTATTCATCTTTTGAGCGTTGTGCTCCTCGTCTAAAAAATAGCCCTCTTGCTTGTCTTTATCAATCCAATCGTCATCTTGTAGTTCCCTCAGTCTACGCTGCACAGTGCGTAGGGAAACGGTGTTGCCCGTATGAATAAGATAACGCTCAATCTCCTGGCTAATAGGATGGTGACCTCGAGACGACTGCTTTAGAATATACTCTAGAATCAGGGTTTTTATTTCTATTTTATGGCTCATAATGTAAATGTAAAAAGTTACAGCGACAGTTTTTGTCGTTAACATTACATTTCTTTGCTCTCAAATCAAATAGTATGCTTTCCAAGTCTAAATATGTTGCCGGTTTACAGTGTTTAAAACGACTTTGGTTGTTGAAAAACAAAGCTGAATTAGTCGATGCAGTATCTGAATCTACACAAGCTCGCTTTGATGCAGGCAATAGAATAGGAGAGCTCGCGCAAAGCTTATTTCCTGACGGCGAAATGATGACATTTCCAAAAAACGGAAACTTTGGGCCAATGATTGCCAAAACTAAAGAGCTTTTAACTAAAGGCGCTTCAGTTATTTATGAGGCTGCATTTTCTGAGGAGGGGGTTTTGGTCTTATGCGATATTCTTTTGAAAACTGAAAATGGCTATGATTGCTATGAGATAAAATCGAGCACCAAAGTGAAGTCCTATCATCTGCATGATGCAGCGATACAAAATTATGTATTGCTTAAAGCAGGACTACCAATTGATCGCATGTTTGTAATGACCCTTAACCCGAATTACTACATGGATGGGCAAGGCTTAAACTTAGAAGAGCTCTTTGTGTCGCATGATGTAAGCGATCAAATACTCGAAAGACAGTCAGAGATTCCCTCGCAAATTTCATCCATGAAAACAGCTTTGGCTTCACAAAAAGAGCCTTTGGAAAAGATTGGTCCGCATTGCAATGATCCTTTTCCATGTGAGTTTAAGAATTATTGTTGGCCAACACTGCCGCAGCCAAACGTTTTTAATATTCCCCGCATTGGCAATAGAGCATGGGCTTTATACAATGCGGGTAAGGTCAGTTTTAAGGACTTGGATTCTCAAGATTTAAGTTTGAAGCAAGGCAAGTATGTTGAGGGACAAATGCAAGGGCTTGAAAAACTAAACAAGCCAAAACTTAAAGCTTGGCTAAGTGATCTTGACTTCCCTCTTTATTTCCTAGATTTTGAAACGATAATGCCGCCTTTACCTCTTTATCCAAAGACGCGACCCTATCAACCGCATTTAGCTGTGCAGTATTCTCTCCATGTTTTAAAAGAACCAAATGGTGAACTCTTACATTATGAGTTTTTGCCTGATTTTGGTCGCGATTTCCGGAGCGAGCTTGCTCATTCGCTAATTGAAAACTTAGACGAAAATGGAACTATCCTGGCATATAATCAAGGTTTTGAAAAAGCTTGTATTAAAAGACTAATTGATTGGAATCAAGATTTAGATCAGGAGCTCCAAGCAATTTTAAGTCGCTTTCAAGATTTAATAGTTCCCTTTCGTAAAGCTTGGTACTACAAGCCAGCCATGCAGGGATCTAATTCTATAAAAAGTGTTTATCCTGCTCTTTTACCTAATTCAGAGCTACAATATAGTGGCCTAAGTATTTCGAATGGTGATCAAGCTACTAGAGCCCTATTAGAGCTGGCGGAATCAGGTATAAACCCAGAAGAGCCCTCTTGTAAAAGTATCAAGCAGGATTTATTGGCTTATTGCAAACTGGATACGTTAGCAATGGTCAAGATTTACCAACATCTTTTGGAAGAAGTTTCGGACGCTGCCAAAGCTTCCCTAGTATGATTACCAAAGACTCCTTCACTTTTTTGCGAACCGTAAATGATTATCAGCTCTCCATCACCTATGATGAGTACCAAGGCAATCCATTGGAGCATCCCTTACATGAGTATCATCTCATCATAAGGACCTATCAGTTTAACTCAAAACTGGACTTTATGGCTGGCTCTTTTTGGTTGGAATATAATCTAATAGAGAAGTCTTTTTTGCAGAGACCCGATAAGCCGGAGCTAATGCGCCAATTAAATAAAGGGCTTAGGCCAGAGCTTTTACAATACCTTGTTAATGAGTATCGCATAGAGAGAGTTTCGCTCTTAGATGACTCCTACGATGTGAAAGGGGAAAAGTATCCTGCAGGAAGTTTCCAAGACCATCTTTATTTAATTTCTTGGCTAGAAGAGATAATTCAGACTAGAGTTAATATCTACTTGCCAGCGTGAAACTATAATTGTCATAATAATCAGTAAACCGTATCATATCAATTTAAAACAGTTAAGAGATGGAATTAAAACAGTATTTTCAAAAAATAAGTGAGATTCATAAAAACTACCAAAAGGCCATGTCATTTGACAAGCCGGCATTAGCACCAGCTTTTAATTTGGTTGAGCCATTAATGGGTAGAGCAGATACAGATAATTATGAGCTCCAACTTTCTTCGGCAATTAAATATCTTCTCGATCCTTTAGAAAAACATAATCAGCAACGACTATTTCTTGATGCTTTTTTAAGGAAATTGCATTTGGATGATTCGTATCTATTGAGTGAATTACCTTTGGTAACACTTGAGAAAAAGGTTAGTGCTGGCCGTCGAATAGATTTAGGGATAAGCTGGGACAAATACGAAATTGGTATCGAGTTTAAAATCTGGTCGAAGGAAGGGAAAAATCAAATAAGCAATTACATTGAATCCTATTCGAAAAAGGGCTTTCCATATAAAATTCTATTTATCACTCCCTATGGAAACCCTCCAAAGACCTGCATAAATCCTGAAGGGTTAAGGGAAAGTGGGGTTTTAGATTATTACAGTATTGAAGAATGGCTAAGAGAGCTTTTACTAGAGTTTGTTCGTCTTGCCAAAGAACGAGACCCTAGATTACAATATTTTTTAATTGACTTAGCCCAATTTATTCAAAAGCGATGGCATCCTGCAACGGACACAAACCTATTAATTAATCATTTTAGGATGGATATTTTGAAAAACCAGAAAGAGACGGTGAAGCTAATTGAATTATTAGGAAATGATGCTATGATGCTATCGGTATTGGGCATAAATGATAAAGATAGCGTTGACGTTTTAATGGATCTTAAGCGAGTTTATTCTCTGATGAAGAGTAAGCAAAAAAGAAGCAGTGAGAAGTTAAGAAAGAGTTACGAAATGTCCCCTGATTATCAAGTTTCAGGAGCAAAGCGTAAGGAGGCTTATGGTACTTTTACCTTACAAAAGGAAACGGGAAACTCGAAGAGAGTAAAACTAAGGTATGACAACTTGGACTTTATTCTAATCTTAGAAGATTCTGATACCGAAAGGTCTATTAGGTTCCCATCAGATAATTCATTTATACCAAAAACGCTAATTACAGAGCTCAAAAACTTCTTAAGCGATTAGTTTAGCTTTTTAAGTTCGAAGGCCATATCCATGTAACCGAGGAAAGCAAATGAATCCAAATCAAAATTCAGGTAAAAAGTAGGGCTCTTTAATTATTAAGATTTGGCTTAACTTTTCGGGTTTTAATTTAGCACGATAAGTTAACATCAAAAGAGATGCATTTACCTAAAGTTAAGGACTACATGAAAGCTTTTAACATTGAAGGACCTTTGCAAGAATTAGTTCACCTAATCTGCGCAAAGCCCTTTCTCCATAGCTTGGCATTCCATGATATGGATCTTAAATGGCATCAAGATGAAAACTTTGAGAAAGAAATAAAGGAGAGCGAAGATGATTTTGTAAAAGCAATTTTAAATGGCTACATAGCAACTCTAAAAAGAGAGAAACTGGAGAAAACTAGCGACTACTATCACCACGAGGAGATTAAAGCTAGATCATTTAAGAAATTGCCAGAAAGATTTAAAGCCAATGCCAATGCAACAGGTACTGACAATCTTGAGCAAATTACTGACCCTGTATTAGATTTCTTTCAGAAGCTTTTTAGAGATGAAGTCACTCTGCCATACGGCATGCTAAGTGGTTACGAGCTGCGAGAAGCTTATCCCAAAATTGCTGCCATTAATACCTATTGTGGCTTTTTTGGAAATCCTGTTTTAAGTAGAGCGTATCAGTTAAGAGCTATTGACTCCGAGGAAAATGGTCAGGACATTAAGGATTGGCTAATAACTTTAATTGGAGATGACCAATTTGATTTTAAAACGATCAAAACAGGAACTTATCTCAGTGGTTGTGAGATGCGCGGTAATAATTTCATAAACGCTCAGGAGTTTTCTCAATTAGGGGCTCAACTTGCTTTTTTGGATGAGCCTAAGTTGTACGAGGCTAAGGGGGATGAAATTTTCACCGAATATTTAAAGACCATACGTAATCTGGATGACATTTATAATGATGGAAAAGATTGTGGCCTAGTAAAGCTTTTAGAGGAGGCAAGGGCAGCAATTTCAGATCTAAGAAAGATTGAAAGTTACATTGGTGCCAAGGGTGAGTGGAAGTCTTTGTCAGTTTCTACACCAAAGTTCCCACTTTTTGCTTGGGGTTTTGATGATTCAGATAAGGCAATTAAAGCGAGAGATGAAGCTTCGGAAGTTTATTTCGAAGCACTGAGGCAACGTATTTCGGAGTCGAATAGTGAAATAGTAGAAACAGAATTGATTGAGAAAGAATTAGAGCGAGAATTGGAGAATAAAGAATATTCTGGCTATGATATTTTGACCTTATCCAAGAATGACCTTAATAAAATCTGTTCCACCAAAAAACATGGAAGAGATAAGGCTATTGAAGTTTATGAAGCGATCCTTAGAACGACTGCTTGCAGTTTAGTCAAGGAAAACTTTTTGAGAGATGCCAAAGCTCCTTCGTTTAAGGTTCAAGCACCTAACAAGCATCTGAGTGATCTGGGACTACTTTCGCATATCCTAAAAGAAACAGGCTTTTTTAAGACTCTAGTTGAGGCCACAGTTTTTGTTGCTTCTAACTTCGAAGTCAGTGATGATGACGGGTTGATGAGTCACTACTTACCTGGCACTATTAGACAAAAGCAAAAAAGCATTAAGGACAGTAAAAGAAAAGGCATTTGGAAAGAATGGAAGCGAAAAGTTGATCAATCCTTCGATTCTGAAAAATAGTTTTACATTCTAAATCACATGTTTTTAGTACCTTATAAGTTTTAAGGGTAATTGGCGGTACAACTTTTATTTGCATCTCGATTCATCTTCGCAGCAAATAGAAGAAACATGAATCTAATTGCATTAAGCGAAGAGCATTTCGCAGAACTAAAAGCACAGCTTGCTGAAATTCGCAGTAAACTGGAAAGAATCAACCCCAGTGATTCTTATTGGGATAATTCCGATGTAATCCAAAAACTCAAGGTTAGCGAAAGGACTTTAGCCACCTGGCGAGAAAAGGGAATGATCCGTTATTCTAAGGTGGGGAACAAGGTGTACTACCGGGAGGAAGATATCATTCAGTTTCTAGAGGATAACGTGGAGGAGGTAAAAGGAAAAAGAGGCAACTTATGAGTAGCTTTAGACCGAGTGAAGTAAGTTTTTTTGAGCCTCTTTCAAATGACATGATTCCAACCGGTGAAAGAAGCCTGAAGGAGATATATGAAATGGTAAAATCTCCTTTACTTGCTAAGGAAACAAAAATATGCCGTAACGCTGCTCCAAAGGAAGCTCTTAAGGTTGCTAGAAATGTACTTCCCTTTATAACACCTTCGGGGACTTTTAAGCAACGTGATAAAAAAGCAATCAAGAGTAATTCAGGTTTTTTTGCAATCGCAATTGATGAAATACATCCTGAGGATATAGAAAAAGTTAAAAAGCGGATTTTAGGCTTAACCCTTATTCCAACTGCGCTCATTTTCACTTCGTACTCAGGTAGAGGGATTGAGTGGATAATCCCAATGCCTAAAAACTTTAAGACAACTAGGAATGCATACACAACAATAGTAAGTCATCTTAATGAATTAGGAATAAAAGCTGATGCCTTAGGAGGATCTATTACGAGGCCGCTTCATCTATGTAACGATCCTAAGGCAATATTTAATTCAGCTGTCAATCCTCACTCGTATTCTTTACCACTTCAAGATGCCAGATTTAATTCTGAGTTAGAAAAGCTACCTAATAACGGTTTGAATAAAGAACCAATCTCTTCCATAGATTTTAAAGAGGTCGAGTTTTTGGTGCAACAGATTGAGTCTTTTGGAAAGCAATTCCTCGATGATAATCATGATTGGCAGATTGTTGGTTTGGCTCTTGCTAATATTTTAGGGGAGGAGGGAAGATCCCTTTTTCACAGGTTAAGCGCTTTAGGAAAAAAGCGAGAGTTTAACCAAATAACAACTCAATTCAATGAGTCGCTGAAAAATAAAAGCGGAGAGCATAATCTTAGTACGCTATTTCACCTTGCAACTAGTGCAGGAATTGATTTGGTCCCGTTTAAAATTCCGGGTGAAGCTAAATTACCTCTTTTCCCTCCTGAGTTAGATCAACTACTACCTAAAAGAATTCAAGATATACTTGAGTCTGAAAGCCGAAGAGATTTGAAGGATGCTTTGCTTATTGGAACGATAACGGCATTAAGCTCAATTTTAACAAATATTTCGGGTCTTTATCATGAGGATCGCGTGCAGCCCTTATTATTCAGTCTAATACTTGGTGCGCCAGCAAGCGGTAAAGGTAAGCTCGCAGCTTTGAAAAACTTAGTGTTACCTCTGCATAATGAGTGGAAGCAGCTATTCACAGAAGAGTTGGAGCGATACCTAAAAGAAAAGCAGTTGAACCCTAAACTTGAGCTCAGAGCTCCAGTAAGAAGGCTTTTGTTGATTCCAGCAAATAATTCTTCTGCGGGATTAATTTCACTTTTAGATAGAAATGATGGTGTGGGTTTGATTTTTGAAACAGAGGCAGATACATTAATTGAAGCTCTTAAGAAGGAATTTGGCAGCTTTTCCGACCTTATTCGCAAGGGTTTTCATCATGAATCTTATAGTTTTTTTAGAAAAACTGATCAGGAATATAGTGACATACCAAATCCTTGCTTCTCCATACTTTTAACTGGCACCTATGACCAACTATTAAAGCTTATCCCTAAGGAGAACAATGGTACTTTTAGTAGATATTGTTTTTACTTTCTAACAGAGAGTGAGCCATTTAAAAACCCTTTTCAAAACCCGGAATTTGATAGAAAGGAATATATGAAAAATATCGGTTTGCAGATAGACGATGCTATTTGTGAGCTACAAAATGGCCAGTACAGTTTCCATTTAACCAATGATCAAGCCGCCGACTTTAGCAGTTTTTTCATTGCCATTGAGAAGAATTCTACAAGTGCAGAATTTATGCATTCAGTCATTAAACGTCATGCATTAATGGGTTTTCGCATGATGATGGTTTTAAGCACTTTAGAGATTGTTGAGGAAAGAGAGGCTCTTGGTGAAAAAATTATTTGTACTGAGAAGGCGTTTCAAGCAGTAAAACTTATGCTGCCGACCTTATTAGCGCATGCATCACATGCACATGATATGACCATCAGTGTCAGCAAAACTAAGCTTTCATCACAGCAAAAAAACGAGAATATTCAATTGCTGCTGCGATATTTACCGCAAAGTTTCTCAAGGCAGCAGTACCTAAAAATAGCTCATGTCCTAGAAATAGCAAAATCAACAGCCGAGAGATACTTGGATAATGATAATCTTGGAAGCAAGGTCATTCGCATAGATAAAGGGACTTATGAGAAAATGGCTTAAGGTTATGAAGTTATGAGGTTATGAGGTTGTGAGGTTGTGGCCGATAATTGTGACCTCAGTACCTCAATCCTTCATTAATAAACGATAGCTGGATAACACGGTTCAATTTGTGCCAGTGTTTTCGGTTTGTTAGTGCCAGTGATTTCGGTTCAAACTGTGCCACTGTTTAGGAGTTTAAAAAAGTTGATTTCGGTTCAAACTGTGCCACTTTAAAAG
>Ga0306912_1001440_pt1 | contig 10756 bp, 12 predicted proteins | sample AntRauFillE10628_FD_190443 | JGI IMG/M metagenome (GOLD analysis project Ga0306912, IMG submission 190443) | Saline lake microbial communities from Rauer Islands, Antarctica - Metagenome Filla E10 #628 (v2) (version 2) | ecosystem: Environmental > Aquatic > Non-marine Saline and Alkaline >... | reverse complement strand
TATTCTTCTCCGACCTCCGACCTCCGACCTCCGACCTCCGACCTCCGACCTCCGACCTCCGACCTCCGACCTACACCGGATCCGGCAGGCGTTTACTGTGGGCGTAGGTTTTGCGGGCCCGGACTTGAACGAGTTTGCGCTCGTCGATCACGTAGGCGGTGAGGTGGCCCCCGTAAACGCAGCCGGTGTCGATACCGATGGAGCCGGGGAGTTCGAGGACGTTTGGTCGCGGCGTGTGCCCGTAAATAACGAAGGGCTTGCCGCCCCAGTAATTCGCCCATGGCTTGGCGTCAGGCGCGTCCGAGTGTTTGGCCGCATTGCCTTTTTTATCGATCACCTGAATATTGGTGATGATATCCACATTCTGGGTGTGCCATGGCTGCTGAGGCAAAAAGCCGCCGTGGACTATGACGACCTCATTGGTGGCCCCATATGTAAACCTGGGTAGTGTGCTTAAGTAGTCCCAATCCTCATCAGTGAGGGCTTTAATGGTGGAATGATCGTAGCTCTTGAGGAGGCTCTTTTGGCCCTCGAGGCGTGCGCGCAGGAGGCGCAGCTCGTGATTTCCAAGTATGGCTTCGACTTTATACTCGCGCACCAGCTCCAGGACGCCATGGCTGTCCGGCCCCCGGTTGACGAGGTCTCCGACTTGGATGACCCGGTCCTCTGGCTTCAGTTCAAGGGCGATGAGGAGTTCCTCGAATTCATCGGCGCAGCCGTGGACGTCTCCGATTGCGATTGTTCGTGGCATTATTTTTTGGCGTCTACTAGGTTGGGGGAGGGAAGGAGCTCGTGCATGCTAGCACTCTGCAAGTTTAATTTCGTTTCAAGAAGTAAATAAGGGATATTTTTGCCTGAGCCTTTGTTTTGGTTGCAAGCAGCGTGGTCAGGATCAGTCTTTGTGCTTTAAGTAAGATAATGGATTGGCAGATCAAAACACTTTCAAAAAAGTCCACTCTGAGTGGCGAACGCTTCAGCCCTGGCGACCGGGCGATTTCGCTGGTATATGTGGATGATGAGGCCGGCGAACTGGGTCGCGCCGATCTGCACGAGCACGAACTGGAAGAGCTTCAGTTGCCCGGTCAGGTGCTCGGGCGCTGGACCTGGGTGACGAAGGATCCGGAGGAGGGTGCACCCAGTGTAGGAGAGACCCTTGCGTCGGCGGAGGATTTTTTCTTTTCGCTTTTTGAGAATGAAGCGGATGCCGAACGTGACCGCTCGGATGCTTTGAAACACCTTCTGGCTCTGATGCTGGAGCGCAAGCGAATCCTCCGGGCGCTTGGGCCACGTCAGCATTCGGGGGTTCAGGCCTACCTGCATGTTAAGACAAAACAGGAGTTGAACGTGCCGATCGTAGAGATTTCCCGAGAGTTGATGTTCAAGATTGAGGACACGCTGGGAGATATCATTCTCTAGCCCATGCTTATGCGAAAATACTACTTACTATTCCCTCTCCTTGTGCTCTTTTTTTGCGGCTGCAAGAAAGACAAACTCGATGCCGAAGACTTGAGGATTCCACGACTTATGGTGGAAACCCGGGGCATTAATTACGGAGGCTTAGGCGGCAATGTCGTTCAACTTCCGGTCAGTGGCACGCGTATTCCGCTTCGAAAGGAGCCGCTGGTCAATGAGTTCGACATCGTTAATGTTGAGCTGGTCAAAGTAGATATGGGCTTGGCCTTACTCCTTCAGACCAACGAAAAAGGGGCACGCGAGCTTTATCGTGGCACGGTGACCCACATGGGCGGGCGGATCGTGCTGACGGTGAATAATAATCCCATTGGCGCCTGGCGCATCGATAATACCATACAGAATGGAATTCTTTATACCTTTACAGAAATCGATGATGAAGAACTGGGAGAACTGGTGCTGAATATGAAAAAGAGTATTAAGCAACTGCAGAAACTCTAGGATTGAGACGACTTTTGGAATTCATGTTTGTCAGGCTGTCAGTTCTCATTCTTTTCGGGTTGCTCCCGTGGCAATTGCTGCCCGCTTCCGACGGCTTAATCTGGCCCACGCCGAACCGCGCTTTTGCCGAAGGCAAGCCGATGGAGGCCTATGTCCAGCCCACCTCCTCCGGCAGGGTCGAGTCCGGGCTTTTCGGCTGTGTGCGCAATGGTGGTGCCAAGTTTCACGAGGGCCTCGACCTCTTCCCGGTAAAGCGCAGCAGACGCGGCGAAGCACTTGATCCGGTCTATGCCATCTTGCCCGGACGGGTCGTGCATGTCAGCAGGATTTCGGGGCATAGTAGCTACGGGCGCTATGTAGTCGTTGCGCACGATGGCGAATCTCCCGCCTTTCATTCGCTCTACGCTCACTTGGCCTCCATCAATTCCGCGATAGAGGTCGGTTCGCGTGTCGAGGCGGGCACGGTCCTGGGGGTCATGGGGCGCTCGGCGGCGGGCTACTCGATCCCGCGTTCACGCGCGCACTTGCACCTAGAACTGGGGGTGAAGCTGTCGGATAATTTTCAGACCTGGTTTGACCGGCAGGGCTTTGGCAGTAAGAATCGGCATGGGAATTGGAATGGTATGAATCTCGTCGGTGTCGATTCTCTGGATTTTTACCGGGCGATTCGCGATGGAGAGGTGACTGGATTCCATGAATACCTGAAACGCCTGCCTGTGGCCGCGCGTATCCGGGTGCATACTGCAAAAGTCCCGGATTTTGTGCAAAACTATCCGGCGCTCGTGACTCGCAGCTATGATGGTCGCCGGGTTGTGGCCTGGGATATCGCCTTCACGCAATTTGGCCTGCCCAAAGAGTGGACGCCGCGTTATTCTGAAGAAGGGCTCGGTGGCCGTGGTGGGGAGGTCCGGGTGCTGACCTACAATCCGCAATTATTGGAAGACCAGAGTTGCCGTCGGGTGATTCGCCTCGGTGGAAAGGTGCCCACAATTGCGCCAGGGACGGTCACGATCCTAAAGAAACTCTTCGGGTTTAAATAATGCCAACTTTTGTAGCGGCAGCGTGACAACGATGCCGGGTGCGCACTACAGTTCGTAGCCTTTCTTGGCGATGCAGACGACGAATTCCCCTTTTTGGCTCGCTTTTAATACCCGCTCCCGCACTTCATCGGCCGGCCCAGAAAAAATAGTCTCGTGCAGTTTGGTCAGCTCGCGGGCGACGCAGATGCAGCGCTGCTCGCCCAGAACTTCGATCAAATCGTTGAGGAATTTAACAATGCGGTGGCAGGACTCGTAGAGAACAATCGTGTATTCGAAATCCTGATACTTCTCGAAGAAGCGCTTTCTGGCAGCGGATTTTGGAGGCAGAAACCCAATAAAGAGGAAGCCGTCGGTGGGTAGGCCGGATAGGGCTAGCGCAGTGGTGCATGCGGAGGCTCCCGGTGCACAAGTGATGGGCAGGCCCCGGCGCTGGCACTCCCGGACGAGGCGAAAGCCGGGGTCGCTGATCGCAGGCATGCCGGCATCGGCGACGAGCCCGATCCGGGCACCTGAGGCGATGCGGTCGGCCAGCTTCGGGGCCATGGTCTTCTCGTTCTCTTCACGGTAGGAGATGAATTCAGGCTTATCTCTGAGCTCAAGCTTGGCCAGTAGCTTTCCAGTGACCCGAGTGTCTTCGCAGGCCATGCAATCGACCGCAGTTAATTGCTCGCGGGCACGGGCCGACAAGTCGCCAAGGTTCCCGATCGGTGTCGCGATTAGGATGAGCTGGCCTATGGTGTCGCGTGTTGTGGAAGGAGTGGTCAAGAGGTGTGGAGGTGTGGAGGTGGGAAGGTTTGAAGGTTTGAAGGTTTGAAGGTGGGAAGGTGGGAAGGTGGGAAGGTTTGAAGGTGTAGAGGTGGGGAGGTTTGAAGGTGGGAAGGTTTGAAGGTTTGAAGGTGGAAGGTGTGGAGGTTGGAACCTCCGTCGCTCTGCGAGCTATGGAGGTCAAGAGGTGGGAAGGTGACTGTTTTTTTCGACTGGACGTTTGATTTTGAACTGTGGGGACTCTGCTTGCGGATGTCACGAATGGATGTAATGATGATGCTCAGTATTTGTTCAGAGGTCCCTGGGGTTGGTCTGGTGTCTAGGTGAACGTAGCTTTGAGTTGATTTACGCTCAGACTCTCTCAAATTGTCCCCATGGAACTTGAAACTTTCCCCAATCCGAACCCGCAGCGCAACTACACGATTCAGCACATCCAGGAGGAGTTTACTTCCACTTGTCCGATGACTGGCCACCCGGACTACGCGACAGTGGTCTTCAGCTATGTCCCGGATGAGATCTGCATCGAGCTGAAGTCAATGAAGCTCTATCTGCACGGCTACCGCAACAAAGGCATCTTTTTCGAGGCGGCGTCCAATAAGATCTTTGAGGATCTTTACGTGGCGACCAAGCCTCGCTGGGCACGCCTTGAAACAATCTGGCGTGGGCGGGGAGGTATCCGCTCAAACGTTGTAGTGGAAGACCAGCAGGAGGGTTACGTCGGCCCCGAAACGGAGCCGTTTGCCGGCTAGTGCCTTGGCACTCGCTACTAGCCTACTTCGAACACTGCGGTGATCTCCACCGTGCTGTCCTTCGGTAGCCCGGTTACGGCGACGGCGGCGCGGGTATGTCGTCCGCGTTCACCGAGAATTTCCACCATGGTATCGGAAGCCCCGTTGATCACTGCTGGACTGTCGGCAAAGCCTGGCACGGCATTGACGAAGCCGCCGAGATGCACGACCTGACGGATTCGGTCGAGGTCGCCGAGAGCCGATTTGGCAACGGCTAGCAAGTTCAGGGCGCAGACTCGGGCTGCTTCATGCGCGTAGGTCAGATCACGGCTTTCCCCGACTTTGCCGGTATGCGTCATCTCACCGTTTACCAGGCAAATCGCGCCGGAGAGGTAGAGTAGATTGCCACTCTGGTAAGCGGGCACGTAGTTGCCGGCAGGTGCCGGAGCGCTGGGGAGCTCGATGCCGAGTTCTGTGAGTCGTTCTTGTGTGGTCATGGTGTGATGAATCCGCCTTCGCCCTCCGGGGCTACGGCGTAACATGGTGGTTGAGGATTGGGGAGATGGAGCGGTGGAGAGATGGAGCGGTATTGATTTTAGTTAATTGTGCGCTGACGTCGTGCTCGCTTTCCGGCAGTTGCCGGATTCGATATTCAATGTTCGATGTTCGATGTTGGACGTTCAACGTTCCCGTAGGGGTTTTCACCTTCGGAGCGGGCGATGACCACGGCGCCGACGGTATCGGAAAAGACGTTAACGGCGGTGCGGCACATGTCGAGCAGGCGATCGGTGGCCCAGATCACGCCGATTGCCTCTACGGGTAGTCCGACAGCGGGAAGGATTATGGCGATAGCGACGAGGCTGGCGGCCGGGATTCCGGCGACACCGATACTGGTGGTCAGCGCGAGAAAGACGACGAGCAACTGCTGGCCTATGTCCAGCGGCACGCCGCCGATGGAGGCATAAAGCTGGGAAATGAAGAGCACGACCACGCATTCGTAGAGGGCGGTGCCGTCCATATTAACGGTTGCACCGAGGGGCAGGGTGAAGGAGCAGGTCTTATTCGAGACGCCCGCCCGCTCTTCCACGGTTTCCATGGTCAGGGGCAGGGTGGCGGAGGAGCTGGAGGTGGAAAAGGCGGTGAGCAGCACCGGGCTCATGGCCTGATAGTGCTGCAGCGGGCTGACCTTGCCGAAGATTTTGAGAATCAGCGCGAGATTGATCGCGAAGTGAATGAGCAGAGCCAGAAGCACAGTTAGGAAAAACGCGAGGATGGCACCGAAGAGCTTGTCGATCGGGGCCTCCAGCAGCTTTGGGGTGACCAGTCCGAAGACGCCGATCGGTGCGAAGCGGATGATGAACTCAGTCAGCATGAGCATGACTTGCTGCGCGCTGTCCCAGAATTTTTGCTGTGTCTCGCGCAGCTCCGGCTTCAGTTTGCCAATAAAGAGGCCGAAGAGGATGGAGAAGACGATGACTCCGAGCAGCTGACCGTTATCGGATGCCGCGCTCACGATATTGGAGGGGAACATCCGTTGGAAGACCTCTACAATATCCGTGGCGCTGCGGCCTTCAACCTTGCCGATCAGGCCCTGCTCGCTGGAGGTCACCTCCGCCTCGCCGAGCAGCGCCCGAGCGGTCTCGGCATCGACATGCCCAGGGCCGATCGTGTTGACCACCAGCAGCCCGATGACCACGGCGAGCGCACCGCTGGTGGTGTAGTAGAGCAGGGTCTTGCCGCCGATCCGGCCAACGCCCTTTTCCGAGCCCAGGTGCATGACTCCGCCGATGATCGAAGCGACAATGAGTGGCACGATGACCATCTTCAGGGCATTGAGAAAGAGGGTGCCGATAAATTCACAGAAGGCGATCATGCCACTGGTGAAGCCCTCACCCGCACCCGGCAGGATGAGCAGCCCAAACAGAGCGGCCAGCGCGAGTGCCAGCAGGATTTGCCAGTGAAGTTTCCAACGGATAGGGTTCATGATGGTCAGGACAGAGTTTTGGCCAGCGCTTGCCAATGCTCAATTGCCAGCTCCTCCGGGCGCACTGTTGGTGAGACGCCGGCGGCCGCCAGCTTCTCAAACCACTCCCGCGCGGCGGGCTCGGGGTCTTTCCGGCAGAGTGCGCCGAGTTGCTTGCGGCGCTGCGTGAAGATACGCCGCACACACTCGCGGGCTGTCGCGGAGAAGCTCAGGGCGCCAGGCTTTAAGTCGAGTCGAAGGAGAATGGAGTCCACTTTGGGTGCCGGGTGAAAGCAGGTGGCCGCTACCAGATGTTTGCCTGCCACGGCATAGGCCGATTGCAGAAAAATCGAAATCGCGCCAAAGCTCTTGGTGCCATGGGTCGCCGCATAGCGGTCGCCCGCTTCCTTCTGCAGCATCAGCACCATGCGCTGGGGCAGCGGCCCGGCCAGCACCGCATCCATCCACGGAGTCGAGATCGCGTAGGGGAGATTAGCCACGATCTTGTAGCCGCTCGCCGCCTCGGAATCGGGTAGTCCGGCCCGTGGTTCGTCAAGGCAGTCGCCTTCGAGAAGCTGAAAGTTCGGAGCGTCACCGGTGATTTGCCCCCGCAGGTGCGCTGCCAGTGCCTTATCGCGCTCCACCGCCCAGAGGCGCGCGCCGCTCTCGAGGATCGCATGTGTCAGCGTGCCCAATCCAGAGCCAATCTCGACCACGGCATCGCCGGGCCTCAAGTCCGCCAGTTCGACCGACTTGCGCACAATGTTACCGTCCACCAGAAAGTTTTGCCCCAGCTTCTTATTCGGATGGTGCGCCAGTTGCTCAAGCAGTGCGCGCGTTTGACTGGGACTGAGTGGCATTCTGGTGTGGGAAGGTAGAAGGTGGGAAGGTTGAAGGTGAGAAGGTTGAAGGTGGGAAGGTGAGAAGGTGGAAAGGTATGAAGGTGGGAAGGTTGAAGGTGGGAAGGTAGAAGGTGGGAAGGTTGAAGGTGGAAGGTGGGAAGGTGGCAGGTGAGAAGGTGGAATGGACTCACGAACCGTGGATTATTTTTGTAAACCTTCATACCTTCAACCTTCATACCTTCAAACCTTCATACCTTACCACCTCACGCCCTTAAGGCGCGAGGTGGTAAGGTATGAAAGGCCGCCATGAGTGTTTCTGTGTTTTCTGCTTTCATGAGGGCTTCGCCGACCAGAATGGCGTCAGCCCCACAGTCGCGGGCGCGGGTGGCGTCTTCGGGGTCGAATATGCCGCTTTCGCTGATTTTGACGATGCCATCGGGAATTTTTGGGATCAATAATTCGGAGACCGCCAGATCGGTTTGGAAGCGCTTGAGGTCACGATTGTTCACGCCGATGATCTTTGGCTCGAAGCGCAGGGCTTTTTCCAATTCGCGTTCTTCATGGATTTCGTAGAGGATATCCAAACCGGCGATTTCGGCGGCGTTGCGCAGGGCCTTGATCTCGTCGCTTTCCAAGGCGCGCACGATGATGAGGATGCAGCGGGCCCCGGCTTCGGCCGCTTCGACGACCTGTAGAGGGTGCACCATGAAGTCCTTACGCAGGCAGGGGGTCCGCCGCTGGTGGCACTCAAGGAATTCGACCACATCCCAGAGGTCTTGCAGGCTGCCCCCAAAATAGTCGGTGTCGGTTAGGATGGAGAGGCAGTCGGCTTCCGCATTCACATATTCCCGCGCCTGCTCGACCGCGCTGAGGCTGGAGGGTGCGATTTCTCCGGCCGAGGGTGACTTGCGCTTGATCTCGGCGATCACGGAGAGGCGGTCCTTGCGGGCGAGTGCCTTGAGGAAGCTGCCCCCTTGCCGCTGCATACGCCCGAGGCGTTCGAGCTCCTGGTCTCTGACCGGTCGTAGGTTGCCTGCGAGCGAGTGCCGCTTTGCGGCCATGATTTCGGATAGTTTGTCCATGGTTGAATGGCGGGCAAGATTGTCGGCCCGGACCATTCGTTCAACCTAAATTCTTGAGCGGGATGCCGGATTACGCTCGGAACCCCGATATTAGGTCGCCCTTTCAGGGCTTGGGCTTGGGCGAAATTCCAAATACAAAGGTGTTCGGCTACGGGTTGCTCCAAAAGCTAAGGAGTTATTGGATGCCTCTCTCCGACGCCAGCGGCGTCGCCCATCTCAGCCTAGGGGCAACGCTCTGGGTTTACTTGTCTTTCGGCTCGCCGGTCTCTTCCAGAACCTCTGAGTCTGCTTCGACTTCTGGCTCGGCTTCCGACTGTTTTTTTGCGATGGAGCTGCTGGTTTCGAGTCGACCACTCTTGAAGCCGGTCGCCACGATATTGATACGGCCAAGGCTTTCGATACCAAGGTTATCGGTTAGCGCCTGACGCAAATGCGCCTGGAGCATGGTTTCAATGGCACGGAGCTGTCCCCCGCTCGCCAATTTTAGGCGCACTTCAAAATGCGTTTTGCCCCCCTTTACCTGCATGCGGACCTGCGGCTTCGATACTTCCTTAATTTGCTCGCAGGAGGTTTGCACGAGTTCGACAATCGCAGCACGGCTCACGATGACTTCTCCATTTTCCGTGGAATAAGCCGTCACGTGCTTTGGTTGACGACGGATGAGCAAAAACAATACAAAAGCTAGCACCAGCACTGCCGCCACATAGAGATAGTTTATCTGCGTAAGATTTTCGGCTAGTGTTGTGGCATCCATAAATTGCTAAAATTGAAATTAATCGGTGTGGTGCGCTTCGTCCCAATTATCAGAGTCTTTCTCTTCATCATCGGTGCGAACGCCATCGATGACGACATTGACCCGTGAGACGTTTTTGCTGGTCATTTTCTCGACCTGCTCGGCGATGCGCTGTTGAATTTGGGTGCCCACGGCTGCGAGTTCGACCCCGAAACGGAGAATGACGCGGATCTCGATTCGATAATCCCCCACCTCATCTTCTTCGACACGCACGCCCCGCTCATCACCTTTTTTGGAGAAGATCTCAGCAATACCATCAACAAATCCGCCGCCGACTGCCGTCACCCCGACCACTTCGAGGGCTGCCAGTCGGACAATACTGGCGACAACACTGTGGTTGATGCGAATATCGCCTAGCGTGCTGGAGTCTTCGGAAATAGTTGGGATAGAAGACTCGTTTGGTTTTTCAGATTCCTTGCTCATGATATGTAGTCAATGTAGAGGGTGTGGGCTTAAGTGTAAATATCCTTCGGCACTCGATTAATAAATTCTTCGATGAATTTAGTCGTCACTTTTCCCGAACGAAATTGGGGATCGCGGATGATGGCACGACTAAAGGGGATATTCGTTTTGATGCCGCGAATGAGGTATTCGCCCAGTGCCCGGTCCATCCGGTCGAGCGCCAGTTCGCGGGTCTTCCCAAAGGTAATAACTTTAGCGATCATGCTATCGTAATGAGGGGGGATGGTATAGCCGCTGTAAACATGCGAGTCGATACGCACACCGTGCCCGCCGGGTGAGTAGTAGAGGGTGATTTCACCGGGGCATGGCGCGAAATTACGACCGGGGTCCTCGGCGCAGACACGGCACTCGATGGCGTGCCGCATAAACTTGATGTCTTTCTGCTCATAGCTGAGCTTCTGGCCACCTGCGATGAGGAGTTGCTCCTTGACTAGATCGACACCGGTCACCTCTTCAGTCACGCCGTGCTCGACCTGAATCCGGGTGTTCATCTCGATGAAGTAGTAGTTCTGCTTCTCATCCATGAGAAACTCGACCGTGCCGGCACCTTCGTATTTTACGGATTTCGCCAGTTTTACCGCATCGCGCCCCATCTTCTTGCGGGTGTCCGCGCTGATGAAGGGGGAGGGGGCTTCTTCAATGACCTTTTGGTGGCGTCGCTGCACCGAGCAGTCCCGCTCGCCGAGGTGGATGACGTTCCCGAACTGGTCACCCAGTATTTGAATTTCGATGTGACGGGGCGCTTCGAGGTATTTCTCGATGTAAACGGCTCCGTTGCCGAAGGCTTTTTCCGCTTCATTGCGCGCACTGTTAAATTCCTTGGTAAAGGATACGCCGCTGTGGGCGATGCGCATGCCCTTGCCGCCACCGCCGGCGACTGCCTTGATGATGACGGGGAAGCCAATTCGTTGCGCTTCCGAGAGTGCGTCCTTCTCATTTTCGACGATGCCCTTGCTGCCGGGAATGACCGGCACTTTGGCTTTCATCGCCATCTCCCGTGCCCGCGATTTGTCACCAAAATCAGTGATGGCACGCGAACTGGGCCCAATGAACTTGATTTTGCATTTTTCGCACTGTTCCGCGAAATCCGCGTTTTCAGCTAGAAACCCGTAGCCTGGATGGATGGCATCGACATTGGCGATTTCCGCCGCAGCGATGATCCGATCAGCC
>Ga0306912_1001439_pt1 | contig 10760 bp, 7 predicted proteins | sample AntRauFillE10628_FD_190443 | JGI IMG/M metagenome (GOLD analysis project Ga0306912, IMG submission 190443) | Saline lake microbial communities from Rauer Islands, Antarctica - Metagenome Filla E10 #628 (v2) (version 2) | ecosystem: Environmental > Aquatic > Non-marine Saline and Alkaline > Saline... | reverse complement strand
CGGTCAGCCCGCTGTCAATTATACCTATGGCTATTTGGACAAAGTAATTGCAGTGGAGCGCAACGGAGAAGTGACGCGTTTTGATTACGATGCGCAGGGCATGCTGGTTGGCAAGCAATTGCCAGATGGCAGCTACGAGCACTGGATTTGGGACGGGATGGCATTAGTTGCACGTGGCGAAGAACGCTACATCAACGAGCGTCATATCACCGGTGGCCTGCCGATCGTCTCGCAGACCAGCGAGGGCGTTCAATACCACCAGCACGACCACCTCGGCACCACAGTTGCTAGTTACTCACAAGATGGCACCATAATCTCGGCCTACGAGACAACGGTTTTCGGCCAAGGTGAACTAGAGGACAGCCGCTCGGCTCGCTTCACAGGTAAACCCTACGATGCGGATCTCGGAGCCTACGTCTTCCCGTTTCGCAACTACGATCCCGAATCGGCCCGCTGGCTCTCAGCCGACCCGTCGGGCTTTCCCGATGGCCCGAACCAGCATTATTATGCGGCCGTGCCGACCATGGGGGTGGATCCGTTGGGGTTGGTGGTTAGGTATGATGTGAACGTTTCGCAGGCTCAACAAGAGGCATTTGAAGACTCTTTGACTAATATCGCAGGGTCTGGTTCGGCGGGAGCTGATTTAGTTGATTTTATTAATGGTTCAGATTACCTTCTCGACGTTGGGAATACGACTGGAAACCCTGGCGGCGCTGGCGGGGATCTTAACGGGGATGGAATTTTTGATGCGGGTAGTTTAAACTTGAATTTAGATTTTTCGAATTTTGTAGACCCTTCGACTGCGGATCCAAACTCACTGCCGAACGAATACCCCCCTCTGCCTGAAATCACAGTTCTGCATGAACTCGGACATGCGGTTCATGGCTATAATGATTTAACTTTTGATGAGAATGGTGACATTTCTGGATTAGGTGATAACATAACTTGGGAAAATACTTGGAGAAATATTTTTGGGCTCGATCCAAGAACTTCATACCGAGGTCACCTAAATGAAATATAACCGCCGAATCAAGACAACCGCTCAATATTGAAACCGTAATGAAATCCATATTTATCTTATTTTTTTTCACTTTTCCTCTGATGGCTGCAAGTTTGGACATAACAAAACAGGCGAGCGATTTCAGGTTATCCGTTGTTTCGTCCACTTCGTTAACCGAATCTATCCGTGAGAACGGGATTTGGGTAGATACGACTCGATTGACTCGATCAAAGGTCATGAAGGACAAATTTGGCGATTCGGTCTTTGGCCTCCATCTCACTGAGTTGGAGCAGTCAAATTCCCACGATCTCGCTTCCTTGTTGAATAGCTACATGAATCGCCGAGAAGATAAGTTGGGCTCTTTTTTTAAACGGTCTTCAACAGTCGTCAAGGTGTTCAAGGAGAAAGAAATCTATTTATTTGTAGCTCACGAGGCTCTGCGTTCTAACCTTGAATTGTCGGTCGGTGATGTTGTGGTATTGCAAGATCTTGGTGATCTTTTTTAATTTCAGGTAAGAGCTAAGGTAGCATTTAGACTTATGGAACGAGAGGCAAAATAGGCCTGAAGATAATCAAATGCTTGATATAAATAATTTTATATGTATCAATTTCCCTTTCCGATGGCGTTTAAAATACACAGGCTATTTAAAGTTCTTTTGATCAACCGGGGGAACTATCGTCAGGATTTGTTTATCAATGATGGTTCGCACACTTCCTTCGAGGAATGCTTGTTTGAGGCTTGTGAGAAATACGGTGACTGGACGTCGCAAATATATGCAGTATTTACTGTGGTTGTCAGAGGACACGGGCGCGCGTAAAGAACTGGCGTTTGACGCGATGTGTCGAGGGTGGGCCCTGGGTTCGAAGGACTTCAAGAAGGCAGTCTTGCAGGAGGAGTTGGAGAAGGACGAAGTCGGTGATTCTGAATTTGAAGATCGTTCGCTTAGTAAAGCCAACGAACTGATTTGGGAGAGTTTGTTGGAGTGCGCTATGGCACATTTTGGTAAGACTAATACCGATATTGAGTCGAATATAAAGTCGGCAAATTGGAAAGCGGGAATTGCTTCCTTGCTGAAAAAGCGCACCGAACACATGGATCACATCGCGTTTGAATATAGGTGCTTCTCAAGCAGTGAGCCGCTATGTGAGTATACTTCTCAATGATGAAGCACTAAAATCAACCTACCATCATGAACTATGCGCAAACATTACGGAATGACCCCATGTCATTTAAAGGACACCCACATAAATTTCTCAAAATGCTTGACTGACGGCTTAACGGTGAACAAAAAGGCACTCAGGGATGCCAATTGCTAGAAAAACAGTCGTGGATGTGGATCAGGTGGGCGTGTATCACTGTATTTCCCGCTGCGTGCGCCGTGCGTTTCTGTGTGGTTGCCGATTACGGAAAACTGGGTCCGCAATGTCGAGAGCTATGGCGGTCTTTTTTACCGGGTCGCGGGTCCGCTGGAGCTGATCCTGGCCCGAGCCCGGGAAAAGGGCCAAAGCTGGTTGAAAGGGCAAAGTGGTAGCAGGCAGCTCTATCACCGCACAAAGCAAGCCGCATAGGGCGGTTTTGCTTAGCGGGAGCACCAAAGCAGGACCAAATCCGCAGCGATCATCGTAGAGCTATATCCGTTGCTGAGGTAAGTCCTCGAACCGGAGCTTTATTTGCCGAGGGAAGGCAAGTTTTGGGGCTATGCTTCGAAATTAACAGCAGTTTAGATTGGTCCGTTGTGGTGACTTTAATATGTGGGTGTCCTTTAAATTTCTCGAGTCAGCAACCTCATCCAGAATAAAGTGTAGAATACACCAAACATTTAATTTAAACGTTTGACCCCTTTTTTCCTCCCCGAGTCAGCAACCTCATCCAGAATAAAGTGTAGAATACACCAAACATTTAATTTAAACGTTTGACCCCTTTTTTCCTCCCCATGGAATGAGCGTAACCGAAAGCGGAATTTCGCGCCTTGTCAGAGCCGCCGATGCTGCGCTTATTGGCTACATGGAAAATCGTAAAATTCGTTGCGGTGTGATTGGCACCGGTTACCTCGGGCAACATCACGCCCGCATTTATGCGGCGCTTGAAGAAACCGAGCTCGTAGGCATCGTGGAAGCTGACGACGAGCGGGCCGAGGAAATCTGCGAGCTCTACAGTTGCGAGCGCTTCTCCAGTCCGGAGCAGCTCGCGGAGCAATGCGACGCGGTCAGCGTGGTGGTGCCGACGGATAAGCACTGCGCCGTGGCAGTGCCCCTCCTTCAGGGCGGCTGTCACTTGCTGATTGAGAAGCCACTTTGCACCAGCCTGGCCGAAGCCGAAGAAATTCTGGCGGCGGCGAAAGCCAATGGCTGCATCGTGCAAGTTGGTCACATCGAGCATTACAATCCTGTCATGGCTTACCTCGAAAATGCCGTGACTAATCCACAGTTTCTGACGGCGGACCGGCTCGCTCCCTTCAACCCGAGGGGCACTGAGGTCGGCGTGGTGCTCGACCTGATGATCCACGATATCGGGGTCATCCTCGCCCTGGTTCGCTCGCCAGTGAAGCACATTGATGCCGTCGGCGTAAATGTGCTTTCAAACAGCGAGGACATTGCCAACGCGCGCATTACTTTTGAGAATGGTTGCGTGGCTAACATTAATACGAGCCGAGTCAGCCAAAAAAAGGTGCGCGAGATCCGTGTCTTCCAGCCGGCCAACTATCTCTCGCTCGATTTCATGAATCAGAGCGGGCACTTCCTCCGTAAAGAGGGGACTGAGCTGGTGAGGGAGGAGATCCCGATTGAAAAGGACGAGCCCTTGAAGCTGGAACTGGCTTCATTTGCTCAAGTGGTGCGTGAGACGGGTCAGCCGAAAGTCGGGGCCGAGTTAGGCAAGTCCGCTCTTGAGGTTGCCATTCAGATCACCGAAATGATTCATCGCGAGCAAACTCGCTGAACATCGAACGGGCAGAACGGGCAGAACGGGCAGAACATCGAACATCGAACATTGAACATCGAACATTGAACATCGAACATTGAATGAATTAACCGTGACTTGTAGCGATGGCGCGCTAGCGCTGTCGACCGCAGCATTGAATGGGCAGCATCGAGCATTGAACATTGAACACAGAACACAGAACACAGAACACAGAACATTGAACACTGAACATCGAACATCGAATTCTGATTCAACATTGGACGTTGGACGTTCAACGTTCGACGTTCACCCCCTGCCTGAACCTGTCGATGGGCCGCCGGATTTGCTGATCATTGCGGGCGAGCACTCCGGCGATGAGCATGCCGCGCAGTTGTTGGCCGAGCTGAAGGCCCGCGATCCGGAGCTCAAGGTGGCCTGCCTCGGCGGGGTCGAGTTGCAGGCCGCTGGTGCGCAACTACTGTATGATCTGACAGAGGTTTCCATCGTCGGCTTTGTCGAGGTGCTGAAGCACTACAAGTTCTTCAAGGCACTCTTCAATCGCACGCTGGACTGGATTGAGCGCTATCCGCCGAAGCAGATTTGTTTCGTCGACTATCCCGGATTTAATCTACGCTTGGCCGATCAGTTGCACCAGCGGGGGCTAAGCCGTAAGGGTGGGGGTGCTATTGTGCTGAGCTACTACATCGGGCCACAGATTTGGGCTTGGAAAGCGAAGCGGCGCTTCAAAATGGCCGAGTTGCTTGATCGGCTCGGGGTGATCTTTCCTTTCGAAGTGGATTGCTATAAGGACACTGATTTGCCAGTTGAATTTGTCGGTCACCCTTTTGTGCAGCCTAGCTACGAGTTGCCGTTCGTTTACGACGCCGAGGCTCCGGTGCTGCTGCTGCCCGGTAGTCGGACGGCGGCCGTCGGACGTATTTTTCCGGTCTTGCTGGAGAGTTTCGCGCGGGCCGTCGAACAGGCTCCTGAGCTGACCGCCCGTGTGGTTTATCCGAGTCAGCGGATTCTTGATCAACTTAAAGCGATCCTCGAAGCCTACCCGGATCTGCGTGACAAAATTACTTTTGAAGCCAACGGTCAAACAGGTCTGTCGGCCAGTGGTGTGTTGATGAGTTCCGGCACCATGTCGCTTGCGGTGGCGCTGAGCGGGATCCCCGGAGCGATTGCGTATCGGCTGCACCCGATGAGTTACTGGATAGGTCGTTATCTGGTAAAAGTGCCCTACATCGGCATTGCCAATCTGCTGCTCGACCGCGCGCTGCATAAGGAATACATACAGGGAGCCGCCACGCCTGAGAAGTTGGCCCGCGAGATTCTCGATGCTCGTTCGGGGGAGGCCGGGCAGTATGCCTCTCAAGCCGCAGCTGAATTACGCAACTTGCTGCAACCGGATTCCAAAGCGAAAGCCAGCGATTGGCTGCGTTTGGATTCCGCTGCCGTTTCGACAAGCTTAAGGCCCGGAGGCTCTCGAATCTCTAGCTGAGGGAGCTAGCATCCCGGCAATTGCCAGCGAATTTGAGGCCGTGGGAATTCGTTTATTCGGGTGCTGATTCGATCAACTCATCAGCCTCCTCGGATAGTTCCCGTGATTCTTGTGTTTTCTTCTGCCTGCGCTCCTGCATGAACTGCATGAGTTCCTGCTGCATCTTCTGGCCGTCCATCGTGTCGTTCATCATCTTCTCGAAATTCATCAGTTGCATGATGCGTTGTGCTTCGGCGAGTCGCTCTTCCGGCGTTCCAGTTGCTCCGCTAAGCTCAGCGCCCGCCATGCCGATTTCAAAAGTCTCATCTCCCGTGCGGATCGTCAGCATCTCGGTTTCTGCATCAAAGGCCTCAATGGCGTAGCCTTTGTAGCTCTGTCCGATCTTGTCACATTACTGCTTCGATGCAGTAGGTGAGGGAGATCCCATCGCGATAGTTGCCTGCTAGCTTGAGGCCGGGGAAGTCGGTTTCGATTTGGTTCATCTGTTCGAGTAATGCGCCGTAGCCGAGCTTATATTGGGGGATCGCCCGGGGCCAATGTCGGTGATGGACGAAGGTGGGCTCGCCGTTGATGCCGAGGAGCTCACGGAGTTCATCCAGGACGGTGGCTTTGAGCTGGGCGGTATCGGCAGTCGCGAGTTCGGGCTGACGCTCGCCGCCCACGAAGGCCGTGAGTAGCACTTCATCATCCGGCGCGCGTCTGGAAAAGAGGCTGCTGGGGAAAAGCACGCCCAGGATCTTGCGCTGCTCGCATTCTGGGACGAGCGCCCCGAAGCCGTCGATCGGGTGGGCCACGTGGTTACGCTTGAAAGCAAGGCTGAGCACGGAAACCGGCGGGTAGTCGATGCCCTCGAGTGCTGTGAAGGATGAAGAGATATTCTCTGAGAAGGGCAGCTTTCTGAGTGCGTGCGAGGGTAGGGTGATGATGAGCTCATCAAAGGTCTGGCTCTTCCCATTCCAAGTAATCGCCCACAGCTCGCCCTCCTGTTGTATCGATTCGATGGATACGCCAGTCTGGACCTTTTCGCCAAGCGCTTTAGCCAGCATTTGCGGAAGTTCAGCGAGCCCGTCTTTGAAAGAGATGATGCGTTTTTTGAATTTGGGTGCGTCATTCCCTTTGGCTGCACGCATCTTCGCCAGCGCGCCCCGGATGAGGCCGCCATGATTTTGTTCCAGCGCGTAGAGTTTAGGGAAGGCATAGCGGAGCGAGAGCTTTTCCGGGTCGCCCGCATAAATGCCGCCAATCAGTGGGTTGATGGCGTATTGATAGAGTTCTTTTCCGAGTCGCCGGCGGACGAAATCAGCCGCGCTTTCCTCAGTCTCGGGGGCAATTGGCTTAACGAAGGGTTCTTGAAGCACGCGTAGTCTGCCGCCGACTGACCAGAGCGAGGTGGTGATGGCCTGCCACGGATTCATCGGCACGGCGTGCAGCTTGCCACCTCGCACGATGTAGCGTTTGCTCGCGGCGGTATTTGCTTCGACGGTGCGTGCTTCCAGACCGGGGATACTTTTCAGGAAGGCATCAACTTCGGGACTATTGATCTGAATGGAGTTCGGGCCTTCTTCGGCGAGGTAGTCACCCTCCCTGTGGCTTTGAATGGCACCACCGATACGTTCCGAGCATTCCAGCACGGTGCAGTCGTGCCCTTCTCGGGTAAGTTCCCAAGCCTGGGCCAGTGCCGTGATGCCAGAGCCGATAATGCCGATGCGTTTCATATTAGGTTGGCATGGATTAAACCGTAAATAGTCCTGAGTGCACACTAAATCTATCAGGAAGCATTTGCGGAGTCGACCTTGGGCTTGACCCGGAAAAGTTTTACAATGATGACGAAAAATATGGGCACGAAAAGAACGCCGAGGAAAGTGGCACTAATCGTGCCGCCGATGACGCCCGTGCCGATGGCATTTTGACTGCCGGAGCCGGCACCCGTGCTGATAGCGAGAGGCAGCACACCAAAGCCGAAGGCCAGAGAGGTCATGAGGATGGGACGAAGCCGCAGGCGGGCCGCGTGGGCGGCCGCTTCATACAGCCCCATGCCCCCATCGTAGGCGTCTTTGGCAAATTCAACGATGAGAATAGCGTTTTTGCTGGATAGGCCCACGATCGTGAGCAGGCCGACCTGAAAGTAAACGTCGTTGGGCAGGTCTCGCATCATGGCGGCCAGTAAGGTGCCGAGCACGCCGAGGGGCACGATCAGGATGACGGAGGCCGGGACGGCCCAGCTTTCATAGAGAGCGGCTAGGCAGAGGAAGACGACTAGCAGGGAGATGCTATAGAGCAAGGGGGCTTGCGAGCCGGAGAGGCGCTCCTCGTAGGAGAGGCCGGCCCATTCGAGACCGATCCCTCTCGGTAATTCATCCATCATGTTTTCGATGCTGGACATGGCCTCACCGGAACTGATGCCCGCGGCGGGCTCACCTGCGATGGAGACCGAGGATTTGCCGTTAAAGCGCTCCAGCTTCGGGGATCCGAGCGTCCAGTGCGTGCTGGAGAAGGCGTTAAAGGGCATCATCTCTCCTTGATTGTTGCGCACATACCAACGCTGGATGTCCTCCGGTAGCATACGGAACGGGGCGTCGGCCTGAATGTAGACGCGCTTGACCCGGCCTCGGTTAATGAAGTCGTTTACGTAGGAGGAGCCCCATGCGGCGGAGAGGGTGTTATTGATATCGGCAATCGAGACTCCGAGGGCGGAGGCTTTTTCCTGATCAATATTGATTTTAAACTGGGGGGTGTCGTCGAGCCCGTTCGGGCGGACATTGCGAAGCTTCGAGTTTTGAGAGGCGAGCCCGAGCAGTTGATTGCGGGCATTCATGAGGGCATCGTGTCCGAGTGCGCCATTGTCCGTGAGTCGCAAGTCGAAGCCTGTAGCTGCGCCCAACTCGAGCACGGCCGGAGGTGCAAAGGCAAAGGCGAAGGCATCGTCAAATTGCATGAAGTTTTGCATGGCCCGCCCCTGCACGGCGAAGACGCTTTGACCGGGGTCTGTGCGCTCGTCCCAGTCCTTTAGGCGGACGAAGGCGAAGGCTTGGTTTTGGCCGCGGCCGGAAAAGCTGAAGCCGGTGACGCCGAATATGCCTTCGACGTTTTCCTTTTCGTTCACAAGGAAGTATTCCTCCATCTTCTTGAGCACCTCAAGGGTCTGCTCTTGAGTGGACCCAGGGGGCAGTTGTGCCTGGGCAAAGAGGAAGCCCTGATCCTCTTCGGGAAGGAATCCGGTGGGCACCGACTTGTAGAGAAATATCATAGCTACAACGATGAGGCCGTAGATGAAGAAGGCCTTGACCTTGTGGTGTATCAAATAGTCGAGGGTGCTCCGATAGCGGTCTGCGTTGTGGTTGAAGGTGCGGTTGAACCAGCCGAAGAAGCCACGTTTTTCATGATGGTGCCCCGCCTTGACTGGTTTTAGCATGGTGGCGCAGAGCGCGGGTGTGAGCACGATCGCAACGATGACTGACAAGGCCATGGCGGAGACGATGGTGATGGAGAACTGCCGATAAATCACCCCGGTCGAACCGCCGAAGAAGGCCATGGGGATGAAGACGGCGGAGAGCACGAGCCCGATGCCGACCAGCGCACTGGTAATCTGATCCATCGACTTTCTAGCGGCTTCCTTCGGGGGGAGCCCCTCCTCGCTCATAAGACGTTCGACGTTTTCGACGACCACGATGGCGTCGTCCACCAGCAGGCCGATGGCGAGCACGACCCCAAACATAGTCAGCGTATTAATACTGAAGCCGGCCGCCGCCATGACACCAAAGGTGCCGAGTAGCACGACGGGCACCGCAATCGTGGGAATCAGGGTGGCGCGGAAATTCTGGAGGAAAAGATACATCACGAGGAAGACGAGGATGACGGCTTCGACGAGAGTCTTGACGACTTCGTGGATGGAGATGCGAACGAAGGGGCTGGTGTCGAGTGGATAGACCACTTCTAGACTTTCGGGGAAGTAAGGCTGGAGCTCGGCAATCTTGGCTTTGATCGCGTCGACCGCTTCGAGTGCGTTGGCACCGGTGGCGGGACGGATGGCCATCCCCGACGCGGGCACTTGGTTGAAGCGAGCTTCGGTCACGTAATTTTCGCTGCCCAGTTCGACGCGGGCGACATCGGCGACGCGGATCTGAGAGCCGTCGGGGTTGACGCGTAGCAGAATATTTTCGAATTGCGCAGGAGTCTCGAGGCGTGTTTGCGCAGTGATGGTGGCGTTGAGAAGTTGTCCTTCGACGGCAGGGTTGCCTCCGAGTTCACCAGCCGAGACTTGAGCGTTTTGCACGCGTATGGCGGCAGCCACGTCGGAGGGCATGAGCCCGTAGTTGTTCAGCTTATCAGGATTGAGCCAGATACGCATGGCGTATTGTGTGCCAAATGCCTGGATCTCGCCGACGCCTTGAACGCGGCTCAGAGGTTCCTTGATGTTACTAATGACGTAGTCGCCAATGTCCGCAGCGGAAAGACTGCCGTTGGTCGACCGAAAGCCAACCACCAGCAGGAAATTGCGCACGGATTTGGTGACTTGCAGGCCGAGTTGCTGCACCTCTTGAGGGAGCAGCGGAGTGGCCAGTGAGAGTTTGTTTTGCACCTGAACCTGCGCGATGTCGGGATCGGCTTCGGCGTTGAAGGTGAGTGTGATCTCGAAGCCACCTGTGGAGTCGCTGGAAGATTCGATATAGCGAAGGTGGTCGAGGCCACTCATGTTCTGCTCAATCACTTGAGTGACAGTGTCCTCAAGTGTTTTCGCAGAGGCGCCAGGGTAGATGCCCTGAATGCTGATCGCGGGCGGGGCGATGCTAGGATACTGGGCAATCGGGAGTGTGCTGATGGACAGCACCCCGGCCACCATGATGATGATGGCGATCACCCAGGCAAAAACGGGTCGGTCGATGAAAAAACGGGCCATGGTGATCTCGTGTTAAAGTTGGCGGATGTGGGCGTGGGATTTAGTCGACCGCTTTCGGTGCGACGGGCATCCCCGGGGGCCTAGCAGGGGTCAAACGTAGAATATAGAATGACCTAAGGGTTATTTCTAAGTATATTGGCGATGCGAGAGGGGTGCCCCATGTTTAGGCGTTGTGCAATCCAAGTGTTACTTGCTGTAGTTTCCGTTCTCAATGTTTTGGCAATCTGGACTTTCCACTCGACGCCTTTGGCCGCGCTCGGAATCTCGGATTCGTCGATTCGATGACGTTTGAGCTCTCGTGTTGCCAGCGCTTCCCATTGAGCTTCCTTCAGTTCCTTTAGATCGGCTCCGTCCCAGACTATATCGGGATGCTTTTCATTCAGATCCTTGGATAAAGCCTTCTTTGATTCCTTCGATCCATGTAGAGAAGGATGATTTGCGTAGCGATGCGACGCGAGTC
>Ga0306912_1001438_pt1 | contig 10765 bp, 8 predicted proteins | sample AntRauFillE10628_FD_190443 | JGI IMG/M metagenome (GOLD analysis project Ga0306912, IMG submission 190443) | Saline lake microbial communities from Rauer Islands, Antarctica - Metagenome Filla E10 #628 (v2) (version 2) | ecosystem: Environmental > Aquatic > Non-marine Saline and Alkaline > Saline... | reverse complement strand
CAACGCGTTTCATAAATTCATCGTAAATGTCTTCTTGTACCAAAAGTCGGGAAGGACAGGTGCAAACTTCACCTTGATTGAAAGCAAAAAGTACGGCCCCTTCAATACATTTATCCAAAAACGCATCGTCATGATCCATCACAGAGTTGAAGAACACATTAGGTGATTTTCCACCCAATTCCATGGTCACCGGATTCAAGTTTTTAGAAGCATACTGCATAATAAGCTGTCCTGTGGTGGTTTCTCCTGTAAAAGCTACTTTATTCACTTTAGAACTGGAAGCCAAAGGTTTTCCTGCTTCTGGTCCAAATCCGTGGATAACATTTAAGACTCCGGGAGGGAGTAAATGACCTATTTTTTCCATCAAGAACGTTGCAGAACTTGGGGTTTGTTCTGCTGGTTTTAGAACCACACAGTTTCCAGAGGCAAGGGCGGGAGCAACTTTCCAGGCTAGCATGAGCATTGGGAAATTCCATGGAATAATTTGTGCGACTACACCCAAAGGTTCTTTGATGATTAGAGAAAGGGTGTTTTCATTGAGCTCTGTGGCACTGCCTTCCTCAGCTCTTATGGCTGAAGCAAAATATCTGAAGTGATCAACAGCTAGAGGAATATCTGCATTCACTGTTTCTCTGATGGCTTTACCATTATCGTAAGTGTCAATCGCAGCGAAATTGTTTAAGTTTTCTTCAATAACATCAGCTATTTTTTGAAGAATTGAAGCTCTATGGGCTGCTGATGTATTTCCCCAGGCCACTTTTGCTGCATTAGCAGCCTCTACCGCTTTCTCTACATCTTCCTTTTGAGATCTTGGATATTTGGCAATTAACTGATTATTGGTTGGAGAGGTATTTTCAAAATACTGTCCACCAATTGGATCTACAAATTCTCCGTTGATATAATTACCATACTTCTCTTTGAATTTAGGTTTTGTGTGATTCATAAAATTATCTGTTTAAAAATTAGAATTAGTTAAAATTAGAGTATATACATTCATTATAATATAATAATTCTATTTTTAATTATCATTATTCTATTTATTTAAGATGATTACAGGAAAAACACCACAAACACATAAAAGTCTGAGAAAAATTGAAACCCTAGTTGAGAACAGAACGATTTATTCTGCAGATTTTGCAGAGATGAATATTTATGAAACTCACCAAAAGGCAGATCAGGTTTACTTAGAGTTTGATTTTCCTATCATTGCGAGTATGATTTCTGGTAGAAAAATTATGCATTTAGAAAATAAAGCAACTTTTGATTTTTTACCTGGCGAATCTGTGGTATTACCTTCCAAAAAGAAAATGGTTATTGATTTTCCTGACGCTACTTTAGATTCTCCAACTCAATGTATGGCTTTAGGGATCGACTCTAAAAAAATTCAGGAAACGATAGACGTCTATCAAAATGCGACGGAGATTGAAGAAAATTTTGCCATGAGCTCAGGGTTAAATCTGTCACCACTTCATCTCAATAATAATTCTCAGGTGCAACATTTAATAGATAGACTTCTTCAAACTTTTACCAGCGGTCATAAATCCAAAGATGCCCTCTTGGATGTTATGATCAAGGAATTGATTTTACGCTTACTGCAAACTAATGCAAGAGCAGCTCTGCTGGATGAAACGTCTTACCTTTTTGATAATAACAGAATGGCGTTTGTTTTAAAATATATTCGAGAACATTTTAAAGAAGAGATAAGTGTTGATACTCTTGCAAATAAGGCCTGCATGAGTTCATCTCATTTTTACAAAACTTTCAAAAACACTTTAGGTGAAACACCTATGGAATACCTTAACGGAGAACGATTGAAACAGGCAAAGAAAATGATAAGATCTACTAATCATAAGCTTTCAGAAATTGCTTTTTCCTGTGGGTTTAATAGTTCTAGCTATTTCAATACACAATTCAAAAAGCAAGAAGGCATGACGCCAAGCCAATTCAGAAAATCCATTTTAGGATATTAGTTTTTAAAAAACTGATATTTATCATATTCATCTCATTATTAGATCATAATGTAACTTTTGTTTCTTAAAACATTATATGCCTTAGCTAATTTAGCTTCATAATAAAAAAAATAAATTATGAAAGTTGAACAAATTTATACAGGTTGTATTGCTCATGCAGCATATTATGTTGAAAGTAAAGGTGAAGCGGCTATTTTTGACCCACTAAGAGAAGTCCAGCCTTATATTGACAAAGCCAATGAGGATAATGCAAACATTAAATACGTTTTTGAAACTCATTTTCATGCTGATTTTGTCAGTGGTCATTTAGATCTTGCAAAAAAGACTGGAGCAGATATTGTTTTTGGTCCTACGGCTAAGCCAAGTTTTGAGGCTCTTATCGCCAAAGATAATCAGGAGTTCAAAGTTGGTGATTATACTATAAAGGCAATACACACTCCAGGACATACTATGGAATCTACCACTTACCTTTTGATTGATGAAAAAGGTAAAGAGCATGGAATCATAACTGGAGATACCTTATTTATCGGTGATGTGGGCAGGCCAGATCTTGCTCAGCATGTCATTGCAGACCTTACAGAAGAAAAGTTAGCGGCACACCTGTATGATTCGCTTAGAAATAAAATAATGCCGCTATCCGATGATTTGATTGTTTATCCAAATCACGGAGCAGGGAGCGCCTGTGGCAAAATGATGAGTCAGGAAACTACTGATACACTGGGTAATCAAAAGAAAACCAACTATGCTTTGCGTCCGGATATGACCAAAAAAGAATTTATCAAAGAATTGTTGGATGGATTGGCACCACCTCCTGGCTATTTTCCTAAAAATGTTCTGATGAATATCCAAGGTTATGAAAGCATTGATGATATCATAAATAGGGGAGAACAGCCTTTAGAACCGAATGCTTTTGAAGCTGCAGCAAATGAAACTATGGCTTTAATACTAGACACCAGAGAAGCCAAAGATTTTCATAAAGGATTTATTCCAAATAGTGTCAATATTGGTTTGGACAATAACTTTGCTCAGTGGGTAGGAGAATTGATTCCAGACATCAAACAACAAATTCTTTTGGTTACAGATCCTGGTAAAGAAGAGGAAAGCATAATACGTTTAGCAAGAGTAGGCTACGATCACGCTATAGGATATTTGAAAGGGGGTATGGAAGCTTGGAAAGATTCAGGTAGAGAAATTGATAAGGTGGATAGAATCACCGTAGAAGAATTAGAAAAAAGGATGAAGTCTAATTCTGCAAAAGTTTTTGATGTGAGGAAGAAAAGCGAATATCAATCTCAGCATATTCAGGGAGCAGAAAATACACCTTTGAATGAACTGAATAAGCATTTAGCAGAATTTCCAAAAACTGAATTTATCATTCACTGTCAGGGAGGCTATCGAAGCATGATAGCCGCTTCCATATTGAAGCAACGCGGAATTGATAATGTGGTGGATGTGATAGGCGGTTTTGATGAAGTTTTAGAGAATAAAGAGATTCCTAAAACTGACTATGTTTGTCCTTCAACACTCTTATAAAATCTATAAGATCCTAAATAAAAAGAGCTCCAATTTATTGGAGCTCTTTTTATTAAAGATGTAAACCACATTCTGTTTTGGGATTGTTATTCCATCTACCACTTCGGTCTTTTCCAGGCACTGTGCAGTGTTTACAACCTATAGAATGATAACCTTTACTTACCAAAGGATGAAAAGGTAGATTGTGTTTTTTTATAAAACTATCCCTTTCCTTTTTACTTACATCTAAAAGGGGATAGAACTTCAAAATTTCCCCTCTTTGCTCAAAAATATCCAGAGATTCCCTGTGATCGCTCTGCCATTCCATTAAGCCAGAAACCCAAACGGTGTACTTTTCTTTAATGGCTTCCAAGGGTTTTACTTTATTGATAGAGCAACAGAAATCTGGATTTTTGGTCCAGGTTTTATCTTTGGTAGTAAATTCATGTTCTCGCTTTGGAGCAGTTAATGATTTCACATTCAAATGATAGGTTTCTGTGAGTTGTTTCTTGTATTTTATAGTTTCATCAAAATGATACCCCGTATCTATAAAATATATAATCTGGTCTGTATTGACTTCAGAAAAAAGCTTTAGTAAGAAAGCTGACGTAGCTGCAAAAGAACTAGTGACCATAACTTCACCCTGATCAAAATCATCGTATAGGTTTCTAATACGATCAACTATACTTAAAGATTTATATTTTTTATTTAGCTGTTTTATTTCTTGACTGGAAAGTATTCTCTTTTCTATAATTTCACTCATTCTATCTCTAGATATTTTAACTTTGCGAATATAAGTAACTGATTATATTTTGCCTTTATTTAGTAATGATAACTTTAATTGGAGAATTAAATCACCACTTATATTTTCACTTTTAAAATTAAACATATGGGTTTTTTCGACCAGCTTTTTAATACAAAACCGACTCAAAGCGAAAACACTACTAAAGCCAGTAATTTTACCTGGAGAACGCTTGAGGACATCACACAGCTTAATGCCTTAGAAAAGCTCTCTGAGGAAAAATTAGTTGTGATTTTTAAGCATTCTGTGACTTGTGGTATAAGTAATATGGTGTGGCATCAGTTTCAAAACGAAATTGATTTTAATAACGACTATATTGAAATGTTATATCTAGACCTTCTGGCACATCGGGATATTTCAAATGAAATCACAAGACGTTTTCAAGTTTTACACCAATCTCCTCAAATTCTTGTTATTAAAAATGCCGAAGTCCTGCATCATGCTTCACATTCGGCAATTCATATTTCAGATATTAAGCGATTTCTGCCAGAATAATTATTACTGGATTATGAGTTTTCGGGTTGTCGATTGTTGACCATGTGAAAGTCTTACCAAATAAACTCCTGTCGATAGAGAGCTTGTATTAATTTTCAATTCTGAATTTGATACTGGTTCACTTGAAACATTTACCTTTTGACCTGCCATTGAAAATAATTCGATATCAACATCACCATTAAATGTATTCTGATGCTTTAAGTAAACAATTCCTGTTGATGAAGGATTTGGGTATAATTGAATATTATTATTATCTAATTCATTATCCTGAATATTAAGTGTTTCAGGTTCAAAAGCGAGTTCAAACCTATCTGAAGCAACAGATTCTGAAATAGAACTATCTACATTAAAATCAATTTCGTTATCTCCGTTTTCAAGTTCAGTAGTTTCTTCAGTATAGTTGTCTTTTAAGTAGATCTTGAAATTCTCTATATCGGTGACTTCAACTAGCATAGTATATTCCTGGCCAGTATAGTTCCCAATCCAGAATTTCAATGTTTCATCAACCTCTGGAAAACGTCTTCTTTCTATAGCCAGATAACTTGTTTCATTTGCTAGAATGCTGAAGGATTCTTCACTATTCCATAATTTTGTAGCATCAAATTTGTTGACTTCGTTTATAAAGTTATCATTCAATTTAAATCTTACGCCGTCAACAACCTGATTGTCTTTTTTTCTTATTAAAGTTAAATCTATCTTGCCAATCTGTTCTGGAACACTAAAAACTTCATTCGAAGTTATACTGTTAGTTTTATGCTCCTCTTTAAAAACTAATGTTGGAGGATTTTGATCATCTGCAGTTGGAGATGTTTTGAGAAACACAGATTGGTTCGGCTGAATATATCTAAAATCTTCTTCATTTGATGAAGTAGTACTTTTTACAGATGGAATGTATTCTACGGGTTCTGACTCCAAATCTACAGTAACATATCCTCCTCTTGTTTGTAGTTTTGGAGTCCAGGCGTAATAAGATTCTTGATTTAAATGTGAAGAACTCTCCTTTAAAGCTTTCTTAAGATCGACTTGAGCTTGGTATGGATTCCCCAAAAGTGTAAAACCATCAGGAGTTTTGTTTAATTCTTGTGAAACATCAACATTTCCAGTCACAATCTCTCCAGTGCTTCGCAAAGTTGTAGATCCAGTGTATGCTGAGTTACTAGAATAAATATTGGTGCTTCGGTCACCTCTTATAAGAATGCTATAAGATTTTCCCACTTCTAGTTTTTGATCAATTGTATTTGTAATGGCCTCCCAGCTTCCAGAATCTAAATTCCATGTAAACATGGAAGAATTTCCAGTAAGTGAAGCATCTAATCCATTTTGACCTGATTTGTTTCCAGTAATGTGTGTTCCGTAGCTTGGATTAGGATTTTTATTAGAATTATAATTATTCACAGTGTTATTCACCCCTTCTTGCCAATCATCGTTTATAGATCCAATTGAATTAACAGATGAACTTAAATATCTATAAGCTCTGTTAGAAGAAGGTAGATAACGTTCGATTCTTACAGCTCCAATGATTTTACTATTACCCTTAACTTCAGAAAGTATAGCTGTTTGATCAGAATCCGATTTGAAAGTGATTAGATTTTCTTCTGAATTAGTTTCAGTATAGTTAGTAATAAGATCTCCATCTATTAAGTCAATAGTTTTGAAAATATCCAGTGAACCTTTTTTTAAAGTAACACCGTTCCTATTATCGACAACCAATGAACCTACTTCGGTCTTAGACTCTAAATCAATAACTTGAAGTTGATCACCACTTAAAGTTAACTCACCTTCTTTTGAGTTTAATTCACCTTCTACTTTTAAATTTCCACTAAGCTCCAATATATCTTTATTCTCAAGTTCGGCACCTTCTCTTATGAATACATCGTAGGCTCTAAAATTTTTGCTTATTACAGGATTGTTTCTAGTTTTAGGAATAAGTATACTACTGTTGTTTTTTACTTTACTAGTCCAATTATCAGTATCATCTGCGTCATTTGAGACATTTCCTGTCCAGACAACAATATCAGTATCATTATCACATTTGTCTTTAGATACATTTCCATTCAGTATCCAACTATTAGGTATTTTGTTAAACTGCCTGACATAAATACGGCTGTTCGAGTTTGCTGAAATTTTACCATTATGGCCAGACACTTTCTTGATATCTAAAGAATTACACCCAAAATCTGAAAAAATCTCACCTTGTAAATTCAAATCATCAAATTTGGCTTCACCAAGAAACTTTAATTTTGCAGCATTATTAATTGTCGTTTTCTTAGAAAACTCTAAACCTGCACTGGCTTCAAGGTATCCGCTCCATAAGTTGACATCTCCGTCTATTTCCAAAAAACCATTAGCTACAGTAACTGCATCGGTGTTATTGCTATTATAGCCTTGTTCAAATTTTAGTTTACCTGAAAGTGTCGCAAAACCAGTGTTAATCAATCTTTTATTGAATTCTGATTCACCAGACAATGTTAGGTTTCCTCTATTTTCAATATCACCTTCAAAATAGGATATGCCTTCAGAAATGAACTCCATGTCAGTTCCTAAGTTTGTGTATGAGTTTTGCTCAAGCTCTAATTTTGAAGAGAAGTCATTAAATAGGTTTCCAGAGTTAAAATGGCTATACCCAGTTATGAGGAGTTCAGCCTTATTTAAGTTTTGAAGTGTTCCTCCATTAAAAGCAAATTTTGACTCCATTTTTCCGTAATTGAAAATAGAGGAATTAGGGTTTAGGTTTATGGATAATCCATACTCAAATTTACCGTAATTATAAATTGTTTTAGAACCTTCAAAGTTTAGACCTTTAGACACAAATGTTACATTTTCACCTACACAAAGTGAAATGTTGTTTCCCAGTTTTTTCCAATTGAGCTCGAAGTCAAAGTCCCCTTTGAAACATATAGTCTTATTTTTTGATTGATCATAAGTAGCATAGGGAAAATTTTGATCCTCACTTGTGATAGTTATATCACAATCACAGTCATTTTCTATAGTCTGAGCAACACTAGATATACTTAAGCTTAAACTAAGTATTAAAAGTAAAAATTTACCCATTTAATTTTTTTTTGCAAAAATATAGTACAATATTAAAACTGTATTGTTTATAATTGATCTCATATATTAATAATTGCTTTTGTAGAGTTAATGTTTTACAAATGAATATGTTGAAATGTCAGTGTTTGTAGTACATGTACTACTATAACGATTTCGTAAGGAAAGTAAATAGCCTTGATATAAAGTAAATAAATAAAAAAAAGCAATTTGGAAAAACTATAGACAAATAGGACGGTCTTATAGTTTGAGATATGAAACACCAATACGACTATAATAATTTGAAATCATGTACATGGGATATGAAACAACTTTAATTTAAATTGATCCAAAATTTTAATTATGAACAACACAGACTTATTAAATGCAGTCAAGAATCAGAAATTAAATGAAGTAAAAGATATTCTTAAGCACAATTCATTTCAAATTAATATGAAAGATGAAAGAGGTTTCACTCCATTACTTTATGCAACTTACACGGATAATGTCCAAATTGTTAAAATATTACTTGAGTATAATCCAGATGTCAATACTCAAGACGTGACTGGTAATACGGCACTAATGGGTGTGAGTTTTAAAGGAAATCTTGACATGGTTAGCTTGTTATTAAGCAATGATGCTGATATTAACCTAACCAATAATAAAGGCGCTACAGCGCTTATCTATGCAGTATGTTTCAATAGACCTGAAGTTGTAAAGTTACTGATAGAGCATAATGCAGATGTATCATTAAAGGATCAGGATGGACTCGCTGTTAAAGATCATGCAGAGAAATTAGGGTTTGAAGAGATTAAAGATATACTTCAATAAGATTAAGACATAAAAAAAGCCGAATCATTAAAGATTCGGCTTAAATATTCAGGTGAATAATATTAGTCTTTAGAAGAATTTACTGCTAAAGAAAATACTACTAATCCAAATCCAATTTTATTCACAGCATCACCAATGTTATAAACAACGTTCATAGACATTTGAGCTGCATCAATATCAGATACTAGTTGTAGTCCAAATAGACCACCTTCAGTACCCAAAATGTAACCTAAAGGATATATTGCCCATCCAACAAGTACGAACCAACATAGAATTTTGTGTGCTTTTAGTACTTGCCCACCTGCGGATACAGCCAATTTCTTAGCTTCTCCAAACCAGACAATGTAAACAATAATGAAATAAGCAATACCGGATGCAAGACCCCAAACCCATTGCATTGTTGGATTACCAATAGCGATTGCTTCTCCAAAGTAACCAGTTACAAGCATTACTACTGACCAGAAAATTAATTTCCACATCAATGATTGCTTAGCACCAGCAACTCTTAAAATTAAGAAGAATTCAACACACATAAGTGGTACTGTTAAGACCCAGTCTACATATCTAAAAAATGTAGGCGACTCTCCAACTTGATCCCAATAATCTCTCATGTAGAAGTAATGAACTGCTGCAATGAAAGTAATTAATCCGGAGACTAATACTGATGTTCTCCATTTTTTATCAAACTGACTTAGTGATAAAAAGAAAAAGGCAGAAGCGGCCATCATAGCCATACTACCTACGAAAAAAGTAAAACCAACATAATCGTCATTTGCGATTTTCGATACGTCGGCCAATAAGTACATAAATGTTCTCATAGCATTAAATAATTTAAGTTTGTTTATCCAAATGTAGGAATAAATTAAACATGAAATTTTACTTTTAGAAAAATTTTTGAATTATTTTTGCAATATATGAATGATTATAAACAGAAATTCTATAATTACATAATTCTCTTAACCCTTTTCGCAGTTGGCGCAACCGAAATCTTTTCACAAGACCTTCAGTATGTTATAGCCTTATTGGGAATCTTTAGCTTCGGTATTTTGCACGGTTCCAATGATCTTTTTGTGATAGAGAAATTAAACCAAAACGATAAACAAAAACAATTTTTGAAATCACTCTTCATCTACTTAGCAGTAGTCTTAGCCTTTGTCGTGGTCTTTTATGTTGTTCCCTTATTTGCTTTAATTGCTTTTGTACTTATTAGTGGTTATCATTTTGGAGAACAACATTTTCACGCTAAAATCTCCGATCAATCTTCGATTTTAGCGTCTTTTTTTTATTTATGTTACGGACTTTTAATTTTGTTCCTCCTTTTGTATTTAAACCTGGAAGAGGTAATTGTGATTATAAAAGACATGACTAGTTACACAGTACCTGATTCTCTATTCCTCATTGTATTAATAGCTTCATTTGTCTTAAGCCTAACCCTATTTTACTTTAACTCAGTAAATAATCCTGAGTTAAAATCCTCAGCCTTAGTCAATGTATTGTATTTGGTCATGTTTACAGTACTTTTTTATTTGAGCGACGTGGTGTGGGGATTTGCTGCATATTTTGTCCTTTGGCATAGTATTCCTTCACTAAAGGATCAAGTGAACTCACTTTACGGTAAATTTCATTTTAAAAATTTCATGAAATACTTTAAAAAAGCATTTCCATACTGGCTTGCTTCAATTTTAGGTATGGTAGTAGTAGTTTGGTTATTTAAAGACACCAAAAATTTTCTGTCCTTGCTTTTCGCTTTCATTGCCGCAATTACTTTTCCTCATGTATTTATTATGAGAAAATTATTTGATCGCCATTAGTCGTCTTGGATTCTCATTCTAAAAGTTTTACTGACTTCATCAAAGACAATGAAATCAGCTGGGAATAAAGTTTTAAAAGCACCCTTTTGAATTAATTCTGAAGGAGTTCCAAAATCAACTTTTCCTTCATCGATTAGTATGATTTTATCACAAAGCTGAAGCGCCAAATTGATTTCGTGAGATGCAAAAAGAATGCTTTTTTGAGAGGTTTTCACTATGGTCTTAAGCAGTTGTAGGACATAGGCTTTATGAAACATATCGAGATGTGTGGTGGGTTCATCCATTAATATTAATGGTGTATCCTGAGCCAAAGCTCT
>Ga0306912_1001437_pt1 | contig 10769 bp, 12 predicted proteins | sample AntRauFillE10628_FD_190443 | JGI IMG/M metagenome (GOLD analysis project Ga0306912, IMG submission 190443) | Saline lake microbial communities from Rauer Islands, Antarctica - Metagenome Filla E10 #628 (v2) (version 2) | ecosystem: Environmental > Aquatic > Non-marine Saline and Alkaline >... | reverse complement strand
TGCGGTTGCTGGAAAGACCACAACACCCTAGCAAGAGCAATCAAAAACCACCTCGACGAACTTATTAAATAAAGAAAGAAAAACCCTAAAGACATTTGCGAAAAATGTATGAAATTAGTATGACCCAAACAATCAAAGAACGATTAAAACTTTTGAAGCGTGACCAAAACGCTAAGAAAGAAGACGACCCCCACTTTACTGGTTGTGGAGGTTGTGGAGAACAGTACCCAGCTATTTGTGGGTGTAGGGATTTCAACGAAGGAGTAGACGCTTGTCTGCCTTTGCTGGAGGAGGTGTTGAGAGAAGAATTGGAAGCTATTATGCGTGTAGACATAGGAAGTATCGACGCAACTAGAGTTGCTGTTCATCAAAGATTAGAAGCCCTCACTGACACTAAATAACTATGCTAACCACCACCCTAACCGGGTGCTTTTTTATTAGTGGTATTATTAAGGAGGTAGTTCATCGAAAGGAGAGTGATCTATTGAAACCTAAGTACGTCTACAAGCGCCGGGCCAAGAAACGGCTCATCAACAAACCGATCCGCGCCTACTGGCGTGTGGTACTCAAAAAGGGGAATTTCGATGCCTGGACATCTTGAACGCTGCGCCTGTTGCGGCAAGGTACACTCACCGGGGAAGTTCACCGCTGTCTATATCAGTGGCAAGTACTTTTGCCAGCCGTCTTGCTCCAACACCTATCACCAGCAACGTGTTTGCGCCAATGCTGGCGGCGGCGGGAGAAATCTCGGTAGCCGAGATAACCAGATCACTGAGCATTGACCCCTCTTTGGGGTCTTTTTTATTCTCTTGTACATTTGTCTATACAAGTAACGCCCGAGGTACCAACGGGCGTTATTCTTAGCCATATCTTGGTTAAGGTGTTAGACTCCCCCGCTACTTGATGGGTCGCCCCTTTGCCCTCTTTTCGCTAAATCGGTACACATACCAGTGGGGGATAGGGCACACACTTGTCCACATCCACCGCCCACCAATAGCAAACACCACAGTGCTATAGTGAGGGTGCAACTATGCGAAGCCGGTACGCTATCCAAGACATCCAGCTATCACTTCACCAGATGAAAGTGGCCAAGGGTGAACTACTCAAAGACACGTCCTTTGATGACCTCGCCCCGGAATATCGCGCAGAGTTACAGGCAGACGCCAAACACATCCACCACCGGACAAAGATCATTCCTAGACGGGTGTTGCGTGGAAAGAAAAAGGTCTGGCGGTTTATTGATACGGATAAGACGTGGTAACATTTACATATGACAAAAGCTAAGAAGATGGAGGTGCATCAAGTAGACATCGCCACCATTAAAAAGTACGAAAAGAACGCCAAGACGCACCCTAAGAAGCAAGTGGAACTACTAGCCCAGAACATAGAACGGTTTGGCTTCACTACCCCGTGCTTAATTGACAAAGATAATAACCTTATAGCTGGCCACGGGCGACTTGATGCGGTGGTATCTATTGGCTGGACTACTGTGCCGTGTGTACGGCTAGAGGGGTTGTCAGAACAAGAGGTCAAAGCCTTGCGCCTAGCTGATAACAAGCTAGCGGAAATGTCTGAGTGGGACATCGGGCTGGCCACAGACGAGCTGAAAGAGTTGGATGATGATCTGTTGGAGCTGACGGGGTTTGATAAAGATTTAACACTAGAGCCAGAAGAAGCCGATGATGAAGTGCCAGACGTACCAGAGGAGCCACAGAGTAAGCTGGGTGACTTGTATGAGCTGGGGGAGCATCGGGTGTTGTGTGGGGATAGTACAAGCCTCACCGACTTTGATCAGTTATTTGGTGGGCGTAAGGCTGATATGTGGTTAACCGACCCTCCTTACAACGTGGATTACACAGGCAAGACCAAGGATGCATTAAAAATCGAAAACGATAGCATGACTGGTATGGATTTCCGGCAGTTCCTAGTTGATTGCTACACGACAGCAGATTCGTTTATGAAAGGTGGTGCTGTGTTCTACATTTGGCACGCAGACTCAGAAGGATACAATTTCCGAGGTGCAGCGCATGACATTGGTTGGAAAATCCGCCAGTGTCTTATTTGGAATAAGCAGACCATGGTTATGGGGCGGCAAGATTACCACTGGAAGCATGAGCCTTGCCTATATGGATGGAAGGAAGGTACTCACTTATGGGCCACTGACCGAAAGCAAACAACCGTTCTTAACTTCGATAGACCTTCAAAAAGCAAATTTCACCCAACCATGAAGCCAGTAGAGCTACTGGTATACCAAATCACCAACAACACCAAACAAGAGGACATCGTGCTGGATAGCTTCCTCGGCTCCGGCTCAACCCTCATAGCAGCAGAGAAGACTGGTCGTGCCTGTTACGGCATGGAGCTAGACCCGAAATACGTCGACGTCATCGTTCAGCGCTATGTAGACTTTACTGACAGCCCCACAGTGAAACTAAACGGAAAAGACATCACCGACCTATGGCAGAAAGGCGATACATAGGCACCTGCCCAGAGTGTTCTAGGGTCGTCAAGGCGCACCGTCTGGACAATATCTCTTGCAGCAGATGCTATACTAATTTCAAACAAGCATTATGGCTAAGAACAGCAAAGGAACAGCAAAAACGGTAAAGAAAACAGCAAAGCCGAAAAGCAAGGCTGTTTCGTCGTCCGCCCCTAAAGTTGTCGGTAAGCCATTCAAAAAGGGCGAGAGTGGCAACCCTAACGGACGGCCAAAGGGTCAGCGTGACTACGCCACTATCTACCGTGAGGCACTGATTAAACTAGCCGACATGAACGACGTGTCACCTGATGACCTGGAGACAGACATTCTACTGAAAGGCCTGGCTAGTGCTAGGAAGGGTGACTACCGTTTCTGGAAAGACGTGCATGACCGTCTACATGGACCGTCAACTCAAAAGCTAGACGTCACATCCAACGGCCAACCCATCCAATCTAACTCCATCGCCTTTGTAACCATGAAGCCTGATGGAGCAGATAGTAAATAACGCCTACCAGGACGTATTCACCACCGACAAGCGGTACACCGTCATCATGGGAGGCCGTGCAGCTGGCCGATCTTACGTCGCCTCACAGTTTGCCTTGGCTCACTTAGTCGCGCCTGAGTACTTCCGGGCTGCGATTATGAGATTTGTCATGGGGGACATCCGTAACAGCATCTTTCAGGAGATTAAGGACCGCATCGAGGAACAGGAGGCCGAGAACGCCATCACCATTCGAGACAACACCCTGACGCTTGAGTACGGCAACAACAAGATCAACGGCATCGGCTTCCGTAAAAGCTCAAGCGACCAGAAAAGCAAGCTCAAGTCCCTGGCCAACTACACCACCGTTATCATCGAGGAAGCGGAGGAGGTAAGTGAAGAAGACTTTATCCAGCTCGACGACAGTTTGCGTACCATGAAAAGCGACATCAGGATCGTGTTGCTACTCAATTCCCCATACAAAAACCACTGGATTGTCCAGCGCTGGTGCAACCTAGTAGACAGCGGGATAGAGGGTTTCTTCAAGCCGGTACTCAAGGCCAGTCAGACTGACACGGTATTCATACACACCAACTACAAGGACAACATCAACAACCTCAACGCCACCACCATCCGAAACTTCCAGCTATACAAGGCCAATAACCCCGACCACTACTACAACATGATCGAGGGGCTGGTGTCCGAGGGTGCCAGGGGGCGTATATTCAAGAACTGGTTGCCTATAACCGACGCAGAGTTTGAGGAATTGCCACACCCTAGCTACTACGGGACTGACTTCGGGTTTTCTTGTCTGGTTGGTAGCACTATGGTTCAGACGGACGTTGGCGAAAAAGCTTTAAGAGACATTGTTGTTGGCGACAGGGTGCTGACAAGGCAAGGCTATAAAGCCGTAACTAGTACATCAGCACAAGGAGCTAAAGAGGTGTACGGTTTGGACTTTGGCTACGGGCGTAGTATAATTGCTACAGGCGATCACCGTATCTATACAGGTGACGGCTGGAAAACGGTGGAGCAATTATCCCCTAATGAAACTATATGCGTTCAGAAGAAGTCATTTTTCACGGAGAAATATACCGACGATACTTGCAAGGAAAACATCCCCAATACTTTTTCAGCGCAAACGGAAAGAGGCGGCTACATCGCGACATTTATATCAAACATAATGGGCCTATACCGAAAGGCTTTCACGTACATCATGTGGACTTTAGTCCCCTCAATAACTCAGTTGAAAACTTGGTTGCCTTATCACCGAGCGATCATCAACAGGCTCACTATGACGCTGGCAAGTGTGGGTTCCAGAAGGTCAGTGCAGAAGAATTGGCAAAGGTCCGGGCTGTCCACGGTTACACAAAGAAAAACTGGCAGCAACGCCGTGGCAAAGCTATGGCAACAGCTCAATCTAAGATTAAGGAATGTGCTGAGTGCGGTATTAACATCACTCCCACTAACGTCCATCAGAAGTTCTGTGGCGCAATTTGCCGAAAGCGGGTCAATACAAGAAATAGTCAAAAAGAATATACCTGCGAGAATTGTGGGGCTTTATTCATGGGGACAACCTACTACGAGCGAAACTCATGTACTAGAGCGTGTGCAGATAAGCTGTGTACCCTTAAAAGGCAAAAAAGAAGTCTTTGATATATCAGTTGAGGGGGCAAGTGAGTTTTTCGCTAATGGTGTTCTTGTTCATAACTGTGACCCCGCTGCCGTCTATGAAATAAAAGAACACAACGACACCATCTGGGCGCGGGAGCTGGTCTTTGAGACTGGCCTGTTGAACAAGCACCTCAGCGTTAGAATGGCGCAACTAGGCATGAGTAAGAGCATCATTAACTACGCAGACGCCGCCGAACCCAAGTCTATTGCCGAGCTATGTGACGACGGCTGGTATGTGGTCCCAACATCTAAAGGCGCAGACAGCAGGCGTGCCCGTATCCAGTATTTAATGGGCAAGCAGGTCTATTACACCGAAAACAGCGTAAACCTGGCCAGAGAGCATCAAACCTACTCCTGGGCGCTTGATCGCAACAAAGAACCGACCAACGAACCCCAGGACGGCGACGATCACGGCATCGACGCGGTATCTAGTGCCGTCTGGACTGCCCGGAAGCATGGGGGCGACCTTATGGCCTAGTGTATAATCAGCCATATATGCGAAATCCTTTCACTAGCTTATTTGATCGCCTGCTATCACCAAGCCGCGAGAAACTGACAACTTTTAGCCCATACACCCATAATCAGATCACTGGCCTAGAGAACTACACCGATGCGCGCAGCCTTGGCTCATACAAGGACAGCCTGTACCTGTATATTGCCGTGTCCAAGATCGCCAAGCGCATGGCGAGTATTCCTTTGGAGCTGCACAAGATCAAAGGGACCAAGGGCGACACTGAGGAAATCTTTGACCACGAGATACTGGACCTTTTCTATAACCCAAACGAACTCCAAACACAGCGCGTCTTTATCGAAACGTCATGCGCCCATTACCTGCTATCAGGTGACGTCTTTTGGTACGTCAACCGCGACGACATGAGCATGGTCACTATTCGGCCCGACCAGATGGACATTATCCTATCTGCCGATAACAAGAAGATCGTCGCCTACGAGCATCGCGCCGGGACCGTTACCCGTTTCAAACCCGAAGATATCTTCCACATCCAGAACCCAGACCCGACCAACATCTTGCGCGGTGTAGGGGCTGTACGACCGGCACACGTCCGTATCGTTACCGAAAAGGCGGCAGGCGAGTACCAGGCCAATTTCCTCAAGAACCAAGGACGCCCAGACGTGGCGGTGTTTGTTGACGGCCCGGTGGATGATGAGAAAGGAAACAAAGCCCGCGCACTTTGGAAATCAACCTTTGGTGGCAACCAAGGCGGCAAAGCTGGCTTCTTTGGCAACAACATCAAATCCATCCAAGAGTTAAACAAAACCCCGGTCGAGATGGGGCTGATGGCCACCCAGAACTTTTTGCGCGACGACATCCTAGCTGCCCTGGGCGTACCAAAGGCGATGGTGACAAGCGACGACGTCAACATGGCCAATGCTAAAGAGGCATACAAGATGTTCTTACAAGAGGCCGTTGTACCCGTCATGGACGCTTTTATTGACGTGATTAACAACCGCCTGCTGCCTACCTTCGACCAGGCGCTATTCTTCCGGTATGACGACCCGACGCCAAACGACCGCGAGCAGATGTTGAAAGAACACCAAGCTGGTGTGGGCAAGTGGATCACTCAGAACGAAGCCCGCATCGAGACAGGCAGGCCAGCAATGGACGGCTTTGACACCCTAGGCGCGGCAGAGTTCAACACCCCACAGGCGGTTCAGCAAGAAGCCAAGGCCATCATCCGCCGCCGACCAATCCTAGCCAAGACCCTCAAGGCCAAGGAGTTGACCATGGAGGCCCTTATGTCGGTATCAACGGCCCCAGAACGAAAGCTCAACAGTATCTTCCCCACCAAAGCGCTCAAGGACGGCTATGCCAAGGCGTACAACAAACGGGTGGACAAGAAAGCCGAGGGACTGAAAGCAGCCATCGACACGTTCCACGAGGCACAACTCAAGCGCATCCTGGAAAATGACCTGACGGTTGACGCATTTATGGACGTACAAGGCGAAAAAATAGCCGCTAGAGCGTTCTTTACCCCTATCCTCAAGGAAATGTACAAAGAGGGCGGACAACAGGCCTTAGACGCCGTTTTCAAGAAATCAGCCGACAACTTCTGGGCAGATGAGGTGTTACTGGCAGCTATTAGCGCACGGGCCGACTTTTTCACCAATTCAATGACCGATACGACGTTTGCCGTGTTGCAAGCCAAGATTGCCGGGGGACTGACCAACGGGGACGGGCCAGACAAGATCGCGGGTGACATCCGGAGTTACTTTACCGATATGACCAAGAAGCGAGCCGAGACAATCGCCCGGACGGAGACAGGGCATGTGCTGAGCAAAGCCTCACACGACGCCTACCAACAGTCATCCGTTATTACGGGGATGGAGTGGATCAGTGTTGGTGACGCAAAGGTGCGACCAGAACACCAAGAGAATGACGGGAAGATCGTCGCCAAGGGAGGATCGTTCCCAAGTGGTGAGAGTTACCCGGCGCAGCATTCGATTAACTGCCGCTGTACCCTCGGGCCTACCGTTTAGCGCTTCTGTTATAATATCCATATGAAACCTCAGTACCAAGCCAGAGCCGCAGAACTACAAGGCAGCCGCATCGACGTAGACATTGCCGTCAAAGCTATTTCTATTGACGAAAAGAACTACACGGCCACCTTTGTCATGAGTACGGCCAGCATCGACCGTCACGGCGACATAGTTGACCAGGACACTTGGAACCTGGACCACTTCCTAAAAAACCCGGCCTTTTTCTGGGGCCACCGATCAAACGAGTTTCCGCTTGGTAAGTGGCTATCGGTAAAACTAGAGAACGACCCGGAAAATGAAGGCCAGAAGATGCTAGTGGGCGTGGCTGAGTTCGCCGTTGGTGTACACGAAGACATCGACCGGGCGTGGAAGCATGTGGTCCGGGGCGACCTGAACATGGTGTCCGTTGGCTTTATCCCTCCAGTAGTAGACTACGACGAAGACCGTGAAGCCTACATACTCAAGTACTGTGAGCTGATGGAATGTAGTCTTGTAGGGATTGGCTCTAATAGACGGGCGCTTATAAAGGACACTGAGGATGTAAAGGACACTGAGGATGTAAAGGACATCAAGGACAGTCTTATAGATACTAAGAAGCAGATTGAGGACACAGCGACTACTACGCCAGTGGAGGCAATCCGTAAATCCAACGCCATCCGGTCCCTCAACCAAGCAATCAGGCAATTCAAAAAGTAAGCGATACCACACCACCCCTGCAATGGGCGCTTTATTAACACCTAACATTACTATATGTTTTTCAAGTTTATTAACGGTAAAAAGTTTTACTGTGACGAGAAGGGGGTACTAACCCAAAAGGATGGAGAGAATGTCGAAGTACCGGCAACTGATACCGAAGCGGTAGATGTTGAAAGTGGTACCGACGAAGCGACTAAAATGCTCTCAGAAGCTATGCAAAAAGCAATGGCTGCTGGAGATGAAGTAGCACAGGCAAAGTTCAAAGAAGCGCAAACCGCTCTCGAAGGTATGCTTGATTCAGTCACGGAATCTGCGAAAGCCAAGACTGTTGTAGCTGAGGTGACTGAGAAAGTTGCACCATTTGATGTGGACGCGACAAAAGAAGGACTTACCAAGCTACAACGTGGCGCTGGTACCGTTTCTATCTCTGTCCGAAGTGCGAAAGATGTTGACTACCTAGCGAAGTCAACTGACATCACTAACGACCTGACTGGCGACGTTATCGCGCCATCACGTGAAGCTGGTATCGAAGACATCCCAACACGAACTCCATTCATGGAACAAATCGCGGATGTGGTTGAAACTGATTCAGATACAGTAAAGTGGACAGAAGTACTGTCTAAAACTGGTGCGCCAGCTACGACTGCTGAATTAGCGGCTATCCCAGAGGCAGATTGGAAGTTCATCAACCGTAGTACAGCTGTAGAAAAGATTGCTGTTACCAACAAGCACTCAGTTGAAATCCTCAAGCATGGTGCTGAATTGGTGGCTGCTATCAAGACAATGCTCACACGCGACCTAAAAATCGTGGTGGACGGACAGCTACTTTCTGGAAACGGTACAACTCCAAACCTACAAGGGGTACTTGGTGTAGCTACTGAGCTAGACGCTACTGCAATCGGCACACAGCGAGTAGCAGAGGCTAACCTGTTCGACGTTGTGCGTATCGCTGCAACGAAGATCATGACGGCTGGTAAAGGTAAGTTCACTCCGAACTACCTAGTACTAAACCCAGTTGACTCAGAACGATTTGACCTGACCAAGAACGCAGATGGTGACTACATCATGCCTCCGTTCTACAACGCCGCTGGCCAGACTATCCGGGGGGCGCGTGTGATCGAGAACACTGGCATCGCCGCTGGTACATTCCTACTAGGTGACTTCAATTACCTACACGTACGACCAAATGGAGGTGCTGAAATTGACTTTAGTAACTCAGACGGTACAGACTTCGCAAACGACATCCTGTCTATCAAAGTACGTCGATTCCTTGCTGCTTACGTGAAGACCAACAACAACGGTGCTTTCGTAACTGGAGACATCGATGACGCCATTGCTGCCCTAGTAGCTGCCTAGTTGTATGAAAGCTGGCACTATTATCGAGAACGACCAAGGCAAGTTTGCTAAGGTAGTATCGGCAGAAGAAGGCCGCTATGGGGTCACAGCCTTTGTCTTTAAGAAGGAAGATGCAGAAAAGGAAACCGTAGTAGCTCGCATCCTGAACACCTTTGGTCTAGGCCAGGTGATGAAGGAAGCGAAAGAGGCCCCTAAAAAGGCCGCACCGAAGAAAGAAGACGACAAATAGCTTGTCGGTTTGTAGGGGAGCCAGTGTGGAAGCTGGCTGTCCTATCAAGCCCAGGAGCTTGTTATCATTAAAACCAATCACCATGGCAACATTTCAAAAGTTCAACGGATTCGTAGAAGCACTAGCCGAAAAGAAGCACAATCTAGGCTCTGACCAAATCAAGGTAGCCCTTACCAACACCGCCCCTGTGGCCGGGAACGCTGTTTTGGCTGACTTGACTGAGATCACCTACACCAACCTGTCTGCCCGTGAAGTCACCACGACATCCTCAGAGCAGACCGCAGGGACGTACAAGCTGGTCCTGGAAGACCTCACCTTGACGGCCACTGGTGGATCGGTTGGGCCATTCCGGTACGTTGTCCTGTACAACGATACTGCTGCTAACAAGGACTTGATTGGCCGGTATGACCGGGGGGCTGCCATTACCCTGGCCGACGGTGAAAGTTTGTTGATTGATTTTGACGCTGCCAACGCATTGACGCTGGTGTAGGCTTTACGCCTTGTTTGTAGACGCCCCGCCTTTGTGCGGGGCGTTTTGCTATACTGTAAGGGAATAGTCTTAATCACTTTTAATCACTTTTAGTATGAACATTTCACAATACAAAACAACAACCCTAGCCCGAGCCGATGTCTTTGACATTGTTGGACTCGAACCGGTAGAAAAAATGCCAAATCCAGACAAGTCAGTTGGTGGTTATGTGCAGGTAGTACAAACGACAGAATCAGGTAAGAAGATTACCAAGTATGACGCTCACCTTATGCGCGAAGTTGACGGCTTAAAGAAGTTTGAGAAGGAGCACTTTGCGGTTATCAATGAAGGGGAGACTGACGAAGAAGTAGTCTTTACTCAGCCTCAAACAGTTGACCGTTCCGCGCGGGTAGCGAGCCGTCTGGAGCGATACATCAACGGTTTGCCGTACTTAAATGTGTCAGATATGGAGATTGACGGAGAAGCTAAAAATGCCCGTTTTAGTGCTTTAAAAGACAATGGTGACGGCACTGCTACAGAGGTTGAAGTGTATGCGTATATCAAGAGAGTAAAGGACGCACCGAATGTCGAGGTACACGTAGAAATAACAAAATAAACAATGGCTCACGTTGCAACAATCACAATTGACCACACAAAGGTACCAGGTGATTTAACTGATTACGTGGGTCTTATTGTGCCTGACGGAAGTGCAGGGTATTCAGCTTTGTACGCCTTGTGCCTGGAAGGAGGTGGAGACATTCGCCTTTTCAAGAGTGACGATACTACGGAGCTAGCGCGTGAGATTGTTACCTTTTCAGTAAGTTCTGAGACAGGTGAGATTCACTACAAATACGCTGGTACGTTAAGCTCAAGCGTAGACACAGACATA
>Ga0306912_1001436_pt1 | contig 10772 bp, 8 predicted proteins | sample AntRauFillE10628_FD_190443 | JGI IMG/M metagenome (GOLD analysis project Ga0306912, IMG submission 190443) | Saline lake microbial communities from Rauer Islands, Antarctica - Metagenome Filla E10 #628 (v2) (version 2) | ecosystem: Environmental > Aquatic > Non-marine Saline and Alkaline > Saline... | reverse complement strand
TCAATTGAATCGCCTCTTCGGTGAAGCCGTATTCGTAGAAGCCGAGCGAAACGGCACGAGCCAGCATCAATTGCTGATTTTGATAGGCATACCAAAGTGCCTCGGCCTCGGCCGAGGCCGCATCTGCCCGACTGCTGAGTTTGCCAAACCACGGAATTTTCTGACTAAACATCAGGACATTCTCCTGCGGCCCTGTGCGTGTCTGCACTGATTCCACGAAATGCGTGATTTGAAACATCGGGTCGGGCAGGGCGGACACTTGCGGAATCCGTTGCATCGCTGCTTCATAACGCTGTTCAAAGGCTTTTAGCTGCGGATTTGCCATTTGAGCACGGCTCAAATAGCTCTCCAGACTGCCCGAGGGCGTTGCGGACGACGACCCAACTGCGCCCGACGCATTTAAAGCGGGAGCGATCACGGCACATGCCACCAGCACTCCAGCGCAGCTAAACGCACGAAATTTAAGAAGGTTCAAACTCATTGATGCCATTTAAACGTAGGCAAGCAGGAAAACACTCAAAATCTTCTCTTAATTAGCGATATTTCTGACAGCGAATGAATTTTGACTGAACGCAGACAAAATTTGTGCTCGATCACTACGGAGCGACTAATCGCGCTGAGTTTTTTTGCCGTCGCTACCGAAGCCTTTTTCGGGAAATCAAAGTAACTCAAAGCCAAGCAATCAGAGCTCTTCCGAGAGTTAAAAAAAAACACTGCTAACCCGACCCTAATGATTGGCCGCCGAGTCGGTGATGCGTCTTCCAGTAAATACTCCGAGCTTCTCCAGTTACTCAAAAATACTTATTCGTGATACCGCTTAAAATCGTACGCTCGTCAGGACTGAATACAATGCCATCAGCATTGAGGAGCTGCCAGCCAACCAATTCTTCACTGACTTCGAATTTACTATTCAAGGAACTCACCGCATCGTTTAACGATGTCGCTGAAATGAAATGCCTCGCAGCAACACTGCGAGGCATTAGCAACTCAGCAGCAAAGGCTCTAGCACGCTTTTCAGCGTATTCAGCCACAGTCCCGCCCAACACTTCACCGACGGGAAGCGCCCGCTTCCGATCAATCAAAAGGTGGCAAATTTCATGGGCAAGCGTCGAACGCTCCCCGTTCGGATGGCACGGCTTTGCTGGCTCTGTTTTATTGAGCACGATGGCTGGTCCATGATAGCCACCCCATACAGCGAGCGCGTCGATTAATGGACTTCCGAGCGCCTCTTTCAAAACGTCCACTCTCCACTCCGCGAGTAAAGCTTCCGGATCAAACCGCTTGCTTGGGTCGTGATTCACGCGCCTACGCAACCATTCCGCGATCCAATAGCCTTGCTCGTGAGGCTTCCCAATTTCTTTAAACTGTGCTTCCAATAAATCGCTGAGTTTATCGAGTGCTGGTGTCTCGGCCTTAGGTATCTCACGGATACGCTGCAATAATACGCGCTGAGTAGGCGTTGGAAGAATCCCTCGGCTCATCCTCGCTGCCGCAAGTATCTCCGTGCCCGCAACGGGCAGCTCACGACCGCTTAGGCCCCAGAACTCAGGACTATTTTGCTCATCTGTAAGCAGTGCGATTTCTGGACCAGATAGGCCCGAGCGGATACGAATCAATTTCTCAAACGGGCACTCGTCTCTCGCATTCCAGCTTTCCACTGCCAGTTGAGCTCGCTCAGAAGTCGACGAACTGATGGACTCGGCAATGAAGTTACCGACTTCGAGCAGCACTTCGATAACTTCCTGGGCTGGTCGGTAGAGGGTCTCGCGACGAGTTGATGAACTCAGCACCATCTGCGCCCCTTGACGTTTCAATAGGATAGAGGGTAAAAAACAACCGTTTAAAGCCAGTGAAAGATCGTGTCGGTTTAGATAGCGGAACAGTAACATCTCCTCCGCCTCAACATCGTTTGACGGGAGGCTCTGCCAGCGTTTCTCGCAGTCTTGTTGAAGCTCCCAAGGATGCAGAGGATTGACCGGAGGGATTGGATAACTCTCTTCCCAGCAAATCCACGGCCATGATCGTGCCAGAAATTCCAATAGTTCAATCCAAGTCCAATAGACAGGTTTAGTCCTACTATTTACCGAGCTAGACTCACTCTCCCAAAAGATCTCGCCGTCTAAATACAAGCAGAGATGCCCCCAAGCCAACGCTTGAGCCGCCTCCTTTCCAGCATCTATTTCGATTTCGAACCGCAGTCCGGGATCTGTGCCTATCCTCCGTATTTTTTGAGCCATTTTCTGAAAATTTGCTTTTCGCCCTCGTTCTTGAGCTTTGCCTCCAGTTTTAGCAAGATCGAATTTGGCAGGCGCAATCGCCCCGGCAAGTCGCCACGCCAAGGATAGGCATGAAAAGAATGTCCAGGAACCGTCACTGCAGCCTCGTAGATAACCCCTTGATACACCATATAAATTTTATCGGGCATCTTTTCTTCATCCTCGTCTTCGTCAGCCGAAATGGCAAAAGGAATCCCTTCATTCAGGGCAGATTGAGCGATTTCCTGGGTGATATGCTTCGGGCACTTGCCGATTGGGCCTTTTCCGCCCGGGAAAAAGCCAGCCTCATCCCTATTCCAGCGATGCTTTTTCCTGCCGTCTTGGTCTCCGCGCTCGTATGTCCACTTCATTAATCGTCAAAGTTAGGATTTAGAATCGAGTAAAGACAATCTTGAAGACGGACTTAAATCTTCAAATTTTTATTTCAAATAGCTGTCAATAATCGCCTGCACCTCTTTGCTCGCCTTGCGCACCGATGCCGTTGCGCTCGAATCCTCTAGGAGATGATGTTCAATGTGTTCGTGGATCATTTGCCGCGTAAGCCCATTCAGAGCGCCTCGGCAGGCGGCTACGGTTTGCAGCACTTCAAGGCAGTCGGTATCTTCGAGCAGCATACGCTCGACCGCTTCGATCTGGCCTTTGAGCCGGCGGACGCGTTGGAGTAGTTTCTTATTATCGTGGTTAAGGTGTCCCATTTAAATAATATACCCCTCTACGGTATCATAGGGAAGTAAAAAAAACAAACTTCCTCAGATTTCATGTTGACAGTTATCTGAACATCTCAAATGGATTTGGCTGTGCGACTAAGACCTATCATAAGCTTTTTGCTAATAAGCTTGATCTCCTGCAACGCTCTCTTGAGCGCGACAGGCGGGGTTTTCCTGTCGTTTCACCACGATTTCAGCTTTCATTTGGATGCTGGAGTCGCTGGTGTAGAGGACGCAAAAACGGATGCCAAGCTGCCGACTACGGTCGCGGAGGTCAGCGAATCTTCGCACCACCACGACCATCATCATCACGAATTAAAGCTGACAGCCGATATGGACCCGACCATACGCGGCAACACATTTGATCGTGTTCAAGCACCCGTCCTCCTCCTCGTGGCGGCGATGGATCGATTCGATTCACTTTTAGTCCAGCCTGTCCGCCCAATGAGCAGCGGTTCAGCCATTAGGCCACCGCCTGAGAGAGTGCCTAAGCACCTCTCCTTACTCAGAACCCAAGTTCTGAGGCTTTAAGAATCCTGATTAAGTTAATGGGCGACCCGTTTGGGTCCGTCCAATTGTTTGCAAGCATGTAGGACGTGCTCGCTTCTGACTAACTAATATCAGGATTTTTTCATGCACACTTATCTAAAACTAAAACATACTCTCTTTTGTATCATAGCTCCCTGTGGGACCCTCTTTTCTCAAACTCCGGCAGCTTCCGAAGTCGATTTCAACACGCCGATTGGCTACACGACTGCGCTAAAAATTGCGGTCGAGCGTGATCCGCGACTCAACGGCATAGAAGCCACATTTGATGCGGCGGAGGGCGAAGTCGTTCAAGCTGGCCTGAAACCAAATCCCGTTGTCGGCGCAGAATTCGAAAATGTTCTCGGCACTGGGCCTTTCAGCGGGGTGCAGGGCGTTGAAGTGACCCTGGGCATTCGACAACTGATTGAGACGGGGAACAAACGCGCAAAACGCACGTCGCTTGCTAGGCGGGAGTTGGATTTAGTCGCATGGCAGCAAGAACGCTTGCGAGCTGAAATCGAGGCGGATACGCACACTACTTTTGTCGAAGTCTTACTTGCGCAGAAGGTCGTCGCCCTTCGAAAGGAGCAGTTGGAACTGGCTCAGAGAAGCAACGAAGAAGTTCAGAAGTTAGTCGATGCAGCGCGTTCACCGAGAGTCGATCTCACACGGTCGCAGCTGGAAATACGGCAACAACAATTCGTGTTGGAACAGGCGGAGCGACATCTGTCAGCAGCTCGAAATGCATTGGCCTCGCGGTGGGGGTTGATCCCTGCGCCTGCGTTCGCAGTGACTGGTCAACTTGTTCTCGAAGACAGCTTGCCCGCGTTCGAGGAGCTAGTTGCCTCGCTCTCTGGCACCGCCACGCTCGGGCAATTTAATGCAATGACACGAAGCCGTGAAGCTGCGCTTGATTTGGAGAAAGCACGAGCAAAGCCAGATTTCGAGCTCTTTGCGGGAGGTCGCTATTTTAACGAGAACGAGGGTGATATGGGCTTCGTTGCAGGCATCGAAATCCCTTGGCCCTTGTTCGATAAAAACCAAGGCAACATCCAGACTGCCAGAGCGAAACTGCGCTCAATCGGGCACTATCGGGCTACCGCCCATCGTGCCCTTTTAGTCGAGCTGAGCGATCAGTTCAGCCGATTAGGCAATGCATATGCGGATGCGATTGCAATCCAGACAGAACTTCTCCCCGCCGCCGAGCAAACCTTAGCGGATACCGAAGAAGGCTATCAACGCGGACAGTTTAGGCAGCTCGCTGTCCTCGAAAGCAGGCAAACATTATTCAAAATACGTGAGTCCCAATTGGAAGCACTGGCACGTTACGCAGAAGCGCAGAGTGCGATCAACGCGATCACACGCCAATCAACAATTAATTAATCTGGAAACTTTAAAAAATGAAACGAAACACACTTTTACAATTCTCATTGATCCTACTTATTGCCGCAGGTGCTGGCGCTACAGGATGGTATATCCTTCGAAGCGAAACGCCTCCGACAGCAGGGGAATACGCTGGAGAAGCCGCCGAAGAAGAAGTTAAAGGCCCAAATCGTGGCCGACTCTTGCAGGATGGGGACTTCACTCTGGAGGTCACTATCTTCGAAACCGGGATTCCACCTGAGTTTCGACTCTTTGCCTACGACCAGGGCGAATTGCTCCCCCCCGAAGCGGTGAAGGCAACGCTTGATCTGATACGCTTGGGTAATCAGATCGACCGCTTTGTTTTCGAGCCGAGAGGCACCCACTTGGGCGCGGAGGGGGTTGTGACTGAGCCCCATTCTTTTGACGTCAATATCTCCGCGACTTATGCGGGTAAAACGCATCAATGGAGTTACGAGTCGCACGAAGGCCGGACGACGATTCCCGATGATGTCGCGGCGCGTTCGGGAATCGAGACGGCGGTCGCTGGGCCAATGGAGATTTCAGAGCTATTGAGCACCAACGGCTTTATCACAGCAGATCCCAAGAAAGTGGTTCGAGTGGCTCCTCGGTTCAGCGGCACAGTTGAGCGACTGATGGTTGACCCTGGACAACTCGTCAAAGCGGGCGACGAGTTGGCGCAGGTGGAGAATCAGCAAACGGGCGTGAGCTTCTCAGTGACAGCGCCCATGGATGGCGAAGTCCTCGAAATCCAAATGCGCCCCGGCGAACGGGCGTCCGAAAACAGCTATATCTTGATCGCAGACTTGTCGACTGTCTGGGCTCAGCTGCGTATTTACAGCAGAGACCGCTCTTCAGTGGAAAAGGGACAAACTGTATTCATCTCGAATCCAGATGGGACACAGGCTGCAAGCGGCACGATCACTTACATCTCGCCGGTAGCGTCCTCCGCGAGCCAGACTCAGCTCGCCCGCGTCGTATTGGACAATGAAAACGGTCAGTGGTTGCCCGGCTTTTATATCAATGCTTCGATTGAAATCTCTAAAGAGGAAGCACCGCTAGCCGTCTTAAAATCAGGGCTCCAGACGTTTCGAGACTTCACAGTTGTTTTCGCCAAAGTAGACGAAACTTACGAAGTGCGAATGTTAGAGTTTGGCCGTGAAGACGGCGAGACCATTGAAGTGGTAGGTGGCCTGAAGCCAGGAGAAACCTATGTCACGGAGAACAGCTTTCTGCTCAAGGCAGACGTTCTCAAAAGCGGCGCTTCACACGACCACTAATCTATAAGGAACAATTACTATGTTAAATTTAATACTCTCCTTTTCTATACGCAACCGCTGGCTGGTTCTAGTCGCCGTTGCGGCTGTCGGTGCCTTGGGCATCTATAATTACCAAAACTTACCGATTGATGCAGTGCCGGACATCACTAACGTTCAGGTGCAGATCAATACGGAAGCGCCCGGCTATTCGCCTCTGGAGGCTGAGCAGCGGATCACTTATCCCGTGGAAACTGCAATGGCAGGAATGCCTAGCCTCGATTACACTCGTTCGATTTCGCGATACGGTTTATCGCAAGTCACGGTGGTTTTTGAAGAAGGCACCGACATTTATTTTGCGCGGCAATTGATCTCCGAGCGGATTAATCAGGTAAAGAGTCAGTTGCCCGCAGGTTTCGAGCCGACGATGGGACCCGTCGCCACGGGTCTCGGTGAAATCTTTATGTATACGGTTGAGCGGGAAAACGAGTCTATTCTCAAGGCGGATGGCACTCCCTATTCGCCAACTGACTTGCGTGAGATTCAAGATTGGGTGATTCGCCCACAGATGAGTCAGATCAAGGGTGTGACGGAGGTGAATACCGCAGGCGGTTTTGTGAAGCAATTCCACGTCACTCCTTATCCGGATCAGTTGCGCTCCTTCGATCTATCACTGCGTGATGTGATGGAAGCGTTAGCCCGTAATAATGAGAATTACGCGGCCGGTTATATCGAAAAACGCGGGGAACAATATCTCGTTCGTGCTCCTGGTCAGGTCTCTGGAATTTCCGAGATCGAGAATATCATCGTGGCGCACCGGGCGGGACAACCGATACTCGTTACCGATGTTGCCGATGTCATTATAGGCAAAGAGCTACGCACCGGTGCGGCTACCGAGAACGGTCAAGAAATCGTGCTGGGAACGGTCATGATGCTGACCGGCGAAAACAGCCAAACCGTGGCTCAAGCTGCTGGCGAAAAGTTGGAGGCAGTCAATCGCAGTTTACCTGACGGCGTCGTAGCGCGTGCAGTGTATGATCGAACCTGGCTGGTTGATCAAACCATCGAAACGGTAAAAAAGAATCTTTTTGAAGGAGCTCTCTTCGTGGTGGTCGTGTTGTTTGCTCTACTTGGGAATTTTCGCGCCGCGTTTATAACGGCCTGCGTGATTCCACTCTCCATGTTATTCACGATCACTGGGATGGTATCTACCAAGACGAGTGCTAATCTCATGAGCTTGGGTGCTCTGGATTTCGGTATCATTGTGGATGGCACTGTGATTATCGTTGAGAATTGTATTCGACGACTTGGAGATGCGCAGAAAAAGATGGGGCGTTTGCTCACCCGCAAAGAACGTTTTGAAGTCGTTTTCGAAGCCAGTCGGGAAGTGCGTAAGCCCGCTCTGTTTGGCGAAATCATAGTGATCCTCGTGTATCTGCCCATTCTTACTTTGACTGGTGTTGAAGGAAAAATGTTTCAACCGATGGCACTCACCGTGATTATGGCACTCGTTGGTGCGATGATCCTGTCGGTGACTTTTGTCCCCGCTGCCATTGCGATTTTTCTCAACGGCAAGATCGCTGAAAAAGAAAACCCCATTGTCCGCGGTGCGGGGTGGCTCTATCGGCCTGTCTTGCGGTTTGCTTTGCAGTTTCGTTATGCAGTCGTGATCGCAGCGACGGCCTTGGCTGTATTATCGATCATGGGTGCGACGCGGATGGGAAGTGAGTTTATACCTAGCCTGGACGAAGGAGACATCGCTTTACACGCCTTGCGCATTCCCGGCACAGGCTTAGAGCAAGCCGTCGCCATGCAGGAAGAACTTGAGTCGGTGGTGCGAAGTTTCCCCGAAGTAGACAAGGTCTTTTCCAAGATCGGGACGCCTGAAATCGCGACCGATCCAGTGCCGCCCAGTGTGGCCGATACCTTCGTTATGATGAAGCCTCGGTCAGAATGGCCAAATCCCGATAAATTGAAGGCAGAATTTATCGAGGAGCTACGAATCGGCATCGAGAAAGTGCCCGGTAGTAAGTATGAGATCACCCAGCCGATTCAAATGCGTTTCAATGAGTTGATCTCAGGCGTCCGTGCCGATGTCGCGGTCAAAATCTTCGGAGATGATCTCGATAAACTGCTGGAAGCTGGAGAACAGATCCAGAGTCTCCTCACCACCATACCAGGATCTGCTGATGTGCAAATGGAGCAACTGACCGGTCTTCCCATGATGACCGTCGTCCTGGATCGTCCCGCGATCCGCCGCTTTGGGCTGAACGTCGCAGACGTGCAAGAGGTGGTGACAACTGCCGTCGGCGGCAGTAGTGTAGGCACGATTTATGAAGGAGACCGCCGTTTCGAACTGGTGGTTCGCCTGCCTGAATCGCTGCGCACGGACTTCGATGAAATACTCTCCCTGCCGATTCGACTACCAGATACCGCTGAATCGCCGATCCATGAAATCGTTGATCTGGACACTCAAGACCGATACATACCGCTGCGTGAAGTGGCTACGCTTGAGATTGCAGAAGGTCCCAACCAAATCAGTCGAGAAAATGGCAAGCGCCGTGTCGTCATCACTTCGAATGTGCGTGGGCGCGACTTAGGTTCGTTCATCGAGGCCACTCAAAAACAAATCTACAGTGAGATTGATCTTCCCGCAGGTTATTGGCTGGAGTTCGGAGGTATGTTCGAGCAGCTAGAGTCCGCGACCAAGCGGCTACAAATTGTCGTGCCAGTCGCACTCTTCATGATCTTCGGACTACTGCTAATTTCTTTAGGCTCAGTCCGTGATTCGCTGATGGTCTTCACCGGAGTGCCGCTAGCGCTCACTGGTGGCATTGCCGCTCTGGCTCTGCGCGATATTCCGCTTTCGATTTCGGCGGGTGTCGGCTTCATCGCTCTTTCGGGCGTGGCCGTGCTTAACGGACTTGTGCTGATCTCCTTCATTCGGGCACTCTATGACTCAGGAAAATCAATCAATGATGCCATTCTTGAAGGAGCCGCTGTGCGGCTGCGTCCGGTTTTGATGACTGCACTTGTCGCCAGTTTGGGATTTGTCCCCATGGCGCTCAATACAGGGATCGGCTCTGAAGTTCAGCGCCCCCTAGCCACTGTTGTTATCGGTGGGATTATCAGCTCGACGATGCTCACGCTCATCGTGCTCCCGGCCTTGTTCCGAATTTTCGGAAGACCCTCCAAGCCGAGCGACGAAGCCAATATTTAATCATCGGTTAGCTCCATGATTACGAAAAAATAAAATTATGAATCATCATTTAAAAGACTCACAAATGCCCAAGTGGCTATCTAACGGCTTCTGGATCGCCTTGTTTCTAGCCGTGTTTCTCGGGACCGGCAATGAGGCTTTGGCCCATGCCGTGACCGCGGGCGATAAAGGCTATATCCAAGAAATCACGGGGCCTTTGCCGATCCCCTTCATCTATTTGGGAGCAAAGCATATGATGACAGGTTACGACCACTTGCTCTTTCTCTGTGGCGTCATCTTCTTCTTATATCGCCTGAAGGATGTCGCCATTTATGTGACGCTCTTTGCCGTCGGCCACGTGATCACGCTTCTCTCCGGAGTGCTGATGGAGATCAGCGTGAGTTCCTATATCATCGATGCGATCATTGGATTCTCGGTGGTCTATAAAGCACTGGATAACATGGGAGCGTTTCAGCGATGGTTTGGTTTTCAGCCCAATACCAAAGTGGCGACCTTCGGCTTCGGTCTCATTCACGGCTTCGGCCTGGCTACCAAGATACTGGAGTATCAAATCTCGCCGGATGGCCTTATAGTTAACCTGCTTGCGTTCAATGTCGGCGTCGAAATCGGTCAAATTCTAGCACTGGCTGCTATTCTGATAGCGATGACGTATTGGCGAAAGTCCGGCAGTTTTATGCGCCATGCCTACACTGCCAATGCCGTATTGATGATGTTGGGGTTCATGCTGATGGGCTACCAAATCGTGGGATACTTTCAACCGTAACGATCCCTTTCATTTAAATTTAATCTCAAACTAAAATCTATTATGCATAATTCAAATATACCTGATTCTCGTGAGCTGCCTTCGTCCGCGAAGCTGATCAAATCCACTATCATCGCAGCGATCACTGCCCTCGTGTTGCTCGTCACGGTCGTGCTCCCATCGGAGTATGGGGTCGACCCGACTGGCATCGGCAACGCCCTTGGCCTCAAACGTATGGGTGAAATTAAAATATCTCTCGCCGAAGAAGCCGCCGCAGATGCGCTGAGTGCGCTGCCCGCTCAAGTAGTTGCCCCCGAACCAGTCGTCGTGGAAAAGCCTGAAAGTGCCTTTGCCCGCAGTGACACGATGCAAGTCACGCTCGCACCAGATGAAGGAACCGAAATTAAGGTGGACATGGCTGAAGGTGATTCGGTGAACTATGAATGGAGCACCAATGGCGGCAAAGCGAACTTCGATGTTCACGGCGATTCTCGGAAATTGAAAATCAGTTACCACCCCTATGAAAAAGGCTCCGAAGTCCTAAAACAAGGCATCCTCGTGGCCGCATTCGACGGTTCTCATGGCTGGTTTTGGCGCAACCGCACCTCAGAAACGATGACAGTAACATTAACGACCCAGGGTGATTACACAGACATCAAA
>Ga0306912_1001431_pt1 | contig 10781 bp, 8 predicted proteins | sample AntRauFillE10628_FD_190443 | JGI IMG/M metagenome (GOLD analysis project Ga0306912, IMG submission 190443) | Saline lake microbial communities from Rauer Islands, Antarctica - Metagenome Filla E10 #628 (v2) (version 2) | ecosystem: Environmental > Aquatic > Non-marine Saline and Alkaline > Saline... | reverse complement strand
CATACCGTCAGTAATGCCGGAACCCTGAACGGTTTCAGCCATTGCTTTAAGAATGTCTTTGTTGGGACCTTCTCCTTTAGGTGTAAAGTATGAACCAACACGTTCTTGGGCAGATTTTCTTGCCTGCTCAGGAGAGTAGCCATAGTTTGAAATAAGATCAGATTCAACAGCACGAGTCATTTCTACAGATTTTATATAAGCGTTAGGGTCCTGCGTTATTCTGTCTCTTGCTGAACGCCTTACATTTTCTATCTGGTCTTCAGTTGCATTAGGGTATGTTTCCCTAAATCTTGAAACTGCATCGTCAGCCAAACGGTAATTTTCTTTTGCGCTGGTTATGTACCCTTCAGTACTGCCGGTCAGTGCATTACCAAATTCTCTATTTTGGTTACGTACTCTTTCACGCTCATTTTCTTCTGCTGTAAGTTTTCTCTGACCAGCACCTTTTTCCCAATCAAACATATTTTGATTGAGTTCCTCTTTTTCTCTATTCGCCCGAGAAGATTCCGACACACTCAAAAATCTGGCTAGATCATTTGCCCCGGGCGAATCCGGAATTGCTAATGAAGAAGGTTTTTGTACTCTAAGATCGTAAGCAGCCATGAGCGGTTTCCTATTACTGGTTCATTTGAGCTACACGCTCATTTCTTTCACGAATGGCTTCAGAAGTTCCGTCCTGACGTTCAACAGCACGATTAAATGCTGTCTCAGACTGGCTCATCTGCTGTTGGATATTTCTTCGGTTAATCTTGTTATTTTTGCGTGCATCCTTCATGTTCTGAAGCATACCTACAAGGGATACGCCACTACCAACAAGGTTTAGGCCTTGACCAAGATTTCCTACCATACTGCCGCCATTAAAAAACGGTAGATCTCCACCGGTATTAACATCAAGACCGCCCATTGCAGGATCTGGCATGCCCGGTGTTGGAGCTGATCCACCCTTGCCTAAACTTTGTCTAATATCCTGAGAAGGATAATTTTGGTACATTCCTGTGCTTGGAACTTGGTTACCATTACCCTTTGCCAACGAATTTCCGTAACTGCTAACTTCAAATGGTTGGTAGTATCCGTTTTGTGGTTGAGCCATTTTTAACACCTCTTTAATTTATTCCCAAGTCCAGCAGCAAGCTGTGGTAATTTGATATAAGTCTATCATAAGAACCTGTTAGCTGAGCGTTATAATCGTACTGTGCGTCTCTGGATTGATATAACATGCTATCTACAGAATTTAAAGATGCGTAAAAAGATCCGTCTAATATTGCACCACTTGCAGGTGAATTTTCTTTATAATATTCTTCTTTATCCTCCATCTCTTCTATAAGTTTTTCAGTCTCTGATACCATTTCAGAGTATTCTTTTTTATACACTGTACCCAGACCAGCTGCGTAAGCACTAATAGACTCTGTAACTCCTTGAGCAGTTAAAAATCCAACCTGTTTAAGTCCTGCAAAGTCTCTTAATACAAATGCTGCTACAAGTCCTACAGCAGCTGCTAAAGCAGCGTTACCTGTAGCGTCTGCAATATATACTACAATTTCCATTACCACGTAGTTTATTGCCCATTGTTGAACTACCGCCCATACACCTGCCCAAAAACTAGTTGCAGCACCAAACGTAATAATGGTTGTCACTATGGCTACTACTATCATGGCAAATTTTATGAAATTGAAAAATGCCTCAGTTTCGTACCATGCTAGATTGCTTACTTCTATTGAGTAGAAATCGACACGGAATATCTTTTGGTACACTTTCATCAGCTCTTCATTAGTAAGTTTTTCGTAAACATACCAAGATAAAGGAATTGTAAAAGAGCTGTCATTAAGAGTGCTGAATGCTGCTTTATGATAGCCATCGTATTTAATACTCGACATGCTATTCATATTTTCTATTATTATTTCATCATAAAACAATGCTGTTTTTTGAAACCTTAAAGTGAGTTTGTTGTAATCACTTGTCCACTCAACAGAGTGTGTGTGCTCTCCTACATTGCCAATAGATCCTTCTATTCCTGGAGTATAAGATTGGCTTGTCCAAACGTTTCCGTTATTAACATCCTGCTCAGTAAACAATGCAGTATATTTACTGGAGTTTGAATCTATGCCTCTGACGTATATTATTTCATAAAATGTAAGGTATAGAAGTTTTGCTACTTCTGGTCCAGTGTCACTTGGACAAATAGAAAAATTTACGTAAGCATCATCGATCATATCTTTGTCAGGGTTACCTTCAACACCTTCCAAAAGATCATCTATGCTCAGACCTACTATCTGTAAAAGCTTTTTTGTAGTTCTATATTCTTCACTATCTTTATCCAAATCTACGTTTACTTTGTCCTTTCTTATAATTCCAACAGGTAGCATTTGCAGTTCACTAATTGTTGCATTAGTAGGATTAATAGCCGGGTATAGGTTTGTACTGTAGTAGTATATCCAGTAATACCAGTCATTGGAGTTTTGACCGTTAATGTAGTACTTAGAAACCATAGCTCTTTCGTCTACAAATTGAGGTCTAAAGAAAGTAGCTACGTATGTTGAAGTATCAGGAGCCGGACCATCAGGAAGAGCATCAATAATTGTAATTGTTGCTGTTCTTGAAATATTTACAGCGCTATCTGAGCAGTTTTCTAAAGACGCAATAAAGTCTTCTTTCGACTTAGCTGTAACGTCAGCTGTCAGTGGTACAACTATGTTCTGAACCTCACCAGCAGTTCCTGCAAAGGTCAGTGTTCCACCAGCACCGTCGTAGTCGATACCTGCAGAAGCTGTACCGTCTGACAGCTCATAATCTACTGTGAACCCTGCTGAAGTAGCCTGGGTGAGCTTTACAGGTATTGTCACAGACGTATCTGATTCATTTACGTACTGAGAGTCCATGATTAAAGCCAAGGATTCATTATCGTAAACAGATATATCTATTGAACCGTTAGTGATTGTTAAATCTTCAAAAGCCCCGTTCGTGTTTGTTATCGAGCTTACTGTAGCAACTATGTTGCCAAGAGATTCATTTATAGCGTCTTCTGTTATTTCTATCGATACAGTTACTGAATTTGACCCACTACTCATTACAGCTGTTGCCGGTGCTGTGTATTGTCCCGAATCTATTGTTCCTGAGTAGGTAAAATTTACTGTAACGCTTTCGCCAGTAGGTACTGATCTGTTGGACCTTACTATGAGGTCAACACTTCCTCCTTCGGTTACCTCTGTTGGTCCTTCTATCCAGAACGAAGCTCTTTCAGCTGCTCTGGTAATTGTTATTTCATACTCATTAGAACCAGATAAGTATGTTACTGCAGCCCATGACCAATCATTGTGTGTCACTCCCCACTCATTGTCGTAAGTCAGCTGATCAAGACCTGGCTTGTAGTTCGTAGGAGCGTTCTGAAGGTCAAATTTGAAGTATTCTTCAGGAGTAGGAAAGCTGTTAGAGCTGTAGGTAACTACAGAATCAATAGTGTAAACTGTGTCAATTGACGTTTTGATTGATGCTTCGTCTTTATTTTCACCTTGCACAGTAAAGTCAGGCAAACCGTGTATGTAATGTCCTCTTTCAGCATACTTGTAGTAACCAGTTACTTTTCCTCGGGTTAAATCCATTTCGTAGTATAAAAATTTCCAAAGAGAAATATCGCTTTTAATCCATCGCAGTATTGCTCTTGTTTTTGCAGCTTTTACTACGTCTTCCGTATTGTCATCAAACAATTTTGAAGATACTTTTTGTACTGTAACTACAGTTTCATCTTCAATACCAAACCACGAAAACACTTCTTCGAGGATAGGCATTACAATTTCACTCCACACCGCAACTACAAAATCTGCAATTGCGCCTAGAATGCCTTCAACTGCATCTACTACTGCATCGACTGCTCCGCTCACTTTTTCAATCTCCTGAGCCGTAACTCTTCAAACTTTTTTATGAGTTCGTCTGTTCGTATCAGCAGTCTATCTCCGTTCTTTTTATGACGATATATAGCTGTTTTTGTAAGCATTCCTTTGTACTCATTTATGTCCTTGCCTCTGTGCAGTGTAAGGTACATAAAAATAGTGTCTTTTTTATCTTCGGGTGCATGCTTTGGTATTCCGGCAATCATTGCCATCATCATCAATGGGTGGTTTTTACCGTAGATTGAAACTGCGTCAGCAAAGGCTTTTTTGGTTTTTTTGTAGTACATAAAACACTCATCACCTTTGGTGACAAATGCTGTTTTGTCTTTCATACAAGAATACATTCTTTTTAAGTGCTCATCTTGAAATTCCGGCTCTATGTACTCTTGTATTTTTTCAAAATGACGAACTACGTCACTTTCATCACAATTTCGAAACTCTAAGTCAGGTCCCATTATTGATGGTGTAGTAAACATTATTTAACCACCAGAAAAGATCCATAAAATCCTCCCAGGCCATTTGCTGTAACAAGTATTTTTCCGGCAATCTCTGGATCATCTAAAACCATGCAGGTTTCAATCAGTGCACTGACTCCCTGTGTGTGCCCTATGTCTTGTTTATAGGTTATAGGAGTACCTATGCTTGCCAGTCCTGACTCACCCTCTGTGTTGGACGGTGTGCCGGTACCGTGCAGTTTTACGTAATCTACTGAGTACTCAGGGATCAAAGTGTCCAAAACTTCCTTGGGGAAGTAGAATGGATTTTGCTGGTATGTGTACTTCCAAACTGGATCGTGGAGGCCTTCGCCTTTACACAGCCGCATGTAAGCGAATCCATCTCCACAAGTGATTGGTATTCTAAGTTCACTGAACAAAGAGATAGTGGAGTCAGTGATCCTTTCAGCACCTATTACTATCACTTCTTCTACCATACCGCTTTTAAGAAGAGCATCAGCCTCCCAGATAGCCTGTACGCCAGAAGCGCACGTACTGGTTATCATGTTTAAGTGCTTTAGATGCTCTTTGTTTTTGAAGGTGTGAACCCACTCATGAGCAATGTAGCTGGTTCCGCTTTTTATAATAGCAGACCGGCTCACCCGAGCAGGTTCACGCATTCCGTTGTCTGCTTGAGACACCAAAAAACCGTCGACATACAAGAAGGCTGTAGGCTTGGTAAGAACTATGTCCAAATTGGCCATCTTAATAAATTGACCGACACTAGGCCGGTCTCTTTTCAGCTCTGGTATTGCTATGTAGCCGTCTTCTTTTACTGTTCCTTTGACGTATTTGAACTCGCTAATATGCATTTTTTCACCAGTTCTCTGACAGTAAGTTTCTCTACGCCTTCCATTTCTTTGCCTTCTTCGAAGCCTTCCATATAACCAAATTTTTCTTCTAATACCACCAAAGTTAAAACAACCCCAAGGCTATCCAGTTCGCAATCCATGAACATGTCATCCATTCCTACTGCACGGCCTTTTTCTTCTTCGATTGCTTCATTTATGAAGTCGAGAGCTTCTTTTTTTGTCATTAAATAGTCCCTTCTGTTGGTGCTAAGTCATCAAAAATTGAGTTAGCTACCATTTCCAAAGAAGCACTACTGTTTAAGCTAGGTGCTGGAGCTGTGACTGCACCGTTAGTAGTAGTTTCAATGGCAAAACCTTCAAACATTTGCTTGAGAAGTTTCTGTTTGCCGTCTACTTTGAATCCGAGTGTTTGAGCTTCAATCAATAATACTTTTTTCGCAGATTCCAAATCCATTCGAACTGTAGCTGCAATCTGTTCAACATCTCTTGACTGCAGAAGATCGATTTCTTCATCAAGTTTGCTTAATTCAAGAGGTCTAATATTGGTTGTTATATATACTTGATCATCTTCTTTAGCGTTTGTGAACGCTACTTCGGCGTTTACTTTGTTAGTGTTATCGATTGCACCACTTGCAGTAGCAATTCTTTGTGCATCTTTCAGTGCACGTTCTACTACACCGTTCAGAAGAAGTTCTGAGTTTTGTGTGGTCAGTAGTTCACTTTCTTTACCTATTTTGATGACCTGCTTGCTGTTCAGCAGATTCTTTCGGTTTGTGTCTTTGCGAGAAGCGTCAATGCCTTCGTACTGAGAAGCTGTTTGGGCAATAATCAGATCAATCTGTTCCTGATTCTTTTTCTTCTCAAGATCGATTAGACCGCCAGCCTCATTTTTCTTTTGCTCGCTAATGATCTGCTCGTTGAGAAGGTCAACTTCTTTCTCAACCTGTTGTTCACTGAGAAGAAACTTTACAGATTCTGACAAAACAGACTGCATCGAACCCAAGTACACGTTGGAGTAGTCATTGCCGGTTATCCGACCAGCTTTGTACTGGGATTCAATGTGATGCTCAACTGACTGTATAAGCTTGTCAAATACACCCGTACCATTATCAGCGTTGGTGCTGTCTGTAAGGTTGGATAATTCTATATCTGCCATTTTCTTACACCGTCACTTGTTGGTATATATGAGTGTCAGGTTCGCTTACCCGCAAGAAATACTCGTAGAAAATACTGTTGTAGTCAGTATCTCCCATAGTCAGTATCACAACCCAAACGCCTGTTTCATCAGGATTGAGACGGTACGTTGCAGCACCTGTCGTGCTTTCTGTAGGAGCTATAAAGTCTTGAGTTTTTACAGCACCACCAGGCTCCAAACTACCGTCTAGGTATGTAGATGTGCCATCAGGTTTTTTGACGGCAACATCAAAATTTGTGTTCTGGTAACTGAATACTGTTGCTGGCAGCATCCAGTTAACTTCTATATCAGTGTTGACTACAAACATTATAGTTTTACCGTCAGGAATTCGCCTGTAACTGTTTTTCCAGCGTCTACACCACTATACCTCACTACGCCCTCATTATAGAAAATTGATACCTGATTGGTGATCAGTGTTGATGTTCCGTCATTACTGGACAAGTTTACTGCTTCCTGTCCGTCGATAAACACTTTTGAATAGGCAGGATCAATTATATCGAACTCAGGGTCAAAGAGACCGTTATCTACTCCGTTGCCTATATAAAAGTAGTAGTCATTATTGTCTGCATCAAGATAGTTATATTTAACAAGCTCAAACCCATAGTTACTTCTAGGAACCATGAGAATGTCTAAATAAAAATTTTCTAAAGGTACCATTGCTGGTGACGGAGACTCATAAAGAGTAACCCATACTGGGATATCATTTGTCTTATACTGGTACACCATCTTTCCTGAGTTAAGAAGAATAATTCTCAATCTTGACTCGTTATACCTGCCATATACAAAACCAGTAGCAGAAGCTCTAGGTATTCCGCTTTCAATCACTGTAATTTTTGCGGTACCGTCAGTTCCTCCGTTGTTAGGTTCACTATCTATATGCATGCCATACTGAATAGTTGATGGATCACCGACAGTTCCCAAAACAGTAGAATTGCTCAAACCAACGTATGCCTGAAATGGGTAGTCGTCGTTTATGTAAGGAGTAAGGTCTATCCACCCCAAAGCATTTTTATACTCACTGTCAGGTACAAAACAGTTATTTGGCAAAAAGGATACTGCCCCCCCAAAAATAACAGGAGTGGCAGATCTTATTAAGCCGCTATAAGCGTCGTTCAAGCCATTACCTGTTCCTTTTATCCAACCTGTTTCCCCATCAGTATTCATGCTTTCTCTGTCAACAAACTGACTGTCGTTATCAGGTACGAATGTAGTAAAAATGTTTGAAACTTTAGTACTTGCAGGAAGGGTAGGAGATTCTATATCGGTAACCCTTTCTGTAGGCTTTATATAAATTGCCGATTCATGGTCGAAAGAAGTAGAACCGTCCATAACAATTCCGTCAAATATCTCTGTTGTGTAATGGTCAGAAGCAAAAAACTGATCTGCTCCTCCATTATCATCAAAAGATACCGTTACTCCGTGGAACAGTTCCTGAACATCTGCGTGTATGGTTTTGAGTCCTGGATTACCTTTCTCCCACTCTGTTCCATTCCAACCGTATGCAGGATAAGACATTGCTGCGTAAGTATTGGAAGTGTCTTCAGCTATTGATCTGTCCGGTGAAATAATAGGATACAGGTAAGCCTGGTGTACATTTTTTCCATCAAGGTACTCTGACGCATTTGAAAGTCTGTCCTCATAATCTAGTGAATACCCCAACCAAACACCGTCTTGTAAATATAAAGATCCTACTTGGTTTCCGTAATTAAGTGCTGTGTAATACGTTTCCGCAGTGTCTCCATCAGAAACTACAATTACTTCCCCAGAACCAAAAGAGCCATTGTTGTTAGCATCATTTTGAGGCAAATACAAAATAGCGTCATTGCCATTTTTGTCTACTATCCACTGAATTCTTGGTTTATCGCTATCCAAATATCCAGATATAGGAGTTGTTGCTGATCCTTCAAAAGCAGTATAGAAAATAGGTCTTCCTTCATAATATGCACCATCCCTGGCAGTACACCATTTGCTTTGGTTCGGAGAGCAAGTTATCAACTGACTAAGATAAAATGTCCAAGGCGAAACGCCGTGACTTACAGGATTTTGATACAGGTTAAATATTCTTCCAAGATTTCTTACATTTTTTGTAAGAGTTTCAGTACTTACGTTATACCAACTAAAGCTGGCAGTAAAATACTGATCTATTGTATTACCTTCTGAATGGATTATTGCCAAATGTCCATCTGAGGCATTAACATCTGCTTGTATGCCCCAAACCAAATCCATGTTTGCTGTCCAGTCAGAATCTGACATTCCAGTGCTAACCCAGTTAGCTCCACCGTCATCTGAGTAGTAAATAGTAGGAGCTGTTGGGTGGCCAAAGAAGCCATAAAACCTTCCATCAAATCCTTCACAGCAGGCATGACACCCTGTTGTTCCTTCCAGGCCTGGGGTTGTTGAGTCAACTACTATTAAGGTGTCTGCTACTGGGTCAATGATGTACAAGCCGGTATCTTTGCAGGCTATAAGTATGTCGTTTCCAGTACACACGTAATGCTGCTTTATGTAAGTAGGTAAAAATCTCGCAACTGTTTCAGTATTGAAAAGTCTTTCGTTGTTAAACGCAGGATAAACAGCCAGGCCTGTCCTAACGTCAATAATGCAAAGTTCGTCAATCCATAAAAATAATACGTTCCATCCTCCTTTGTACTCCCACGGATCAGCCATGCCGTACTCGTACTCAGGAGGGTAGTTTGGATGTTCTGTTCGTAAATCTCTTGCTATTTTAAAGCCTGCTACATGGCCGTTGTAAGCAGAAGAAGTTGGCATTATTACAGATTTGGGGGAATAACTGTTTCCGTCGAAACCAAAAAAATGATGCCTTCTAAAATTATACTCACCAGCTCCAACTAACCCGTCAGTTTTAATATCTATTTTCAAAAACTGTCCAAACATGTCTTCGTCAGTCCAGTTGTCAGCATTTAGGGTTAAATTCCCTAAACTGTTTTGAGCTGTCAAAGGGTTATAAAAAGGAACTGTTGCAGAATCGTTGTGACCAAAAACATTTTGCAAAGGGGTTCCATTAGGAAGGGGAAGTTTCTTCATAAAAATGGTCGATTCTGAATGACCTAACCAAGATATTGCGTGCCCCACCAAGTCTCCAATATAGTAACTTCTTGCAGAGACAAATTTCCAAAACTTGTAACTAATGTAATCTCTACTAATCTGAGGACTTTCAGGTCTGTCTACTATATTACTTCTATAACCAAGTTCTGTAATAGACAAATCTCTAAAGTTTACTGTGTTAAGAGCAGAAATTTGGCTATAAAACTTAGTATCACCACCATTAATGTTAGACTCACGAAACAAGTAGTCAAATTGGTACTGAACACCAAGCATAGAAGCTATTAGTTTTCTTTTTTCCATTTGGTTTAAACTTAAACTATTTGTATCATCTTTGTCGTAAGTTAGATTTACATCTTCTGTAATTTTGACTCTGTAAAATATATCCAAAGTTTCATTGCTAAGCTGAGAAGTAGGCGTGTTTAGCCACACAACAGCTTCAGGATTCTCTACAGAACCTGATGATACGCTTTCGCAAAGACCTATAAGATTTACAGCTGTTTCTACGGAGGGTGGGTTAAACCTTACTGTACGCTCAATTAAATGATTTCCGGTTACCCAATCAGGAGTTACTACAAGTGACGAAATTCCTGGTATAGAAACTCCGGTACGTGCATTTTTAATTTGGCCTGTAAACCAATCAGAACTTTGCTCACCCGGATTTTGAGGACTAACAAAAAGGGTTGTGTACAACGGTGTTCCACCTCGACGTGTGAAATCTAGAAGTCTTGTATAGTAACTTTTCTGTATGTGATTTGTTACTTCCTCGGTAGTTTTGGTAACCTCCTCAGTAACAGCGTCTCTAAAAACGTAGTTTACTATGCCTTCTACTTTCATTTAACCGCTGCCTATAGATGAGGGGTTTATTCTTTCAAACCTAGTAATTTTTGAAGGAGACAAGCTCCCAAATATTTCAAAAGAAGATTCAAAACCGTCAAGCATTCTGTTTATGTATCTGGTTACGGACAGGAATTCGCTTTTAACACCTCCTGCTTTAAGTTCAAATGAGCTCTCTGCATTTTTTGTTGAATTAATATACTTTTGTATGCCTAGTAATTTACTGGCGGTTGCTCCGGGTTTCAAAGAAAATACATCGTCTACTGCCTTAGCTTCAAAACCTGCTGATCCTACCTGTCCTGGTTTTGCATAAATAGCAGTGGATCTGTATTTTAACGGATTATGTGTTCCGAGATCGTATGTAACCTCTACAAGATAAGATCCCCACTCCACCCCAAAAAATTTTTGTATAGATCCATCTTCTGATGGTACGTCATACATTATTTGTGAAGGGTTGTGTGTCCATTCCCCCGGAGCTCCGTAAAGCCTTGTGTTT
>Ga0306912_1001425_pt1 | contig 10807 bp, 10 predicted proteins | sample AntRauFillE10628_FD_190443 | JGI IMG/M metagenome (GOLD analysis project Ga0306912, IMG submission 190443) | Saline lake microbial communities from Rauer Islands, Antarctica - Metagenome Filla E10 #628 (v2) (version 2) | ecosystem: Environmental > Aquatic > Non-marine Saline and Alkaline >... | reverse complement strand
TTTTGCATTCGCGCGCGCCCTATCCCTATTATGTTAAAAAACAAGGATTTCAGCTTTTTTTTTCAGTAAAGACAAATATTTTTACTTTCAGCCCCTGTAATCAACCTTTGTCGAGGGGCTGAAAATGAAAATATTTATTCGCCTTTGTGCTACCGGAATTTCTGTTCCACTCTATTATTAGCAGTCATCTTCTTATCGAAGCGCTGCAAGACCTGGGTCATACTGTTTGAAAAGCCGAAGTCTAAAGGTACCATTACTTAAATGTAGGGGTCGGGTATCGGTCATTTTCCAGAAAATCCTTTCCAGTAGTCTTTTATTTTCTTTCTAGGTATGGCGTTTTATCTCTTAGAATCGCCTTCATCACCAAGGCTAACTTCCGAGCTATTTTCACAATCGCCTTATTTGCTGCCTTACCTTCTGATCTGTACTCTTGATATTTTGACAGCAGCATACCACTTCTGCGTATAGCCATCCATGAGCTTAAGATCAGCGCTGTTCTAAGTCTTTTATTTCCTCTCCTAGATAATTTTCCATAGTACGCTTTTTCGCCACTGGCACTAATGTTTGGTACTAATCCAATATAACTGATATAGTGATCGTCATTTTTGAATCGCGTTAAATCTGTTCCTAACTCCGTTAGAAATACCATTGCTGTCAATACCCCTACTCCTGGTATACTTCTTAATAAAGCCATTGCTTCAGCATACTTAGCACTACGGCTAAGTTCTCGAAGCTGCTTGGTGCTCTGTAAGACATATTTTCTCTCGCTCCCCAATTTCTCTAACATCAGCTCCAAAGTCTGGTCATTGAGCTCTTTAGCCTTGATGAGTAGTTGGTTTATATATCGCTTTGACCAATACGCATTCGTTTCAACTTCACTCAACTCTATACCATAAAAAGCAAGATGGGATTTTATTCTATTCTTCATCCGACGCTCATCTATAGCAAAGCTATAGCGTAGCCGAACAATGCTCCGTGCCTGCTGCTGATTCTTGTCAGGTTGGAAAATACCTCGTAGTTGGCCACTGCGCAGACTCATCGCTAATTTATTACAATCAATTTTATCTGTCTTCGTTCGTTTTTCTTTATCTGTAGTGGGTACATCGCCTGGATGAACAATCAAGGTCTTAACTCCTAAGTCCTTTAATTGCTCGGCTAACCAGTATCCACTAAAACCTGCTTCGTATACGCAAACGTGTTGAGCACCTGGAAATGTCTTGCGTAAATACTGTTCAACCTTCTGAGCACTTGGCTCTCTCATGTGTACTTGCTTTAAAGATACATGATCCGACATGGACTTTAATTCCCAACTGTTCTTGTGTACATCTATACCTGTATATATCTGCACATTTTCGTAACTTGTTTCTACTTTCATAGGATTCGGTTTTTTTTAGTTTCTCTTAACTCTAAATTTAACTGAATCCTTTTTTACGTTTTAAACATAAGGTCTGAAGGGGTTCAACAACGTATCGATTGGGATTTCAAGGAACCGCTTTTTCTGATCAAATGAGTCCTGGTTCAACCCCTCTCGGGGTTGGATATGTTTTGTTTTCATAGACCCCGAGCTTGCGCTCGGGGCTATTCACGTTCAAGCCCTTCGGGCTTGGGTTTATGGATTGTTTCTATTGAATATAGAAGTCCAATGACGAATTTCTCTGAGAAAAAGAGGATGAAAGGGTACAAGGAGAAATATAGTTTTGAACTTAAGTTGACGCCTCTCCCCTTATAGGAGCCTGACGCGCGCGCGGCGGGCGAAAGATCAAAATCATACCTGACCAAAGAGCGCCAAGAAAAGAGCGCCAAGAACCGGACTGGCTTGCGCGCAGGCAAACCCTATGATGGCTTTGCCATCATGCAGCGGGCCTTGAATGGCGAAACGCCATCGGTCCCCGCGATTGGGTCTTTAGGGGCGGCCTACGCTATCTCCCATTCAATAAACGATGTAGAGACTCTACTACATCCCTGTGGTTTGTCTTAGGAATTATAAGAGAACACCCTGCGCGGAATGCACCTACAAAAAGTATCGATGACAGATGGGGCCGTGCCCCCAACTCGTTGGTGGGGCGCGCCCAGCGCGGCGCCTTCGACCCCACTGTATCCTTTACCCTTTAAAATCAATCCTCCACATTATCCGCAATGTGAACCGCAATACTGCGCGCCAACTTGTATTGAGCTTCATTATTTTGATTTCTCAGGTTCACGGTAAGACTGTAGACATGCAAATTGTGATCGAAAATCAATGTCGTTAAGGTCTTCACCTGCCGCCACATCGCCGGGAAAGGCAAATCATCGACATAATTTGTGTTTTTGGCCAAACGAGCCGTTTTCTTCCGGTCGGGAGTTGCCTCCATCGCCCGGACAATGAGTCGAACTTCTCCGATTTGCTGTCCGTCCTCACTAAATAAAGCGATCGAACACGACTGCGATTCAGCGCCCTCCAATTTCTCCGGCACGCGATCTGAATAAGAAAAAGCAGGGAGTTGACTCGCCAGCAATTCATCGGCAATCACAGAACACGGAAGCGGTACCCCTTCTTCATCCTTTTCCACATCCGTGGGAAAGGATTCCTGACTTAATTCCGGTGCCTCAGTCGAGGACGTATCCTCAGTAGACGCCTTATCATCAGCACAAGACGCGAGCAGAAGTGAGAAAATGAAAAGGCTTATAATTCCGTATTTCATACTTTTTCTTTTGTGGTTACAATTCGTAGAATTCCAGCGACAAAAGTAGGCTTTTTCTATCAATCAATCCAACCGCTGGATCGCATTTGTTCCACCTGGTTCCGCACAGTTTTCAAGAGCGGCCGAAACTCAAAATCGAGATCGCGTTTTGTCTGCGTGGTATCGAAGGCAATCGCTATACCGATATTTTTCCGAATAAATTTCCAACTCAAGCCCATAAAAGGCCCCGTGATGTACAGGAGCAATTTCGGAAGAATTCTAGTGGGCAAAGGATAGACATCGGGAAAAGACTTTTCCACCTTTTCGGCCAGCCCCAGGATATTGGTCGACTCCGTGATGCCGATAAATCGCTGTCCGCTGCCCCCTTCCATCAGTGCCGCCTGAATATGCATCGCGGAGATATCGCGCACATCAACAAAACCAAAATACAGATCGGGCGCCCCCATTTTGAATTGCCCCGTCAACAAATTCAACATAAAATCAATACTGGTAGAATCCTTTCTTTGCGCGAGCGAAGGACCCAAAACAAATCCGGGATGAATGGTGATGAGATCCTTTTCCTTTTGATCTTTCATCATACTGCGCGCCGTCTTTTCCGCCTCCGTCTTCGAAAAAGAATAGGCCTGATGCTCCAGCGAACTGCTCGTATTCCAATCCTCCGGACCGAACTTCCCGGTCTCGTGATCCTGAATATCGATATTATCACCATAGATCGCAGCCACACTGCTCGTCAGCACCACGCGGCGTACGCGCGGCGATTTCAAGGCGGCGCGCATCACATTCTTCGTGCCTTTCACAGCGGGGTCTACCAAATCCTTCTTGGCATTTTTGACTTGAATTTTAAAAGGCGAAGCCGTATGCAGCACATAGTCACAGGACTGAGCCGCCGCGTCAAAAGACCCCTCATCCAACAAATCCGCTTCGACCAGATGGAGCTTGCCCGGATGCTCCTGCTCAGCGCGCAAGAGGTGTCGATACTTATCCTCCTTGGCCAGGCTGCGCACCGTACCATATACCGTATGTCCGGCAGCCAATAAATCTCGGGTAATCCACGAGGCAATATAGCCCGTGGCTCCCGTTACGAGAAAAGAAAAAGAAGTTGAGTTACTCATCTTCGGTTTTTATTTTTGGTAGTTCCTCTCCTTTAGGAATAAATCGAATACTCAGCGAATTGACACAATGGCGCGTATTTTTTTCCGTGAACTTTTCACCCGAAAACACATGCCCCAGATGCCCCCCGCAATTCCCGCAGAGAATCTCCGTTCGTCGGCCATCCGCATCCGGCACCCGCTCCACATGCCCCGTGATCTCATCGTCAAAACTCGGCCATCCGCAGCCCGAGTCAAACTTGTCCGACGACTCGTACAGCGGTTCATTGCACCGTCGGCAGATAAAAGTACCTTCCGTCTTTAGGTCATTGTATTCGCCCGAAAAAGCAGGCTCCGTTCCCTTGCGAACGAGGATGCGCTCCTCTTCCGGACTCAGTGAATTATAGCTCATGATTGACTTTTTATTAATTGAGGAAATTGTTGTTTCATTTTTTGAACCTTCGGACCGATCACAATATTGCAATACGGTTGATTCGAGTGTTCAGCAAAGTAATTTTTGTGATAGTCCTCCGCCGGATAAAACTTCTCCAGCGACTCCACTTCAGTCACCAGAGGGTCCGACCACACCTTTTCTTCCTCCACCTCTTTCTTGACCTTTTCCACCGTTGCTCGCTGCGCTTCACTTTGCACCAGCACAATAGATCGGTACTGCGTCCCCACATCACCACCCTGTCTATTCAGCGTCGTTGGATCGTGCGCCCGAAAGAAAATATGCAGTATTTGCTCTTCACTCATCATAGCCTCATCCCAGCGGATCCGCGCCACCTCAGCATGCCCCGTCTGCCCCGAACACACCTCGCGATACGAAGGATTCGGCGTATCGCCCCCGGCATAGCCCGGCAGCACCTCATCGATCCCTTCAAACAATTGGAAAACAGCCTCCACACACCAAAAACAGCCCCCACCGACAATTATTTCTTTCATAGCTCGCACTTTAAGTATAAGACAAGCCGCAGGCCTATATTGTTTTTACTCATTCCGGCGGATTCCGTCGCGAACTAATGTACACACTCCCCTGATACTTCGCCAGCACCTCTTCGCCCCCCCGTTTTTTGATCGTCACCTCATAATAGCCCGTTTTCCGCGTGCGCGCCGATTCCCTCGCCTCCGCTATCAGCACATCCCCCTCCTTCGCCGAAGCCGGAAATTGAATATGCGCATCCGTCACCACCGCCAGTTGTCCATACGTATTCGCCGCAAAAGCCATCGCAGAGTCCGCCAGCGCAAACGCAATACCCCCGTGCAAAATATAAAACCCATTCAGCATATCCCCCCGCACCCGAAGAGAAACCAGACAATATCCCCGCTCCACCTTATCTACCTCCAGCCCCATCCATTGACTAAACGCATCGTTCTTCATCATATAATTCACCGGCACCGCAGGAGAAGGAATATCATTCGCCATAATTTCAGAATTTGATGGAAAGATACGACGGGAAACCTAAGCCCACCAAAATTTTGATCCCATCCCACACCCTTTTTTATTATTTGGCCGTGCCCCCAACTCGTTGGTGGGGCGTGCCCTTCGCGAGTGCGTATTTGTCTGAATTAAGATTTATAGGATGAAAAGATGGCCCTGATTAAAGACGTTGATGTTGAGAGTGGACGGTTTTTCATATTTTTTTCGGGTGTCAGAATCACATCCGCCAGTGCCACGAATCATGAATACCACAGCGGGTGGGCTCCCCTTTAGGGGATCTGCGTCAACTTATGAGTAAGCAAGGCACTCATAAAAACAATTGTTGTGTATGGCTGCAATGAACCCCGGATGGGGTTCAACTTCAATAGCCCCGGGCGACAGCCCGGGGTGGACAATCCACAACAATCCAGAACCCTGAAGGGGTTCAACAACGTATCGATTGGGATTTCAAGGAACCGCTTTTTCTGATCAAATGAGTCCTGGTTCAACCCCTCTCGGGGTTGGATATGTTTTGTTTTCATAGACCCCGAGCTTGCGCTCGGGGCTATTCACGTTCAAGCCCTTCGGGCTTGGGTTTATGGATTGTTTCTATTGAATATAGAAGTCCAATGACGAATTTCTCTGAGAAAAAGAGGATGAAAGGGTACAAGGAGAAATATAGTTTTGACCTTAAGTTGAGGCTTTTTCCCTTATAGGAGCCTTACGCGCGCGCGGCGGGCGAAAGATCAAAATCATACCTGACCAAAGAGCACCAAGAAAAGTTTGCCTTGCGGGGCGGCAAACCCTATGATGGCTTCGCCATCATGCAGCGGGCCTTGAATGGTGAAACGCCATCGGTCCCCGGATTGGGTATTTAGGGGGGCTACGCTATCTCCCATTCATTAAACGTTGTAGAGACGTTGCATGCAACGTCTCTACATCTGTGGTTTGTCTTAGGAATTATAAGAGAACACCCTGCGCGTAAATCCACCTACAAAAAGGAACGACGATAAATGAGGCCGCGCCCCCAACTCGTTGGTGGGGCGTGCCCAGCGCGGGTGCCCAGCCAACATGCAAAGGCACGCTGCAGCGGGCTTGGCCACTCAAAAAGTAGGAAAGGAAATGTGGGAAGGGCTTGCGCGCATGCTTTTAAGATGCCGCACCTACGGCGCTCGAATATCTTCGGTGTTTTGATTCTACAAAGATATCGCCGCTACGCGGCTTTTTGCCTTTTCCCACAGCGCAGGGTGTGCGTTGTGTTCCGGAGGCGTTCGGCAGAGCATGTGATTACCCGGGGCGCTGGCTCCCCTTTAGGAGCCGGTTTAGGGGCCGGGCGCGCTCGGCACAAAAGCTCCCGCCAAGCGGGATAGGCTGTACGTATCTACGTTAATAATAAATATATCCCTCTTCAATGACATTCTGCCGTTGGTAGTTTGTTAAGAAAGAGATGGTAAAAATTGACCGGGGTTTAGTAACTTTGTCTACATGAGTAATAAATACGTGGTATCGGCAAGGAAATACAGGCCTCAGCAGTTTTCAGAGGTGGTGGGTCAGGCGCATATTACGGAAACTCTAAAAAATGCCTTAAAAAGCGACCATCTCGCTCACGCCTTTCTGTTTTGTGGACCGCGTGGAGTGGGAAAAACCACTTGTGCTCGCATATTAGCGAAAGTGCTGAACTGCGAACGACCAACCGCTGACTTTGAGCCTTGCAACTCTTGCGATATGTGTCGCACGATGTCGAAAAACACCTCCTTTAATATTATTGAGCAGGATGGAGCCTCGAATAATAAAGTGGACGATATTCGAGACCTAATAGGTCATGTGAATTCTCCACCGCCTCAGGGCAATTACAAAGTTTTTATCATTGATGAGGTACATATGCTGACCTCTCAGGCTTTTAATGCCTTTCTCAAGACACTGGAGGAGCCGCCGGCGCATGCTATTTTTATTTTGGCGACTACAGAAAAGCACAAAATATTACCGACCATTCTATCGCGCTGTCAGATTTATGATTTTAAGCGGGTAGAAGTAGATGATATCGCTCAGCACCTCAAATATATCAGTAAAGAGGAGGGAATAGAAGCCGAGGAAGAAGCGCTCCACCTCATTGCTCAAAAAGCTGATGGTGCCCTTCGCGACAGCTTATCTCTCTTCGATCGCATTTCCAGTGCCTGCGAAGGCGCCCTGACTTATCAAGCGGTCATAGACAACTTAAACATTCTCGATTACGACTATTATTTCCAAACGACTGATTTGTTATTGGAAAAAAACTTGTCCGCTGTCCTGAGTCGCTTTCAGGAAGTCTTACGGCAAGGGTTCGAGCCCCAACAAATTCTCAATGGTTTATCTGAGCATTTTCGGGACTTACTCGTGTGTCAAAATCCAGGGACGGTACAGCTCCTGGAAGTGGGACGACAAATCAAAGAACGCTATTTGGAACAGGCCAAAACCGTCGATCTTCCCTTTCTGTTAAGTGCAATGGAAATCTGCAATACCTGTGATACGCACTATGCCCGCGCTATCAATAAACGGTTGCATGTAGAGCTAGCGTTGGCAAAATTAGCTTATATTCAAGATGCGAGAGAGGTGTATCCCTTTCAGGCAACTGCCGATTCTACCCCGGAAAAAAAAAAGCTCGTACTGAAGAAGTAAAACCCGATCCTTCTTCTCGCAAAGCACCGAATGCAGGGCCAAGCAAAGAAGAGGAGAAGCCAGGCCAATCCGATTCGACTCCCTCAGAAGAAGCGTCTACATCTTCAGAAGAACGAGAAAGCCAAGTAGCGGAATCCCCTCCTGCACCTACCCGCCCTCAGCCGCCTTCAGCCGCAAAAGAAGACTCCACCGAAAAAGAGGAGGACGTACCCACGCACCCATCCTCAGGAAAACGCGATGATCAAAAAGATCCCCCCTCTCCAACCGAGGAGGCTCCCGCTCCAACTAAAAAAAGAAAAGGGCGCCGGAGAACCACCAGTCTGAGTTCCCTGCAGGACCTGGAGCAAAAAGTTGAAGCCTCAAATAAGAATGTAAATGACTTGTCCGATCAGTTCAACGAGAAGCAAGTCCAAATTTATTTTGAAAAATTGACGGAATCTGCCAACCCTGGCGCATTAAAAAGCGTTTTATCCCATGTAAAGAACGCGATTAAAAACGGGGAATTGTTTCTGTATGTCGATAGTTTAGTGGAAAAAACAACACTATTGCAGGAGGTTTGGGTCATCCAAGACCTGCGTCAACAGTTCGGAAACAAAAAGTTAAAAGTCAATATTGAACTAAATCCCGATCGATCAGTTGAAGAGGAGATTCTAAAAGCGCCCAAAACCAAAAAAGAAGTTTTGGAAGAGTTCTTAGAAAAAAGCCAGTCCTTTAAAGTGCTGAAAGAAACGTTGAAGTTGAAATTTGATAAATAATTTCTCTCCGTTGGGTTTTGGTAAATCTATATCATGGGAATAATGACGAGTGCAAATGGGTTAGAGGCACAAACCTCAAGCCTAAATTTACCTGGAAAGCAGGTGGGGTTTGATGAAAAAGCCTATGTTTATATGTCCAATGAATCAGCTCGATTCATATACGAGGTGTTATCGGGGCGCGTCAAAATCGTCATCAAGGAAGGTAAGAAAGAAATCATAAAGAAAATCGCCCGACCGGGAGATGTGATAGGTCTTTGCGGCTTGGGGAAGACCCGTGAATACTGTGAAGAAGCCATGGCTCTCACAAAAACAAAGCTCATCAAGTACCACGTTTCCACAATAGAAGATGCCGTTAAGAAAGATCCCAAATTGTCTTTTACGTTCAACCAATTTTTGATTGACGAAATTCACGCCATGGATCAACGCATTCGTTCCATGGCTTTCGAAAATGCCCGGGAACGCGTTGTCAATTGCCTATTGCATCTGGTAGAAAAAGAGGGCGAGCGATTGGGGTATGAGTATCTCATCCGAAATGCCCTGACACATCAGGAAATGGCCGGGCTAACTGCCACTTCTCGTCAAACGGTGACTTCTGTTCTCAATGAATTGAAAGAGCAGGGACTCATCAAGTTTAACCGCCAACGCATTCTCATCAATGATTTATCGTCTCTTGAAAAGCACGGATAGAAGGGGCACCTAAGCTCCATTAACTAGCTAAACCCGTGGGTTTCATTTCCACGCACTTGACTTATTCTGTTAACATCCGGGAAGATCGTAGGTCCATAGCCTTGGTTATATTTAGGGGCCTTGCGATGCAAAGTCTCTATCGTTAGAACATCGCCTTGTTTTCTAAAGCATTATATTTGCGGATATCATTTTCTTTAAACCAAAAGACCCCATCGCTATGCAAAAATTGATACAACTTTCCTTATTGATCGTCATTCTCTCCTGGGCAGCCAGCACCAACGCTCAAATTGACGTTTCGAAAGATCGAGCTGAGAATCTAAGGGCTCAAAAGGTAGAAGAAACTGAAAAGGAAGGCTGGACTGGAGGGGTAGGCATTGGCCTGGACTTTTTTCAACTTTTACAAATCAATCCCAAGGTGGGTGCCGGGGAAGACCGCATTCAATTTGGAGGGCTCAGCACGGGCTTTGCCAATTATAAGAATAAACGTCTGAGTTGGGAAAATTCGGGAACTTTCCTTTTTGGTGTGCAGCGACTGGGAACCGGAACGACGACCATCGCTGGAAATACAATCTCCAAACCCTATCAAAAAACTATTGATGAGCTGAGGGTAGTGAGTAGCTTGAATTATCAGACAGCCGAAGACTCCAAATGGAGTTACTCCGCTGACCTCATCGCTTCTTCTCAATTGCTCCCTACCTATAGAGGAAATTTCCTCAAAGACGTAACGGGCAGTGACGAGGGTCCGATTGCAAAATTCTTGTCTCCCGTTCAGCTCACTTTTGCACCCGGAGTTTCCTATACACCGACAAAGCATTTATCCTTTATGTACTCTCCCGCCTCCTCAAAAGCCATCATCGTTGCCAATGAAGAGATCGCCGCTATCCCCGGAGATGAAGAGGCTATGATCGGACTGCACGGCACTGAATGGCGCGGACCGGATGATTTCGACCAAGTTTTATATCAGTTTGGGTCTAGTCTGCGAGCGCAATACAAGAATAAATATTTTAACGACAAGCTGATTACCCGTTCCGAATTGATTGTATTCTCTAATTACCTCAACGAGCCCAAAAATGTGGATCTAGATTGGAGAAATGAATTTGCATATGAAATTGTTTCGGGACTCCGGTTAACGGTTGTGCTCAATCTCTTCTACGACCACGATGTTCTCTTGCAAAACACCGGATAGAAAACCTAGGAGATGAAACATTAGTTTTTATCGAAGTCCAATTGGGAACTTATTTTGGAGAAGATGATATTGTTAGAATTGAGGACGATTACGAAAGAAGTTAATAAAAGTATATAAAAATGAAAACAGCATTAATAACGGGAATAACAGGTCAAGATGGTGCGTACTTAGCTGAGTTACTTTTAGATAAAGGCTATATGGTACATGGCATAAAACGAAGAGCCTCACTTTTCAACACAGACCGGATTGATCATTTGTATCAAGATCCACATGCAAAAGATATAAGGTTAAAGCTGCATTATGGGGATTTAACAGATTCGATGAATTTAACACGA
>Ga0306912_1001423_pt1 | contig 10808 bp, 9 predicted proteins | sample AntRauFillE10628_FD_190443 | JGI IMG/M metagenome (GOLD analysis project Ga0306912, IMG submission 190443) | Saline lake microbial communities from Rauer Islands, Antarctica - Metagenome Filla E10 #628 (v2) (version 2) | ecosystem: Environmental > Aquatic > Non-marine Saline and Alkaline > Saline... | reverse complement strand
ATCGTTTTGTGATACTTTAATTCTACGCTAGCTAACAGGTCCGCTATTTTTTTTCCAGATTCACCTTTCCCATAAATGTTAGAAGATTCAGTTTTAAGTTTCTTACTTTGTTGATTGATGGCTTTTTTAATGGCTTCAGTGTCGTAAGACACGTCCTCTACATTTGTCCCTCGCTGTCGCCTGTTCTGTCTACTGCCAATATTCACAACTGGCACTCCTAAATAAGCACATTCGCGAATCCCAACGCTGGAATTTCCAATCAACACTTCGGCATTGTTTAGAAGCTTTAAAAAGTCGAGCCCTTCCATATTCTTAAAAAAATGCACATGATTAAGCTTATATAGTTCTCTAAACGACCGTATACCCGACGAAGTCCCATCTGCACCGGCATCTACATTGGGCCAAAACCACAACACAGGTTTATCTAAGCCTTTAATAGCATATAATGTACTTTCAATATGCTTACGAGAATCTTTGTACTCATTGGTCACTGGGTGCTGCATCACCACAAAATAACCTGCCGATAGATCTGGTTTTGCTCCCACACCTCCATATTTTTGGTAGGGATCAAAATCTAAGTCCCCGTTCACCTTAACCTGATGAGCCAAATCAATGGAAGGACAGCCAGTGTTATAGACTTCTTTAGGGTTTTCCCCAAGTTTTATCACTCGTTCTTTTGCATCTTCTGAAGCTACAAAATGATAGTCGGCCAATTTGGTGATGCTATGTCTTACCTTTTCATCGATATTTCCAGTCACTTCACCGCCTTGGATATGTGCCAAAGGGATATTCATATAAGACGCTGCGATAGCCGTGGCCATGGTTTCAAATCTATCCGCTATGGTAACAACAATATCGGGTTTAAGATTTTCGAACACACTTGACAGCTCTAAAATCCCTATTCCTGTTGTTTTTGCAGCAGCGGTAAGGTTTTCACCTTCTAAGACATTGAAGACCTTGGCATCAATTTTAAAGCCGTCGGCCTCGATGTAATTGACCGCTGTTCCATAACGCTCCAACAAAGCAGAAGCGGCCACTACCAATTGCAAATTGAGTCCTGGGTGTTTACTAATGGCTGCTAAAGCCGTTTTTATTCGGCTATAGGATGGGCGTGCAGTAACGACTATGCAGATGTTTCTCATTGATATTTGATTAGACTGCGAAAGTATTAAAAAAGAGTCAAATAAGTTTGAATATAGATTAATACTAAGTCATCCTAATTGAGGGATATATTAACTCTACACTATTATAAAGAATCAGCTGAGTTGTAAATGTCAATTTCGAAATAGTCTAAAACAGCTTGCATTTTTAGTATTTGTTCAACTGAAAATGAATTTCTCCACTGGGAAAGCTGTTGTTCCTTACCAATCTTTTCTAAAGAAGAACTCGTACGACTTTTTTTACTAAAATCTATGTGATCAAGATTAACTTCTGCACAGTCCCATTCCCCTAAAACTTTCTGTAAAGTTTCTTTTGGGTTAAGTAGCGTTTCCTCATAAGTGATAAAAATCCAGTGTTTTTGATGCTTTGGATGCTCAAGGACAACCTTATTGGTTAATGCCCACTTGGCAATCAAGATTTCTTCTTTAGTTTTTAAGGTGTTTAAGAAATCGCTGTGTTTCACGTACACTTCATTAAATGCTGCATTTGGAATTTCAAAATAAGGCTTAGTTTCCCTCCAACCCACGTGCTTCAATTGTGAAGCAACCACGGCCATCGGGTGTCGAAGCATATAAATTGGCTTCTTATTGAACTTAAAATTTTCAGTGATGTAGGGCAGCAACATGGTCCCTCTGGTGAATTTTATAACAGCAGCTTGGGATTGCTTAAGCATCTTTACTGATGTATGTTGTATTTCCCAATCATCAATTCCTTTACCAGTGAACAAGTCTGAAAAAGCTTGATTAATTGCTTTGTCATTTAAATTTTCAGGGAGATATTGCCTGGAAGCAAAATTAAAATTTTTAAACCTTGAGTCTTTTCTAGGCAACATAGGCTCCCACAATATAGGCAGATTAAAGAGCTGTGACAAAGTTTCCCCCATCCAAGTTGTGCCTCCACGAGGATCTCCAAAAAATAAAATATTATTTTCTTGGATTAAATTTATTTGTTGATTAAAATACCTTCTTTTTAAGGGCTTCAGTGAGCTTTTAAGAAAATGATACCCTTTTATGTTATTTATAAATGCTCCCATTATTTAGCTAATATAAAAACAATAACTTTTAGGTCCTCGCTTATTTTATAACTGTAATTATGATGCCTGTAGTTTAAAAGAATTTCTTCTAATATCATATCATTAACTGCTTTCATGGTCATAGAGACTCGGTCTGATTTCCTTAAGCGTTTCTTCAATTTGTATTTTACAGATTTAAAGTAAGCCTCTTCTTCAATCCTAAGCTCAACAATACCATTTTCAAAATTAGGCAAACTAATTTTTAAGGTATGCCAAACTTTTGCATGATCGTTGGTAAGCCTTATTTTTTTGGTGACCATCTGCTCGGTTGGTTCGTCTTCTTTTTCCCAGACTTGTTGGTTAACCTTTTGAATCAAAGTTGGTTGTATGGCTTTTGACTCTTGGTGATTTATAAAATGCTGTTGATTTATTTTTTTGATATTAAACAATCGAGGTGTTTGCTCGAATACACTATCATTAATTGTATTGTAAATAGAATGCCACTGGTGATAAAACAATGTATCGTTATTTGTTTGTTCTTTGAGTCCTAAATGTCTTAGTCGAAGATAAAAATCAACATCTTCTGAACCGTAAAAATGGTAAAACTCATCGTAACCTTCAATTTTAAAAAAATTGTCCTTCCTAACAAGCACCATACCGTTAATGCTACCGTGATGTTTTATATCTTTATCTAAAGCGTTTATCTCTTTTAACTTTAAGGGTTCGGCCTGTTCCTTTAAGTAAGATAACTTAAATAAACTATAAGTGCCAGGCTGCCTGTAATCCTGTAACATCTTAACCACTTTATTATTAAAACATATATCCACATCGGCAACAAAAACATAATCTCCCTTAGCTTTTGAAGCTGCATAATTTAGCGCTTTACTCTTATTCCATAGTAATCCTGGATGAGCGATGTAGTAGTAAGAAGAAAACGCAAAGGACTCCACCAGCTTTTTGACAGCACTAGCTTTATCATCATCACTTCCATAATCTACAAAGACAACTTCAAAATTTTCATGCTCTTGTAATGCTAAACTTTTTAGAGATAACTGTACACGTTTAGAATCCCGGTTTCGGTAGGCAAATAAAAGGCTAATCATTCTAAATTGATTTTAGACAAATACTCTTTCAAGTCTGTTCTTTGCAAACTAAACGATTTTTTAGTTGACCATTCTTTATAGGCCAATACTAGTTTTTCAGATAACTTAGTGACATGGCTTTCATGATTGCTCACATGCCATGGATACTCCTCCCCTAGTAGGCGCATAGTTTCGCTATAAGCCGGTCCAACATGTAATATAGGTTTGTTGGCTATGACTAAGTGAGGCATTTTACCTGGCAAAAATGGGCTATATGGAGTATTAGCTTCAATAACGACATTCATACTGGCTTGTTGTTGTAATTCGAAAACTACATTAAAGTCCATGTATTGATCATGCACAATAACATTTGAGGATGCATAAGAATTCAACTCTTTTTTATGGCCATCAAAAACATTACCTATAAAAATCAACCTTGCCTTAATTTTGGCTTCTGGTTGTTTTTTTAAAAAGTCTTGAAACGCTTTAATGACTATAAATGGGGGGCGTTGCTTCATCAAACTCCCTGCATGAAGTATGTTGAAATTATCTGGATCAAAGAAATCAGGTAAAACACGTGTTTGAGAAGCTATTGCCAATTCGTGATCAATTTGATGCGGGATAACCAGTCGTTTTGTTGAACCATCATAATAAGACTCCATCCACTCGGCTAATAAAAGGCTTGGATAGACTACTTTTTTTGATTTTTTATATAATTCTAAAAAAAAGGCTCGTTTTTTTAGGGACCCTGGTTCTGCCCAATCATATGGCCTAGGGTAGGCATACATTGGATAGGGGTCATGAATGTAAGCATACCATTTGCTGTGCCATTTTGGTGATTCTAGCACTGCTTTGTGTGGCCTAAAACTGGAAGCCTTGCTCAATGTAAAAACAATATCGTAATGGTCTTGATTTTCTTGGCTTAATGCCATTTTAAACCGACCAACATCTTCATAGTGAGAAAAAGAAAATCCATATCGCTCTTCTACATATCGATTAAAATTCAACCCCCCTTTAGAGAACAAGGTTTTTAATCTAGCTAACCAATAAAAGGCTGATGTTTTATTTCTGGATAAAGCTAGGGTTTCAACCCCACCAATTACAGGGTTCGATGTGTCAAGGTGGTAAACCCTGAGGTTATGGCCAAGTTGTAGTAAGTTAAGCACTAAAGCAATATTAGCTTTAGCTCCGCTACTATCGTTTATATTGGTGCTTTCGGTAAGGACAAGGATTTTTTTCAAGTCTTTATTGTTTAAGGAGATAATTTATGATTTTTTTCGCTGCATCCCCACTTCCATAAGGGTTCGACTTTTTTCCTAATTGTTTTGGATTTTCTAAATAATGATAAGCTCGGTCAACAATTTTATCTACCTCAGTCCCTACCAACTCGGCAAAGCCTTCTTCTATTCCTTCCATACGTTCTGAAGTAGCACGAGTTACCAAGACCATTTTACCTAAACTAGGAGCTTCTTCTTGAATGCCTCCAGAATCTGATATAATTAAGCTACATGCGTCCAATAAACCTAACATTACAGGATATTCTACGGGAGGAATTAAATGGATATTTTGCTTTTTCCCAAGCTTTTCGTGTACAATATCTTTTACGTTAGGGTTAAGATGAACTGGATAAATTATTACGACATCTTTTCTTTCAGAAATCTTTACAAGTGCCTCACATAAATCGAGAAAGCCTTGTCCAAAATTTTCACGCCTGTGGCCAGTTACAAGAACTATTTTCTTATTTAAACCAATCTTATTAAGGATTTTATTTAATTGTTTTGGAGGATTTGTTTTGGTTATCTCTAGCCCCCATTTCAGTGCATCTACAACGGTGTTGCCCGTAATTATAACTTTGTCTTGACTTACACCTTCGTTTAATAAGCAGTCTGCTGCTTTTTTTGTTGGTGCAAAATGTGCCTCTGCAATACGCCCTGTCATTTGCCTATTTATTTCCTCTGGAAAAGGGGAATACTTGTTATAGGTTCTTAATCCTGCTTCTACATGCCCCACTTTAATACCTCGGTGGAAAGCCGCTAATGCCACCATACTTGAAGTTGTTGTATCTCCATGAACAAGCACCCAATCTGGTTGTTCCTTGGCGAGTACTTCATCCATAGCAGCAATAATTCTCGCACTTAATTGATTTAAACTTTGATTAGCTTTCATTAAATCTAGGTCAATATCAGGTTCAATTTTAAAGAAGTTTAAAACTTGGTCTAGCATCTCGCGATGTTGTGCGGTGACGCATACCAAAGTTTCAAAGCTAGAATTTGACTGACATGCCCTAACTACAGGTGCCATTTTTATCGCTTCTGGTCGTGTACCAAAACAGAGTAGTATTTTATATTTTCTTATTAATTTCAACTAAATAAGATTTTGCTTTGATTAAAAATATGTGAGCAATTTTTGTTTAATTTTAAAATTCATACTAGATGAGTAGTTGTTTTTTTCTACAGACTCTAATGCTGAAAGAATTTGCTCTTTTATTTGATTAGCATTCCTTGTATTAAGAATTCGACTATTTTTTAGAATTTCATGTTCCTTTACTAAATTATCTGGTTCAAATAAGTGTAAAGCATCTTTAAAATCTTTCAGATTAAATAGTTTAGGGCTTGTATTCAAAATTGACTCTTGCTGATTTTCCAAGCTGCCAACTTTTTGATGATAAACAAGGTTATAATGTGGTATTGTAGATTGTTGACAAAAAATTGAAGAATGAAATCTCATGCCAACAACTAAAGAGCAATATTCAGGAATTCGTCTTTGATCAAAATTCCTAATTTTTGTAAAATTATACTTTTTAGCAAGCTTACTATCTTCAGGTGATAAAGAATAAAACATATCAATATTCATATTATGTCTCAGAAAAACCGCTAAGTCATCAATTTCACTTTTCAGTTTACCATAAGGCCTAAGGTTTGCATAAATTTTATTAGTTGGCGAGTAAGACTTGATTTCTTTAAAAGGATAAAGCCATGTTATATCAGGACCAATAATAATTGTTGCTTGATTTCCTAAGGCTTTGGCACTGTCTGTATCTCTAACATAAGTAAAAAGTGAATTACTAACAAAATAATCATAATTTTTTTTTACTTTTTCGTCCACTGAATATTCAACACCTAGTCCTAACGCCATATATGGTATTTTTATTTTTGAATACCATTTTTGAAAATCTCTCGAAATTTCGTTTCTAGGATGCCATGTTCCTGCTGTAAAAATTAGTAAATCAAAACACTTCAATAACTCCCTGTTATAATTTTTAATTAGAGATACATTGTGATTATTAAATAATTTTATTAGGACCTCACCTACCCTGTCATCGCCAGCATTGAGGTAATTAAACCATCCTATAACAGCTATATTAAGTTTTTTTGATTTAATATTCATTTGCACCAAATTAATTAAAATTTAATTTTTGTAATAAACTACCTTCCAATAAAATCATAGTTAACATAATTCAAATATTAATTATTACAATAAAAAATCAGAGACTTGGCTTTTTGACAGTCCCTTTTTAGAAAGATAGATCTTGAAAAATTTCTTCTTAAAAAAGTATTTATTAATGACAATACGAATCGCTTTTTTAATGGGATTTGACTTAAAGTCTTGTAACAATAAACTTCCTTGTTGGTTAGACTCATTATATAATTTACTAAATAAAACTTCCATCCATTTTTCAACATTGTTACCCATATGATAGGTATAATTTTCAAAGGTAGTTAGCCTCCAATGCCCTTTTTCAATACTTGGTTGGTCCAAAAATTCATAATCACTTCCTCTGCCAATTTTTTCTATTGATATGTTATTTTTAAATCTAAACAGCAAATCTGATCTATAAGTAGCTGCAAAATGACCACTCCCTATAATTGCAAAGGTATTTTCTTTTTTAATACCAAATGCTTTTCTTTTGTGAATGCATGATTTTGCTCCATTCCAACCAACACTTTTGAAAAAAAGTTCAATATCATTACCTGTTTTTTGGGAGATGTCATAAAATTTAAAATTTTTATTAAAAAGACTGTCAAAAAATATATTTTCAGTTAGTCTATTAATAAATGTTGGGTTTGGCGTTGTACCAACCATTCCCGCCTTAGGGAAAGTCTCATAAATATCGTAAACCGCTTTTTGCCAACCGTTTGTAAATAATACATCTGCATCTGTAATGGTCACTAAGTCGAAATGATGACCTGCAAGCCCTTTAGCTATAGCATTAATTTTACCTATGGCTGTGGTGTGGATAACCTCTTGAATTTTACCATTGTGCATTAGGTTATCTAAATAATCCCTTACTTCTTTGCATGAACCGTTATTTACAACACTTATAAATGTCTTATCATGCACTGTCAAATAAATGCTTTCAAGACAAAGCTCTAGAATATACAAACCCTCTTTATAATAGCCTTCTAGTTTTGGTAAATATACTGGTACAACCACTTGATGAAAACAACCGTTTCCAACTTCAATGTCGTTAAGCTTTGCTGGGTTAATGCCTTTACGCATACTTCAGATATTTTTGTTCCAGTATTTTTTATCAAAAAATCTGACTAAAAACATTCTATCAAATGCTATAATTATTCCGAACAAAGACAATAACAAAGCATTGTACTCTGATTCTCTTAAAGCAAACCTGAAATTATAAATAAATTTATTAAGAAAATGCCTTTTGAAGTTAATATCAATGATATCTTTTCTCTTTTTTCTCACCTCCTTGAAGACTAAAATATTTGCTAATACTTTTGAATTTATTGATTTCACTTCATTTCTAACATTAATACTATCATCTGTTCTTTTTATATAATACAATACTACATTTAGTGGGTAATAACTTTCTGTTTCACAAAGAATTCTTGAAAAAAACTCCCATTCTTGTTTCCGTTTTAATTTTTCATCAAAGACTTTATTGTTTAATAAAATACTTTTTTTAAACATGGGACCATTTGTTGAAAAGGTGATTATTCCTAAAACATGGGATAATAAAGCATTTTTATTATATATTTTATTCCACTCATCAATTACATTATGTTTTTTATTGACTAATGCTCCAAAACATACCACAAAATCAACCTCATTTTCTAACATTGCTTTCACCTTTAATTCCAACTTCTCAGCCACCATCAAATCATCGGAATCAAACCACTGGATATACTCCCCTTGACTCATTTTAAATCCATAATTACGTGCGCCGTTACCCCCCTGTAAATGTTCCTCTGGTCGGTGGTAGTATTTAAAACGTGTATCCCCTTTCACATACTTGCCAATTACCTCATCGGTATTATCGCTAGAACCATCATCTACAATAATGCATTCCCAATTCTCGTAAGTCTGGGCTACTACCGAGTCCAGGGTCTCCCCGATCAGATGGGCTCGGTTGTAAGTGGGGATAATGATGGAGACTAAAGGCTGGTCACTCATGGATAATAAATTAGTATTGCAATATTACGAATTTTAGGGATGAGTTATTAATTTATCCGAATTTTCGTGGTTGTTTTTTCCATTTTGTTTTTGATTATTATCATGCTGTCCCGACTTCTGCTTTAGTCTATTAATTAAGAATAAGAACTGTCTGGGTTGAGCATTGAATTAAGTTTGAATAGTATTAGAATTATTTAATTAATACATGATCTTTTAAAATATGAATAAAATCAGTATTAAACTTATCTACTCCTTCTTGAGTTAAATGATGAGGATCGTAAAAATGTAAAGAATCATTCATATTCGAAATTCTATTAAAATCATAATAATTCCCGTAGGATCTTATAAAATTATTAAACTTTTTTAAGTCAATAGATTCATAGTAACTCGAACTTACAGGAGCAAACACTAAAATGTATTTAATATTTTCACTATTAAACATTTCAATGTTTTGTTTGAAGCTTGATTTTTGAAGTTCATTTAATTCCCATCCTTTTCGTGAGGTTGAATGCGTGTATTTAGGTTTAATGGCTTTTTCTACATAGCCACCTTTAATGTAAGTGTCGTTTGATCTTGTATACGATTTAATTTTATTCTGAGACTTAAATTTTTGCTTGTAATAAGCATGGGCTAAAGTTTGATAAACTTGGATATTATTTACCCTAAGAGCTGATTTAAAATTTAAATAATCAACAATATCATTGTTTATCAAGTCCAAATTTGACTCTATACCTGAGTTTTTAAATACATTAGGGAATACTTCATAAACAACCAATTTTGGGTTTAATTCTTTCAGATATCTTTTAAGTAATATTTGAGTTTGATCATGGGTTTGAGCACTTGAACCTAAGTTAAATGCTCTAAAGCCTATACTATCAAAATTGCGTGTATCAAAGCCCCTGTAAGCATGTGATGAACCTAAAAATAAAATATCAATATCATTTAAAGTATCAACTTCTTTAAATCTTATGTCACTAAAACCATAGCCTTCTCCTATATACTTAATATTAGGCATAACTCTAAAAGGAAGTAGTTCAAAACCAACCAAAAAAAACAAACCCAATATTAATGATGATACTAAGGAAAAAATAAAAAAATCTTTTATAAAGCGTTTCATAATAGTTTAAAATTGAAAATATATGAACGGTGTTTCTTCCGCTACCATGAAATTAAAAATTAAATAAATTAGTAAACTGTAAAAAATGAAACGTATAATTCTTGGTGAGTTTTTTAAGAGTTTTTGTATTGCAAAATCATTATGCCTTCCAAACCACTCTATTAGATAGAAGAAAATTATTAAAAACACTAAGGAAGGGTTGAAATTATAAAGCAAGCGATAAGTTTTATAATAATTCATATAATCCGCTAAACCTAAAAACAAATCCATTAGGAACTGACCTGCATGTGCCATGTCTTCAGCTCTAAAAAAAACCCACGCTAGAACCGTTAAAGCAAAGGTCAAAAGCATACCTCTCAATTCTTTAAAGGTTGGCAGAACTCTATTTTCTGCAATACCACCAGTATGGACTCTATTTTTATTTCGTAATAATAAAGGTAAAAAGTAAATGGCATTTAAAGCACCCCAAACAATAAAAGTCCAATTAGCACCATGCCAAAATCCACTCACTATAAAAATAATAAAGGTATTGCGTACTTTCATCAAAGTGCCTCCACGACTACCACCAAGTGGAATGTATAAATAATCCCTAAACCAAGTGGATAATGAAATATGCCAACGACGCCAAAACTCGGCAATATCTCTTGAAAAATAGGGGAATGCGAAGTTTTTCATCAATTTAAAACCAAATAAACGAGCTGTGCCAATAGCCATATCAGAATAGCCTGAAAAATCTCCATAAATCTGAAATGTGAACATGAGTGCTCCCAAAATCAAACTTGCCCACCATAATTAGCTGAGTTATTGAAAATCTCATTTGCCAGTTCAGCACAGTTATCTGCAATGACCACCTTTTTAAATAAACCCCATAAAATTTGACGCATCCCTAACACAGCCTCGTTGTAGTCAAATTTTCGCTTCGTATAAAACTGAGGCAATAAATTAGTGGCACGCTCGATTGGGCCAGCTACTAATTGTGGAAAAAAACTTACAAAAGCTGTAAAGGCAACGAAATCTTTTGTTG
>Ga0306912_1001420_pt1 | contig 10828 bp, 6 predicted proteins | sample AntRauFillE10628_FD_190443 | JGI IMG/M metagenome (GOLD analysis project Ga0306912, IMG submission 190443) | Saline lake microbial communities from Rauer Islands, Antarctica - Metagenome Filla E10 #628 (v2) (version 2) | ecosystem: Environmental > Aquatic > Non-marine Saline and Alkaline > Saline... | reverse complement strand
TGTAAGCGATGCGGTCATAGCCGATGCGATTGTGGAACAAAAAAAATTATGGTTTAGTTTCATAAATAAAGATGATGGAGTAGTAGGAAAAAAAAAATACGCATTTAGAGAAGGGGCATTTTTTAAATATTTAGTAAATGATGATATTTATTTAGATGACTGGGAAAGATACGGATTATTTAAAGACGTAGATCCAGAAAAATTAAAACAAAATTGTATGTATCATGCTTTAAGAAATCATACTAAAGAAGACGGTACCAGATTATTAACAAATGCGGAATTATGTAGCGTCGCGTATTGTTTTAGAAGTACAAACATTCCAATAAAAGATTTAAAAGAAATATGTAAAAAATTAAACATATACGTAAAAATATTTGATGTAGCAAATTCTAAATATGCACATATTAATAAACCAAAAAACGAAGAAGAAAAAGAAAGAAGAACGTTTGATATTGGTTTAATGGATAAACATTATTTTATTATGGATAAAAAAACAAATTGCACTAAATACTATATTGATCATTTTGACGATATAAAATACTTAGACAGACCTAATGATATTACAAGATATAAAAATGATATGAGAAATAATAAACCATATTACGAAAGAACTAAACCAGAAACAAGGAGGATAACATCATCAGTATTGATACAATATTTATTAAGAAATAAAGATAAATATTTAACAAAAATAAGTAGAGAAACAATAAATATCCATTATACGCCATATTATGCAAAATTAGAAGAAGATATCAATTTAGAATATTCAAATTTAGATGTGAAACCGGTAGAATATGTACCAAGAAATAAAGATGACAGAGAAATAGTAGCTGTATATTTCGACACTGAAACGAAACTAGTAAAAGGATGCCATGAAGCGTATATGATTTGTGCTAAGGATTTAAGAGGGAATTACTATTTTGAAGGTGATAATTGTGTAAGTAGCTTCTTATATACAATTTGTAAAAAATATGATGGAAAAAAACATAATGTTTATTTAATTGCCCATAACTTGGGATTTGATTTTAGAATGTTATTAAAACATGAAGCATGTAAAATAACAAATATCATTGAGAGGGGAAACTCTATTATTAGTGCGTCAGTTATATTATTTGGTAAAGGTACACGACTTGAAGTATCATTTAAAGATAGTTATGCATTTATAACTACTAAATTATTAAAATTTCCAAAGATATTTAATATTGACAATATACAAAAAGAAGCTATTTGTTATGATTGGTATAATGATAAAACTATTAAAACAGGAGAAGACGGAAAATTACTTGAATTTAAAATGACCAGAGAAGAAGCAATTATTAAGGCAACGAAATCTAGACAATTTATTAATGATGATGAATTGGAAGATTTTAAAAAATCATTCAAAGATACAATTAATAAATGGGATTTAAAAAAAGATAGCATTGATATGATTGAATACGCGAAAAGGTATTGTAAAATGGATGTTATAGTATTAATGAAAGGTTTTGAAAAGTTTAGAGAATGGATGAAAACGATTACAGGTTTAGATATAATTACAGAAGTATGCACATTGGCATCTTTGGCGGATAGATATGTGACAAGAGAAGGTATTTATGATGGATGTTATGCATTGGGAAATAAACCAAGAGAATTTACGCAAGCGTCAGTAGTTGGAGGTAGGACAATGAGCAATAATAATAAAAAATATCACGAAAAATTAAAAATGCAAGATTTTGATGGTGTAGCATTATATCCAAGTGCAATGAACAGAATGAACGGGTGCTTAAAGGGATTACCTAAAGTCCTACAAGAAGATCAATTAAACGAAGATTTTTTATTAAAACAAGATGGTTTTACAGTTGAGGTAAAAATAATTTCAGTTGGAAAATGTAGAGAATTTCCGCTATTGAGTATAATAAACGACAAAACAGGAACAAGGGATTACGTTAATGCAATTGAAGGACAAATTTACAAACTATCCAAAACTTCATACGAAGACGCTAAAGAATTCCAAAATATTGAAATGGAAATTATTAGAGGATATTATTATGATGAAGGATTTAACACAAAGATAAATGAAGTTTCAAAATATCTTTTTGAAGAAAGAATAAAAAAGAAAAAAGAGAATAACCCTATACAAGAAGCATATAAATTATTAATGAATGCTATTTACGGTAAAACAATTGAGAAAGAACATAACACAGAGAAACATTTTTTTAATTCAATTGAAGAAAGAAATGATTATATAATTAGACATCACAATCATATTGAAAGTTGCGCTGAAATAGCTAATGGTAAATGGGTCATTAAAACAAACTGCCCTACAAAAATTCATTATTCTAGACCTCACATAGGAAGTGAGATATTAGCAACAAGTAAAAGAATAATGAATGAAGTTATGTGTTTGGCAGAAGACAACGGAATAAAAATATATTACCAAGATACTGATTCAATGCATATTGAAGATGAACATATTGGGAAGTTATCAGATTTATTTATAAAAAAATATAATAGGGAATTAATAGGGAAAAAAATGGGACAATTTCATTGTGATTTTAGTTTTGATTGTGATCCTGATTATGAACCATATGCAGTGGAAACAATTATATTAGGTAAAAAATGTTATCTTGATATTGTGAGAGTTTTAAAGGATGGTAAAGAAAGTTTTGAACCTCATATTAGATTAAAAGGAATTCCACAAAGGGCAATAAAAAATCACGAAAAATATAATATAAAAGAAATATATGAAAAACTATTTAACGACGAAGAAATAATTTTTGACTTGAAAAAATCAGGTTGTATAATGGAATTCAAAAGAGATTACAAAATAAACGAAAGATTAGAATTTAAAAGATATATAACATTTGACAAAGATAAAAGAGATGATAGAAAGGCAATAAAAGTTAAAGAAAGAAGAATTAAAAAAAACCAATAATTAATTGAATACCTTTATTAGTATCTTTAGTTATAAAATTATCAAAATTATCAGGGTCGCAAATTCTATAACTGAATTGTTCAGGTGAAATATCATGAACTTTTTTAATTGGTTGTAAATCTTTTGATTTTAACCATTTTCTAGCTTTTATAGGTGTCCAACTATCATTATCAAATATAACAGCTTGTATTTCACTCTTACCCCCTAAATGTTTTCCGGTTCCATATAATATTCTATCAAATATTGTTGCAATATCTGTAACCCCTCTTACGATTTTACCAGTTATTTGGGGCATTTGATTAAATAATGTTATTGTATCTTGATTTATAAATTGATATACTCTATCACTATTATTTTCTTTACCTATAATACCAAAATGGCTAGTTGGAATGAAACCAGAGGGAGAACGTTCTAACGCCTCATATTGTTTAGTTGGTTTTATAATACCTGATGCAACTAATAGATCTGTTAGAAATCTTTGACAATTTGCAAATGTACCATCATATAAGAATATTCTATTTTCTCCATATTTCTCCACAGCATTATTAATTAAATTATTAATTGTTTTAGATGATGGTATATACTCAACACTAACACATTTAGTTTGTTCATCAGGTATATATTCATCTTTTAACTCAATATTTATAACTTGGTTCTTTTCTAATAATATAATTGTCCCTTCCACTAATTCTAAAATCATAAATAGATGATATAAATTATCGTAGTTCAAATTTTCTTTAGCGGTTTTCCATTGACCCATAGATATAATATTTATCACAGCATCAAACGTTTTTTGTATTGGTTTTTTACAAATCGTAATATTTTTAATAGGTATATTACCGTAATTATCAAGGAATGATCTCACAAATGGTGGTGATGTTCTCCTTAAACCGTCATTAACAGTATCTATAACATTTTTTAAATAGTTCATTTTAATATAATATTAGTTTATATTATATTAAAAATAATTTATAACTTAACGCCTAATCGTTTCCTCAAGGCTTCAATATATTTTTGGGTCCCTGTGTATCTAATATTTGCCATACCTTCGCGGGAATGTTCAATAACCCTATCATAAATATTTATAGAACCTGCTTTTTTAGGGTCAAACACTCCAGATGTTCCCTCCTCATCAAAGTAATAATCAGCAAACCAATCTTGATTATTATATTTAGAATATTTTTTTGATAATGTATTACTATCATGATATTCTGGCATTTCTATATAACCGTCTTTTTCTGATTCTAAAACTGTATCAATTAAAATGTCTTCATAAATATTTTGATGATCGCCATTATCGCTTGCATTATATAATGCTTTTTTTATTTTATTTCCTCCTCTTTTTAAATTTTTATTAATGTGTTTTGTGTTTTCTCTAAGAGGTCCTATAACTTGTTTAATTTTTTCGTTTTTGGTTTCAGGATTAGCGTAAAACCCTAACTCATCGCCGCTTGAATCTTCTAATTGTATTTGTTCGTTGAATGATTCCGTATTTGGGTATTGACCTTTAGTTATTCCATGACTTTCAAATTGGTATTCATCTTTTTGGGGGTTATTTCGTTTCCTATATTCTGCCGCTCCTTGTTTCATAATTTGACTATTTTTTTGGATTGCTCCCATACCTTTATATTTTTCATCAAGCATATCTTTATTTTCAGTTCTAAATTCTTTCATAAATTCTTGAAATTTATTTAATTTCTTAGGTTTAACAGATTTACCACGTCCAATTATATAACCTTCTTTATCAACTGTTCCTAATTGTTCTGTTCTTAGTTCTTCAATTTTCCTTTTAATTTCTGTTATATTTTTATCTTCTAATTCTCCTTTCTTTGATTTTCTTAATATTAAATCTATGGTTTCGTCAGGTCCAGATTCTAACATATCAAAATATTCTTTTTTAGTTTTCTTTTTTTTAGGTTCATCTATTTCAACATCTTCAGTTTTTTTTATATTTAATCTGTTCTTTAAAGCTTCAACGCTTTCTTTTGACAAGTCTTTTCCTTTCTTCATCTTTAATTTACTTTTTATTGAATCAATATTTTTTTCAGTTATTTTTAATCTTTCTTTTTTAGGTAATAACTCTCTTATTTTATCTCTAGCTTTTTGTTCTTTTTCTTCACTTTCAAGTGCTTTTAATGCTTTTTCTGTTCCTAATTCATCTTTAAACGGTGCCATATCTATGATATCCACAATATTAAAACCACTCGATTTGAGGACAGCAAGCAGATCTTCTTTACTCAAACTTTGCAACGCGCCTTTTGTTCTTTCAACTTCAACTGCTTCATCACTTGTTTCCATCTGAAGAGCAATTAATTTATCTATCGCTTCTTGTTTATTTAATTTTTCTGGTATTTTAACCTTCATTGGTGTTTCTTTTGTTTTATCTCCTGTTTTATCTTCTTTTGTTTTATCTCCTGTTTTATCTTCTTTTTTTACTGAAGGTTTAACATTGAATTCTTTAAAACTACCTAAAATATAATCATAATATATTGTTTCCGCTTCGTAAAATATTTTCAATGTTCCTATTCTTTCTTTAACTTCTTTAAGTATTGGTATTACCGTGTTTCTTAAAAATTTCCAAATATTAGATCTATCAGATTTACTAGGTTTATCTGCTTTCATATATTTTAAATAGTTTTTCTGTTCCGTTGGAAGTAAAAGTAATTCATTATTTTTTTTAATATTTTCTTCAATATTTTTAGAAAAAGATGTATAAATGACCTTTTCTGCGATTGTTAAATTAGTGTATGACTTATTACCAAACAGTTTTACTAAAGCCGTATAATTATCTTCAATTTCCTCAATATTTACATAAGTTTCTGAAGCTTGAAAAAATTCTGTAAATTCCATTTCAAAAAATGAATCAAGTTGATCGTATTTGTCTCTTATCGTTTCCATCTCAGCTATGACCATCTGTTGTTTTGATCTAGGGAGTTCTTCAAATTCTTCAGAAGTTGGTATATTTAGTTCTTCAATATCTTTAATTAAATCTTCAGATTTTTCTTTTAACCTCTTAAAGTCTTTATTTGTCACGAAATCTGTGAATGCACCACCATTTTTTTTATTTATGTTGTTCTTCATTTATACTATACTATACTATACACATAAATAATTATTTAATTATATTTAATATATTATTATCTATATAGTATAGTATATACTATGGATAACCTAATGACACTCCAAAGGAGGACTAAAAAATCACTTGTAGAAAAATTCGGAGGACTTTCAGTTGGACAATTGGGAGATTTTGAATTATTAAAAGGTAAATATAAAGGCAAAAAATATTTTGAAGTTTTAGAAGAAGAACCTAATTATTGTGATTGGGTTTTAAATAATGTAAAATCAAATACATCCCCGTTATCTTTATTTAAATTATTTTTAGATAGAAAGATTTTACAAGCAATTGAGATTGAAAAAAACAGTAATTTAACTCATTATCATACTAACGAAGAGGATAACTATGCGTATAAATCTGACTTAGATGAAGAATAAACTAATAATAATATCAGACATATCTATGAGTATTATTTTTTTTACAATTTAATAAAATTATTAGATATTATATATTAACTTAATATATAGTATGCTAACTTTAGGTTCTAAGATAAATAAATATTCAACCCCTATAGGTTATGTTGATGGAGGTAATGATCGTGAAAAATTAATATTCTTAACACTTGAGAATATTGACATGACACAGAAAGAAAGAGACGAAATAAAAAATAAATATAAAAATCAAGACATAGATATTTCACAAATTATGAGTCAATCAGATTTACAAAAAAAAGTAAAAAAAGTATATGGAGGTAATATAAAATTAAATACTTCTGATTATACATTATTAACAAATTTAGTTAATGCAGGTATAACCCCAAAAGATGAAAGATTAAAAGGTATCTATACAATTATGAAAGGTGGATTGTCTGAGAAAGATAAACCCATGAAATCGTTAGATATATATGACGGTCATATAAAACAAATACCTAAAATTGTAATGATGGGTAAAGACAGTGGAAAAATGATATTTAGACATTATCTTGCTGGTCCTTCACAATCTGGAAAATCTACATACGCTGCGGGATTAATCAAAGAATATAAAAGCTTCAATGGAGCAGGAAAAATATACCTATTTAGTGATACCAAAGAAGATGAATTATTAGATAAATTAGGAGTAATAAGAATATCATTAGATAACGATTTAGTTGATAAACCTATTGAATCAGATGAATTAACTAACTCATTATGTGTATTTGATGATGTTGATAGTATTGTAAATAAAGATATAAAAAAATCAGTTAATTCTTTAAAAGATCAAATCTTACAAAAAGGAAGACATAATAATATTAGTTGCATATGTACAAGTCATCAAATTACAAATTATAAGGAAAGTCGTATAGTGTTAAATGAATGTCAATTTATTACATTATTCCCTAAAGCAACCGCCAAAAGAAACATCGTATATGTTCTAAAAAACTATTTTGGAATGGATGAAGATGAAATAAGTAAATTATTAGATTTGCCCTCAAGATTTATTACAATACATAAAGAATATCCTAGATACTGTGTATGGTCTGGAGGAGTTTATATTTTATAATATTATTCTACCTCCAATTGTTGATACATCTTTATATTCATCATACATTAACACCACCACCGCATCGTCTGCATCTTTTATTTCATCATTATCTTTTACAATATCATCTATGAATTTTTTGAACTCTTTTAAGGTCTTATCTTTATTTAATATTCTACAACTTGCCCACCAACCACAAGTATTTATACCTGCACCTTGTTTTTGAAATTTATGATCGTTGTAAGTCAATAGATATGGACTTGATAGCATTAAAAGACTTAAAAATTTAAAATCTTGTCCGTGTTTAGGATCATTTGAACTAAATTCGAGTTCCTCATCTGGTTTATATCCATATGAATCTATCCATTCAATACATTCTTCCCTATCTTTACCGTAAAAAGTTTTAATTAGTGCTGTAAAATGTCCAAAGTTATCATCATGAGGCGAAATATAAAGTAATATTACTTTTCCATTATGATGATCTAATAATTCTTCAATAGTTTTATATTTGTATAAATCTTTATAAAGAATCATCTTTGCTCCTGCCATCTTCTCAACTTGCTTATCTGATAGTGCTATCGATTTTAATCTTATTAATTTATCTTTTATATCTGCCATTATTAAACTATACTTATATTTTAATAATAATTATATTATTTACGAACAAATAACATTTTAATAATAATTATATTATTTACGAACAAATAACATTTTCATAGTAAAAGTAGAACCTGTAGGAATTAACAACGGGAATAATCTCCCGTGAGCATCGCGCCAGAATGCTTGAAGATCTATATTTTTTAATCCTTCTCCTCCTGATTTCATTTGAGTTAATTGAAATTCTGAACCAATTACAAAATTTTGAATTCCTCGGGTTAAAACACCATCTACACCATCTAAACTTATCTCGAAATCTTTCATCACTTTTGTGAAAGAATAAGATGTATCATTATTTAAATCTAAGTTATCAGATACATATTCGCTGACTATTGGAATTTGTGAAGTTGTAAAAACAATTGACCTGACCGCTGATAATTTACCTAAGTTTGGAAAATATGTTTTTAATAATATACCGTTAGTCCATTCTGCTGTATGTTGTCCTGACGCATATTTAACGATCTCACCACTAAATTTGTTATTGCCGTTTCTTGCGCTATCCATTCTAAAATATCTGGGATCTCCAAACGTGGTTTTAGTTCCCGGGTAATCTCTACATAAATCATTATAAAGATTTTTATTAACATAAATTAAATTTGTAATTCCATCCTCTGTGAAAGTTGAAGGCATCGCTAAATTAATACTTGATGCGCTTTTATCGTAGAAAAAATAAGGTTTGTCTGTAGTTGCAATACCTGTTCCTACATATGCATCTTTTATACCTTTATTCAACATTTGGCAGAAATCTACATAATTATAAACACCAGGAGATTGATTACCATTTGCAATATATTCCACGTTGGCAGTAGTAAATTCACCAGTATTTCCGTTTTGAATTGTTATTTTATAAAATCCGTTATCAATTGTATTATATGGAGGTTGTTGAAATGTCTCAAATTGTGTAGTAGGAAAAAGCATAATAGGAATTTCGCTTAAATCAACTTGGAACCTTAAAATACTAACGTTATAATTATCTACATTGTCAAGTAGATTCTGTGATCTAATATCGGTATAGTTTAATTCTATAGGTTCATCTTGTTTATTTACAACATTGATATTGTAATATAAATGATTTATACTATTTTTATTTAAAAATGACATCTTTATATATTACTTACATAAAATTAAAAAAATAAAATTATATTTTTTTAGTATTTAAATTAAAAATTAAATTACATCTCATCGGTCTGATGATATATTGAATTTGCAAGGTCTCCCCTAGAAAGAACTCTACCTCCTGCTATTCTTCCACCTTTATTTTTCGTTCCGTTATTTTTACCCATACCTATAGATGATAGTCCTTTATCTGCAACTCCTAAAACGGTTTGACCAACTGGCGATTTAATACCCTCTCTTATCGCTTTTACAAATCCAGGAACCATAGGCAATAATGCTAATGGGTTAAATCCTCCAGCAATACGACCACCAAATAAATTTTCACATTTATCGTCAGAAATTTGCTCGGCTCCAGATAATTGAGACTCTAATACGTCATTTTGTGAAAGGACACCTAATTGTCTGCTTACTGTGCCGTTTATTATTGACATTGAACCATCATATATTATTGCATATTTTAGTGTATATTTATTAGTCGTGCTTGATATATTAGTGATATTCGCTGAAATACCAAATTGTGGATTACTTAAAACTCCTACTGACATATCTGTAGGCAATCCAATTTCTCTACCAAAATCTAATGCAATCGCACTTCCTACATATTTTGAATATTGGGAATATGTAAGATCCAGTCCATTTTTCTTTGACACATAATATAAATCTGAATCTTTTGAAGAACTCAAAAGTCCTGATCTATTTCCAAAACTAACATTTATTGAATTGATTCTAGCTTTGAACGTGTCAGATTTTTGTAAGTCTGCAACAGTTAAACCGTTTCTTTCAGATTCAGATTCTTCTGCCCAAATAATGACCCTTCTAGGCACTGAAGATAAATTGATACTTGGAGCTACAATATCTCCAGAAACTCCAGGCGCTATGTCACCTGTGACTTGTTTATATACTTGAACCTCTTGATAACTATATGAAAGTTGTTTTGGAATCTTATCTAATAATTTAGGACTTGCATAATAAAAGTGCAATTTAGGATTTGAGGACATGCTTACACTAAGTTCTGTTAATGTTTGTGATTCTGGTGATGAGTTCTTACAGAAAAATCTACCTAGGTTCGTAATTACTGCGTTGTATGAAAGTGATTTAATTTGTGTCAAAGCTTTCTTTTGATACCAGAAAGGACTTACAAAACAGGGTTCAAGACATTTAACTTTGAATCCTACATATTTGTCACCATTTGCATTAATTTGAATTGTATTTGCAGATCCCCAATTAGCTGCATTTGACCCATCTCCTGACCCTTTTATCGCATCATAGTCACAACCCCAAAACGCGTTTCTTGAATCTCTGATTAAGGAATCCGCATATTCCGCAAAAGGATCTCTGAATGTTTTTTCTGCTTGTGAGTATAAATGTATTTCGTCTAACATTGATGGTGTTAAACTATATTTACCGCTTCTATCTTGAATATCGTTACAAAATCTTACAAAGCAATTGTTATAATCTTTCAAATTAGTTGTGAATTGTGCCCCATTCAATGAAACTGACTCTGTCGCCATAATTTGAGATATTGGGAATGCTCTTGGCGCTACATAGTGACTTATGTCTTTACC